>Ga0351886_10198_pt1 | contig 28608 bp, 25 predicted proteins | sample TotcelFGM3001L14_FD_206761 | JGI IMG/M metagenome (GOLD analysis project Ga0351886, IMG submission 206761) | Enriched cells from coal bed in the Powder River Basin, Montana, United States - Total cells FGM rep3 HSBNCT.FGM.300.1.L14 ... | reverse complement strand
TAGGAGGTTGGGCTCGGCCTGCTCTATCCGGTTGATCAACTTGAACAGCTTGGGCTCAGGAATATATCCCAGCCGGGAAACCTGGCAGAGATGATGCCTCGTGAAAAAATGCATCTCTCTCTGAATGGTTTTCTTGTCCTCTTCCAATTCTTCGGCCAGGTCTGATTTTTTCACCCCTTCTCCATTTCTGGTCTTCAACAGGCGGTTGAGGATGTGCAGGAAGCGGCGACTCTTTTGGGGATCACATAAAACCCCCCCGATTTCTTGCCGAATATCTTCGTAATCTCCCAGGCCATGGGATTCCAGATAGGCCCTGGCATAGCGGTGTAACCGGCAGTTTTCCGCCTGGTAGATCTTTTCCAGGAACTCGCACACCTCGGCCACATGATGCGGCTCGATGATAACCCGAGTGAAATCCTCATTGGTGGAGAGGTCCAACACCGCGTAGGCCACGCACAGGCGGGCCAGGGTTTTGCGAAAATCCTCGGGATAGACTATGGGCAAGTCGTCACAACCGCCGAAAATCTTGCTCAGATACTTGGCGGTTTGGCGGATATATTGCGCCGTGTTCTCAGAGATGACGATCTGGTCCTCCTTCAGGTTCCAGGCATAAAAGATCAAGGCCTGGAAGTCCTTTGAGGACAATTGGGGCAGGGTATCGGGGGCCTGGGGAAAGAAAATCTTTTCTTTGTCTTCGATATCCCAGGCAGTAGCGAACATCACCAAATCCACCCGCCGGATCATCATCTGGGGGAAGATCCCTTGGATGGCTTCGCAGCCATAGCGGTAGGAGTCCATGGTGCGCTGTTCCCAGTATTTCTGTGGGTGCCTGGGGTTGCAGTTGAAGATCACCCGGGTGGCCGACTCAAACACCTTAGCCTGGATCCGGTCGATCTTTGTAAGGCCGGTGTCGATGCCTTCGGCCATGGACTTGAGGTCTTCCGTTTTGAGGTCCTGGGCCTCGTCCAGGATCATGGCCTGCCGGGACATCTTCAGGAAGGCTCCGGCTTTGACCCGCCAGCCGCGGCGTTCGTCATAATCGCAGGCGTAAGTGATGCCGGTGCGGGAGGAGGTCATGCCGGACACCCGGGTGCCGACGCCGGCATACTCGAAGATGGACTGAGCGATGGTGGTCTTGCCGGTGCCGGTGTCGCCGATGACAATGGCCGAGAGCCAGCCCCGGATGCGCCCTTCCCCCGGCAGGTTGATCCACAGGGGCGAGCAGAGGGTGAGCAGGCAACCTAAATGAAGGTCGTCCCGTTCATATATCCGGGTGACGTGCTGGGCCAGGTCCTGGACAATCTCTTGGGGAGACAGGCCCTGAAGCTTTGCCAGTTGAGCCCGGGCCCGGTCCGGATCAAAGGTTTGATAGTCCTCTTCCAGACGCTCTAAGGTATCGACCAGGACGGTGGGCTGCTGCTTGCGGGGATGGCTGTGAACTATCCCGGTAGCCTGATATTTGCCGATCTCCACCAGGCCGCCGCCCATGACATAAATGGGCTTCTCCACCAGCTCGGTGCGGTCCACCGACATGGGCCCCACTACTTGGTGGGCATAGACTTCCCGGATGGTGAGCCGGTCCTGGTCTTCAACGATGAGAGCCGGCCGTTTGTCTTGGTCGCAAACAAAATCCCGGAGAGATCCTTTCAGCTGGGTATCGCTGGCGGCCACGCTGGCCAGCTGCACCCGATGGCCTAAAGGCACATCAATGGGCTCCAAGCAGGCGCCGGGGTTTCCCTGAGGGCCGGTGCATTTACCCTCTTTTAGGGCGCGACAGGAAGTAACCCGCACCCGGGTGACGGCATGGTAGGCCTCGGAGTTCTCGCCGTAGACCAACAAAGGCACGGTGACCCGTTGACCGGCATACTCCGACTTGTCGATCTGGGTGAAGCTGGCAAGCTCAATAGGCTTGGGTAGGTGGCTGGTGGCGGTGGGGTAGGTGTAAGGCGGGGTTTCAGTGATGAGCTTCTTTAAGGCCTCGCCGGATCCGCCGTCCTTGACGATCCAATCGGTGAGGTCCTTGTGCTCTTTGTCCTGGGTGTCATAGAGCCAGACTACCTTGAGGGACAACACCCGGCCCGCCGTTACCGCCTCCTTGAAGGCCGGCAGGATCAGGTTCCGCACCCCTTCCCGGCCTTCTTGGTCGCAGTCGTACATCACCACCACGTGGCGGCCGTGAAAATGGTTGGTCCATTCCGGCTTGAAGGCCTTGACGCCGTTGGTGGAACTGACCCCGAGGCAGCCGGTCTCCTGCTCCGCCAACATACAGTCAAACTCTCCCTCGGTGATTATTACGGTGCTGCCCTGGGGCGCTGGGGCCAGGCGGTCCAGTCCCCACAGCCGGGCCTCTCCAAATCCTGACCAGTTAAGAGTTTTGGGCGTCTTTTGGGAATTGTGGAACCGGATAGCTTAGGGTCATGACCGTACCCCCCCTTACAAAGTCAAGCAGAGCAAACATACTTTTTTATTGCGGTTATATGGATAGTAACTGTTTATGTGCACAATAATGCATAATTTTGCAAATGATCAAATCAGGTAACTAAAGGGTTTTTATAACAAGACATAAAATATATGATTGACAATACACTCATATAGGTGTATGGAATTTAGTAGCTTATTAATAACAAATAAATACAAGACTTTATGTATCACAGTTATATACATTATAGTTAGAAACTAAACTATATTAACAATAGTTATGCGAGACAAATTGTCTTAATAGAATAATACCACTAATTATGTTGCAATTGTATATCCGGAAGTTGATGGTAACTATGGCGAGAGATTTATGGAGGAGAACCACAGTTCCTTGAAATTTACGTCGTCAATTCTGATCTCCCCAGGTAAACCGCCACAAGAATCTCTGGTGACCAAACGAGGTCAGCTCGACCTGGGGAGGGGGGACGAGAGCGTCATCAGGGCTACGGACCGGAGGATTTAGGTGATGGACTTGAAGCTGGAGTTCTATGTGGGCATCCACGACATTGCCGGATTTCTGGGGCTGCACTGGAAGACCTGCGCCCGGTATCTCCGGGAGGGGAAAATCGCCGCGGCCAGGAAAGATGTCCGAGAAGCTGGAACCGAAGCCTGAGGCGAAAGTCTTCGCCGGGGTCAAGTGGGGGCTGCTTCAGCCTACCGTGATCCTGGTGGCCGAATACATGCCGCTTCCGGTGGACCATATCAAGATTTTCCAGGAGCTGTATCGCAAGGAACTCTACCTAAACGAGTTCCTGGCGGTGGCCCAGGGGTGGCGAGAGGAATTCAAGATCAGGAAGTTTTTCTGCGACCCGGCGGAACCCGAGTTCATCGTCAGGATGCGCAAGCACCGGCTGCCCGCGACGGCCGCCCCCAAGGAGCAGGACCTGGCCCGGAACCTGATCAAGCAGCGCCTGGCCAACACCCGGGAGGGGAAGCCCGGAGGGCTGACCATCGCCAAAGAATGCGTGAACACCATCCCCGAGTTCACGAAATACCACATGCCGGAAGGCAAGACCAGACCGGTGGACCTGGACACTCACGGCATTAAGGCCCTGCATTACTTGATCTTAGGGTTGAGCCTGGAGGCGACGCCGAGGGTGCGATGGGTTTGATACGACCGAAGCATGTGGCCCGATGTGTTTGCGGGCGGCTGATCACTAAAAACCAGTTGGCCAGCAAGGGGGCCTGCCCTTCCTGTGGCCGGGTTTGGCGTCAACCGAACCATGACCGGTCACAGGAAGAGGCCAGGCGGCTGAAAAGGCAAAACCGGGACGGGAGCGTTGGAAGTCAAGGGCAGGGGTAGCCGATATGCCCCTGAAACTTATTTCTTGCGCCCTGGCTCAAAAACGCGTCGCCGGCGGTGCGACGCGATTATTTCAAGGAGGCTGACCATGACCGAAACCAAGAAGACGTGCAAAAACCATCCCGAGAAAGAAGCCATTATGCGTGCTGATGGCATTTCCACCGGCCTTTGCGCCGAATGTTTGACGGCTCGCGCCAAGAAAGGCGGACGTCGGAAAAAGGCGAATTGATGATCTTCACCAGCAACTTCAAGATCGCCGGGCGCTGGCCCCAGGCGGTGGCCATCTCCCTGGGGATCCCCCGGGGCTGGCGGGGGCGCCGATACAAGGCGCTGGCCCCACCCCGGGACCTGATCAAGATCATGGAACCCGATAGGTTCATCCCGCTTTACCGGGCCCAGGTCCTGGACAAGCTCGACCCCATGCAGGTGATCCGGGAGATGGGTGGCGACAACTTCATTATGGTCTGTTTCGAACCTCCCGGGGATTTCTGCCACCGCCGGGTAGTGGCTGCCTGGCTGCGGAAGCATACCGGGGTGTTGGTGGAAGAGTTCATACCCACCATGAGGCGGCACGCAGAGTGGCTTCGGGGGCTCCAGGAACCCAGGCGATATGAACCTACGGACGAAACCATCCCGGATTGACCAAGGGCATGAGGAGTTCATAACCCAGAGCGGGGACCCGTGGTGGGGGCATCGCTGACCAGGTGGTGCTGGTGGTTCGATTCCACCAACCCGCTCCATAAGGATGCACGATGAGCTTCATCGGCTCCATAAACGCTGAAACCAGAAAATGGCTGGGCAACAACGGCCCGGCCTTCGACGGCCGGCAGGTCTACGTGGGGTGCTCCGGCGCCTTTACGGTGGAGCAGATTCTGTCCAAAGCCAGCCCCAAGGCCAAACTCTGGGGAAATGACGTGAGCCTTTATTCATCGACCCTGGGGGCGTACCTGGCCGGGCAACCCTATCGCCTGGAGTTGCGGGAGGAGAAGTTTGCCTGGCTGGAGCCTTACCTGGCCGACGAGGAGGCTAAGGCCGCGGCGGTGATGATCCTCTTCGAGATGCTGAAATACGAAAAGGCCAACAACCTCTTCAAGCAGCGGCACTGGGCCCACTATCTGAACAACTTTGAAAATTTTCACCAGGCTACGATTGCCAAACTCCGGGAGCGCAAAAAAGAAATCCGGCTGGAGGCTTACACCAGTAAGGACATATTCGATCTCCTGGACGAAATCCCGAAGGACGCGGTGGTCATCGCCTTTCTGCCCACCTACGCCGGCGGCTACGAGCGCATGTTCAAGCGCCTGGAAGAGATCTTCGATTGGGACCGGCCCAATTACGGCCTGATTGATGAGGAGAGGAAGAAGCGCACCGTCATGAAAATGATGGAGCAGGATTACCTCTACCTGGATGACCATGAATGGGAGGGCCTCCCCATGGTGGCCGTGGTGCGCAAGGCCAGAATGAAGCCGGTCTACGTCTATTCGAATATGGCCGCCCTGCACCGGGGGGTCATGAAGCAGCAGCGTCATTCGGAGTTTGTGCCCTTCGCCCGCCTGGGGGATGAAGACGAGATCACCCCGGCATCAAAACTCACCATCGCCCCCACCACGAACCGGATCGTGAACTATTACCGGGACGTGTATCTGTCCAAAGGGGTGGGCATCCCGGCGGACGGCGAGGTGCCCCTCGTGGCGGCGGTGGACGGCAAGGTTTTCGGCTTCCTGATCTATTCCCGGATGCAGGGCGGCGGGGACGTGTATCTGTTGGCCGACTTCGTGGTCAACTCCACGAGATACCGGCGCCTGGCCAAACTCATGCTCCTGGTTACCCAGACCCGGGAAGTGCAGCGATTATTGGAAGAGAAATTCCTCCTGGAGATCCCTAAGTGCCGGACCATGGTGTTTACCGACAAGCCAGTGTCCATGAAATACCGGGGGCTCTACCAACTGGCCCGGCGGGACCCGGGGAAACTGGTTTATGAGACGGAGTTGGGCATCCTGGATTTAAGCGAGGTCGTCCCCCTATGGCTGAAGAAATTCGAGAAGTCCTGAACCTGCTGAACGAGCGGTTGGCCGGACTCTTTCCTTACCGCTTGGAGTTGGCGGCCCCAGGCGACCTTAAGCTCCTGGAGAAGAACGCCCGCTACATGAAGGCGGAGCAGTTCCAGGCCCTGGTGGAGAACGTCAAGCAGGACGGCAACCTCTCTTCCCTGCCCCTCTGCTACCGGGAAAAGGACGGCAAACTCCGGGTGCTCTCCGGCAACCACCGGGTCATGGCGGCCCGCCAGGCCGGGGTGGAGCAGGTCCTGGTGATGGTGGTGGGCGACGAGAAAGATGCCGATGAGCGCCTGGCTATCCAGCTCTCCCATAACGCCATCGCCGGCCAAGACGACCTGGTGATCTTGAAAGAGTTGTGGGAGGCCATCACCGACATACAGGCCAAGGTGTACGCCGGGCTGGACTCCGACACCGTGAAGGCCCTGCAGGGCATCCAGTTCTCGGCTATCTCCGAGCAGCGGCTCAAATATAAGATGGCCAACTTCATGTTTCTCCCCGAGGAGATTGAAAGCCTGGATGAGCTGCTCAAGGAAACGGCGGTGGCCTTCTCCGCGGACGTGGTTTATCTGGCAAACCTGAACACCTATGACGCTTTCTTTGACCTGGTGGTGAAGATCAAGAAGAAATGCGTGATCAAGAACAGCGCCGCGGCTTTCCTGAAACTCCTGGAGTTGGCCCGGGTCGGCCTGGAGCAGATGATGAAAATGGAGGTAATTGACCATGAGCACGAACAACTTCAGGGGGTTGGCCACGATCAGACGGCCTGAGTGAGGAGATTCCTCAAGACATCGGCCGTCGGGCTGAGTTTACTATGGACCATCTACCCAGTTTCCGGCAATTGCCAACCCCGGCAGGAAGCGATGGCCACCATCACCGCATACTGCCTGAAGGGACACACAACATCGGGGCCGACTACCGATGCGGTGCATCAGAAAGGCGGCTGTCTCGCCCTGTCCCGGAAGCTGGCGAAGGACCTGGGCCTCTACCGGGGCCCCGGGAAGTACGATTACCGGTTTGGGGCCATCATCGAAGTGGCCGGCGTGGGCCGGTTCATCTTCGCTGACCTCATGCCGCCGCAATGGGAGGGCTACCGCGTGGACATTTATTACCCCACTCTGAAGCAGTGCCGGGTGTTCGGGGTGAAGAAATGTCAGATCAAGGTTATGGGCCAATGACCTGGCAAGACGCCCTCCTGATCCACCGGGCCGCGGAGAACTACCAGGGTGTGGCCCTCATGGTCCGGGACCCGGTTCTCATGCGCCTGGCTGCGGCCTGGCCCCAGGTGAAGCGACAACTCCCTGAGCCCCCACCCCAGGGCCAGGAGGTGGACCTGGAAGCTCTCTGGCAGAAAACCGGGATAGATTTCCAGGGGTGGGCGGAACTGGCCCAGGTTGAGGCTCTCCAGGTTATTGATGGTTGGCAAGTTTTGAAGGGTAATGGCCTCATCTTGCCGGACGGGACGATGAACCACCTGGCCGACAACGTCCTGAAGAAGGAGGCGGCCGGAACGCTTATGGCTGAGTTTGGGATCAAGGCGGGAGAGGTGAAGAAATGAGCAGACTCAGAAACTATTCCCATATCTGCAAATGTGGAAGGCCGGCAACCAGACATGACTCCGGTGAGTTAACCTGTGACCTCTGCGCCACGGTTACGGACAGGGCCATAAAACGAAGGCTGGGGACAATAAGGCTGGGGTTCAAGCGTTACGGGACGACCTTTCAGCAGTTTTTGAATGATCGGCCTGGATCAGAATAATGACCCCCGACCTTCATTACAACCCCTCCTGGCCCCTCTTCCTGGCCCTTGACTTCGGCTGGTGGAACAACTTCACCGGCTGGGTGCAGCCGTCGGGAAACGGTGACCGGGTGATCGTGCTCTATGGCCACTACCAGGAAATGCGGACCAATGAGGAGAACGCCAGGATCGCTTTGAAGATCCACCAGGCCCGGGGTTACGGCCAGGCCACCGGGGGCTGGGGCGACCCGTCCAAACCCGAGGCCTTGCGGGCCTATTCCCAGGTATTCGGGGTGGAGATATTGGGGGCGCCTGGCCGGGTAGAGAATGGCCAGGAGTTGGTCAAGCAATGGCTCAAGGCGGCGCTTATGACCAAGGGGGCCTCCGGGCTCAGCTTCTCCCGGCAATGCCCGAAACGGCTATTTCAGGAGATGCAGGGGTACAGGGAGCACGTGCCGGGGACAGGTCCCCACCATTCGCTGGATGCGCTTCGGTACTTCTTTGTGGGGTGGCTGGGGGCCTGATCCTGTTCTCAAGCGAACAAGGTTAGGGGTAAGGATATGAGGAAATGGCCACAGATCACGAAGTGAACGAGAAGGCCATGCTGGCGATGTCTCTGCGCCGGCAAAACATGACCATTCCCAAAATCGCCCTATATCTGGGTTGCAAAGAGCGCTATGTCCATACCCTGCTCGCCCGGGCCCGCAAGCTCTGGTCACTGCTGGCGGATGCCGGCGACACCAAGACCCGGATCGGCGAAAACCTGGCGGCTTTTGAGGAAAACGAGCGCATGGCCCTGGAAAAATTCGCCAAGGCAAACCCGAACAGCAACGTGGCGGTGGCTTATTTGAACGCGGCCCGGGACGCCCGCAAAGAGATCAAGCGGCTCTTGCAGGAGGCCGGGCTGATGACCAAGGTCCCGGAGGAGTTGAATATAACCAATATTCCTATGGAGAAGGCAGAAGCCAGGGCCGCTACTCGTGAATACCTAAAAACCATCAACGAGCTAAGCGAAAAAAATGACTGAGCATAATTTTTAGCAATCTTACATAAATGTCACCAGTTTTATACAATAATGTTGCTTACCCACTTGCCCTCCATATAGGATGGCAAATCTCCACTTTGAGGGCTATAGCCCCCACTTTCCCCACCAATTCTCCCCACAAACCGGAAAAATGGGCAAACCCATACCATTTCTACGTTTGCCGGGTTGCGTATAGCCCCGTAATTCCACGAACACGAATCAACCCTATTAATTACATTGCCTTGCATAACGCCCGTATCTTACCCATAGGTGGCGCGTATAGCCAGGACCACTTTTTGTCTCTTTTGTGTAACTTGGCATACTGGTTGCTTAGCGGCGGGCCCCCATGAGCATGGCCACGATTGATTTTGACCCGGCGATCCTCAAGCGCGAGATGCTTGAGTACCACATCAGACATGGGTTTGATGATGCCGACGAACTGCTGGATTTTATCGAGGTCTATTGGAAACTCCGCATCCCCCGAGCCCAGGTCTGCCCGGAGCACACCCCGCCGGCCGCATACATCGCGGACAGCTTCTTCGAGACGGTGCAGGACTCGGTGTGCTGGGCCAACCGCGGCGGCGGCAAGACCCTCCTGGGGGCCTTGTCCACCTGGCTGGATACCACCTTCAAGTCCGGGTGCGCTTCGAAAATTTTAGGCGGCTCCCAGGAGCAAAGCAAACGCATGTACGAGCACCTGACCGGGGAGGGGGACGGCTGGGGCCTGGTGACCGAGGACTTTCAGCACTTGCTGCGCGGTGAGATGCTGGCCCAGCGGACGGTCTTAAACAATCTGAGCAACATCCAGATCCTGACGGCATCATCCAAGAGCGTGCGCGGCGCCCACCCCCAGAAAATCAAGCTGGATGAAGTGGATGAAATGGACCCGAAGATTTACGAGGCCGCCCTGCTGGCCCCCCAAACCAAGCGGGGCATCAAGGCCAGCGTCCAGATTTACTCCACCATGCACAAGGCTTACGGCTTGATGAACCAGGTCATCAACGAGGCGGCCGCAAGCGGCTACAAGGTCTATAAGTGGTGCATCTTCGACATCATCGAGAAGTGCCCGGAGTGGCGGATTTGCGATGATTGCGAACTTTGGGAAGACTGCCAGGGCAAGGCCCGGCACGCCGACGGCTTTTACAGCATCGAGGACGCTATCTCTAAAAAGCGCCAGGTCTCCCGAGACACCTGGCTTTGCGAGATGCTGTGTTTCCAGCCCAGCCAGGAAGGATTGATTTATAAAGAATTCGACCTGGCGGTTCATGTTGTTTAATTAATAAAGCAGCGCTACTGAATCCCCATAAATAATAACATTTAAAATCCCAATAACGTTGGGATGGCGCTGTAGTTTTGTCTTTTTTATAAGTAACAGTAATGGTTTGTTCGATTGTTGCTTGGTATTATTAATTATATTTTGACACTATTTGAGGTCAAGTAAATTGTACCGTGTAACTTTAACTACGCATTACAAATAAAGCTGCGAAAAGTAGTAGCGTTACCAGGTAGTTGTGGTGGGTATAATTTATTGTATTATCGTGTAGTTACGCAATGAGTGAAATAACAAAATAATAACGATGTGCGTAACTTATCAATATTACTACGCTATTGCTGTCGAAAAAATAGAAATTAGCGTGCAATATTAGGCAGTTAGGCATACTGGATGCATTACTTATATGTGAACACCGCTCTTTGACAACCAAATACAACTCAGGAACTACCGGGGACGGCCCTGGAGGGGAGCACCGGATACCGGGAAACCTGGGAGCGAGAAAAGAAAGGAAAAAGAAATGACAATTCTGAAATTGGAGGGATAAACGATGGAAGCGGACACTACGCTATTTCAGGCCAGCAACGGTCGGCAGCCCAGAGGATTCGGCCGTTGGGGGTTTCAAATCGGCAATGAAGCTCTCTTTATCATCGGCCGATACAGCAACTCCAAAAAAGAGGCTTTCAAAATTGCCCAGACCCGGGGCGAAGAGCGGGTTGTTGTATTGCCGGGGAAAAGATTGGCCCCCCAGGGTGGCGACCCTGAGAGGCCAGAAAAACTGAGTCAAGACCAAATCAATAATATCAAAGAGCGTCTCATGGCGCAAGCGGAAACTCGGAAGTTCGGCAAACGGACCCGGACAGTTATTCCGGTGAAAGGGATGAAAGCAACTGAAGTCATGGTGGTCTTTGACATCCAATCGAAGCGGACGGCTCACTCCATTGTTAAACGCAGATTTTACATCGTGGATTACACCAAGCCGGCCATGTGCCCGGGCGAGATAGACATGGAGGATGCTTATCGGATTGCCAAGTGGTGGTTTTATAAGAAGTTGGCGGGCCGGGTACCTTGGTGGGCTGAGGCCGATGACATGATCCAGGATGCGGTCACCCGTCTGATCGAGCGGGCTGGAGACCCCAGGATAAAAGAGGCCTCTTACCGGTTCTACGTGGTCAGGGGAGCTATGTCCGAGTATCTGCGGCGCAACCAGAAAAATGATCACGAGAAGGAGTCGAGAATTGACTCCCCGATGAACCGTGTTCCCGAGTCCTGGAAATACGGAGCCGTTTCCGAAGGGTGTCAACACTGCGCCCCCAGCCCTGACACTTGGGGCCGGGCCCATCGGGCCACCGAGGCGATGTGCAGGGTAATAGAGGCAAAGGGGATCACCCCCATGGCACGGGCGGCATAGAGACCACAACCGGGGGCCTTCGGGCCCCCTTCTCTATAGGAGTCAAGTCGATGAGTGTGGACCCACCCGGTTTATTGCACCACCGACAGGACGAGTTAGCCGCAGGTCGGGGCAAGCGAGGCGCATTACAAACAGTTCATAAAGGGAATCAAGCCTGTTGCGGCAAAATGTAACATTCCGTCATGTTGATTCTTACCTGAAGTAGGCGCGGCTGGCGGCGACCACAGTATTCAGTTGCGCCATGGTGAGCGTAGGGTAGAGGGGCAGGGTAACCAGCCTGGAGGCAATCTCCTCGGTAAGGGGCACCTGGTGATTGTACCCCGCTTCCCAAAGGCTCCGGTAATAGGAAAATAAGTGCACCGGCGGATAATGGATGCTGGTCTGGATGCCTTGCCGAGCCAGGGCGGCCATAAAATCAGCTCTCTTGGCGCAGTCCTTGAGCAGGATCGGGAACAGATGGTGGGCCGAGCCGTCGGGGGCGTCACGAAACGGCACTTTAAGGTCATCCAGATCCTGTAATTGAGCGCGGCAGGCCTCAGTCAAATCCCGGCGTCGGGCGTTCCCTGCTTCCAGGCGATTCAACTGGACCAGGCCCAAGGCCGCCCGCATTTCATCCAGGCGGTAATTATATCCTCGGGCCACCACGTCATAGCTGAAGCTGTGACCCCGGTGGCGGTCCCAGGTGAGGGTGGTCATGCCGTGGGAACGAGCTGTTTTGATTTTCCCCGATAGCTCCTCATCATTGGTGACCACCATACCCCCCTCTCCGGTGGTCATGTTCTTATTGGAAAAAAAACTGAAGCAGCCGATATCACCCATGGTGCCGGCCAAACGAGGTCCCTGGGCGGATTGGTAGGCGGCCCCCGGGGCATGGGCGCAATCCTCGATGATTTTCAGCCCGTGCTGCCGGGCCAGGGGGGCGATGGCGTCCATATTTGCGGGGTAGCCGCCGTAATGGACCACCATAATTGCCCGGGTGCGCGCCGTTATTTTGGCGGCAGCATCGTCCACAGCTAAATTAAGATCATGGGAGCCGATCACATCGACAAATACAGGCCGGGCCCCGGTATAAAGGACGGCATTGGCACTGGCAACAAAGGTCAGGGCCGGACAGAGAACCTCGTCCCCGGGGCCCATTCCCACAACTTCGCAGGCCAGATGCAGGGCCGCGGTGCCGTTGGCCACGGCAAAGGCATATTTGACGCCTAAAAAATCAGCGAAGCGCTCTTCAAACTCCTGAGTTTTCGGACCCATGGAGAGCCAGCCGGATTGCAGGACCGCGGTGACGGCGGCAATCTCCTCCGGCCCCATGGTGACATCGGCCAGGGGTACTTTCCAGACGTTCATGGGGAGGTTCTCACGAGAGCAGTTCCATAACCCGTTTCATGGTGGTCAAGGAAGCCCATAGTAGCTATTAATCAGGTTTCCGGCTCAGACATTATAAAGCTGGGGTTTATAGAAATGGAGATGGTCTCGGATAAAGGCCACCGTCCGGCTCAAGCCGTCCTCTATACTGACCCGCGGTTCCCAGCCCAGCACTTTCCGGGCCTTGCCGTAGTTACAGATGAGTTCCATGACTTCGCTGCCGTCGGGGCGCACCCGTTCTTCGTCGGCAATGATTTCTTTGCCACCCCCTAAAAGGCTGATGATCTTTTGGGCCAGTTGGCCAATAGTTACGGCCCTCCCCGAACCGAGGTTGAATAATTCCCCGATGGCTTGGGGGCACTCCGCCACCTTGATAAAACCGTCTACGGTATCCGATACAAAGTTCAGGTCCCGGATCGGAGTGAGCCGTCCCAGGCGGATAATGTTGCCGCTCAGACCCTGGCTGATAATGGTGGGGATGATAGCCCGGGCCGACTGCCGGGGACCATAGGTGTTGAAGGGGCGCAGGGTCGCCACCGGAACCCCGAAGGAAAGATAATAACTCTCGGCCAACTTGTCGGCCCCGATTTTACTGGCCGCGTAAGGGGATTGGCCCCTTAACGGATGAGCTTCGTCAATGGGGGTATATTGGGCGGTCCCGTAAGTTTCGCTGGTGGAGGTATGGATGAATCGCTCCACCCCATACTTGCGGGCCGCCTCCAGGAGATTCAAGGCGCCGCCGCAATTGGTCGCCACATAGTGAGCCGGGGCGATATAGGAATAGGGAATCCCAATGAGGGCGGCCAGATGAAAGATGATCTCCTGACCCTGGACCAACCGGGTAGTGGCATGCGGGTCAGTGAGATCGGCCAGAACCACTTCGATCTCATTTTTAATCGAGGGGGGCAGCAGTTCCAGGAGGCCCCAATCATTCCGGGAATTATAGCGGACCAAGGCCCGCACCCGGGCTCCCAATTCCACCAGTCGCTCCACCAGATGGCTGCCAATGAACCCCCCGGCCCCGGTCACCAGGACACTTTTCCTCTGCCAAGGCATAATTAATCTTAATATACCCATCTGCCGATAAAGACAAGAGCGACATGAGGCCGCAGGGGTGGAAACCAAATATACCGAACCGCCGGCTGGATTTGCTGATGGTAGCCGTGGTAAGTAATAAATCCGATGTTCAGGTTTTTGACTAAAAGAAGAGGTCCAGCCCCCAGGATGTTGCTGGGCTTGATCTTAATGCTCAGCGGTTGCTCGGCATTAACCGGCGAGCGCCAGTTGCCTCGGCTGGAAAAACAAGCCTCCGGCGCCTCCGAAGGGTTAGTACCCAAAGAATATCTCTGCCCCGGCACCGGTCAAAAAGCCCCGGACCCACAGTTAGGCAAAGAGATTCAGGCATTTCTCGAGCAAAATGGGATGTTCAGGGGGTTGCCCGAAGGGGTGGCCTCTGACTTGCCCCTGGTTTTGAACGAACCAGTGGGGTTTTACCTGCGTTCTTTTGCCAAATCGAGAAATTTTCAAGCCTCCCTGGCCAGATCCGGCCGCTATCTCCCCATGATGCGACGCATTTTTGAGGAACGAGGCCTGCCATTAGACTTGATCTATATTGCCCTGGTGGAAAGCGGTTTCAGCCCCTATGCCCGGTCGCCCAAGGATGCCGTGGGGATCTGGCAGTTTATCGAAGGCACGGCCAGGCGTTACGGGCTGAAGGTGAATGACCGGGTGGACGAGCGGCAGGACCCGGAAAAATCCACCCGGGCTGCAGCACGTTATCTGCAAGATCTATATCAGCAGTTCGGCTGCTGGTACCTGGCCGCCGCGGGTTACAACGCCGGGGAGAATCGGGTGGAGGGCGTGATCAACCGCCACGCGGTTCAGGATTTCTGGGCCATGGCCGAGAAGAAGTTGCTGCCGAAGGAGACCTGCAATTATGTGCCGCAAGTGGTTGCTGCAGCCCTGATCGCCAAAGCTCCGGAAAAATATGGGATGGCGCAGGTCAGATATCAAACGCCGCCAGCCTGCGGACGAGTGAAGGTACCCGGGGGGGTTCAGTTGGCTCGGTTTGCCGAATCATTGGATATCCCCGTGAAAGAGTTGGTGGAACTCAACCCGGAACTGAAGGCAGGGGGCACTCCTCCCGAGCGGCAAGAATACCTCCTCACGGTGCCCGCACAAAAGGTCCGTCAGGCCAAGCGCTTGGCCCGCCTATGGTTGTAAGAGGACAAAGGTGTAACCATGCATTTCAGTATGCTTGTGAATAAATAATTCAAGAAAAATAATGTTTGGAATAGATTTTTGGGCTAAGTTTTACATATAGTTTCTGGCACAGACTACCCTAAGAAGGGGCATATGTCCGCAGGAAGCCAGAAGAAGTCCGCACCCCATAACTTATTGATTTACCATTAGATTGTACATCGAACCTGATGTAAATCAGAGGGCGGAAGCATGTCCAGGGACGGATTGTGCCTAAATCGCCGTGGCAGCAGAGGAGAAGGTCTGGCGCAGGGCCTTGCAGTTGCACCCCCCCCCTGGTATGTCATTCATACTCGTAGCCGCCACGAAGACAAGGTTGAGTTTTCCCTGCTGCACAAAGGGTTGGAGATATTTTTACCCCGGATAACCGTACGGAGCCGCCGGCAAGATCGCCGGATATATCTGGAAGTCCCCCTTTTCCCCGGTTATCTGTTCGTCCACAGCGATCTTGAGTCCCGGGCCTATTATGAGATCATCAGGCTTCCCGGGGTGGTACGTCTTCTGGGGATCAACGGCCGCCCCAGTCCGGTCCCCCTGGAGAAGATAGAGTCTATTAAAACCATTTTGGCAAGCGACCGGCCCTATTCCCCCTGGAACTATCTTGGACAGGGCAAGCAGGTGCGTATCCTGGAAGGTCCGCTGGCCGGCGTGATCGGCATAATCCTGAAAAGGCGTGAGAAGAAGCGGCGCCTGGTGGTGGCGGTGGAGCTGTTCCAGCGATCGGTGGCCGTGGAATTGGAAGATGAAGCGGTCGCCCCCTATTCTTAACCAATTATATTACCTGGTTTTCACTTAAGCATTCCCCTCCTCTATAGGTATTCGCAGTTTCGGTTTTGCCTTGCGGCGGTGCAAATTTCATGAAAGAGAAAGGTGCCTTGGTTCACCTGAGCCTGTGTTGCGTTTGGATTTTCGTGCTGGTCTCTGCAGGAATCGCCAAAGGGCCAGGCGACGCCCTGGTTTCAGTGGTGAGCCTGGACGAGCAAGGGAATCCATGGCGCCAGGGGATGGGCATCATGGTGAGCAAGGAAGGAATGGTTCTCACCAGCGCCAGTATCATGGCTGATTGCCGGTCCGGGGTGGCCAAAACGGCTGACGGCGCCCTGCATATTATCCGGAAGATCAGCCACTGGGACAGCCTGCAAGATGTGGCGCTTTTGCAGATTGAGCCGGAAAGCTCAAAAATGGCCGTCGTGGGCACGGCCTCGCGTTTGCAGCCGCCGGAAAAAGTTTGGGTGGGGATCAGACAAAAGGAGGCGCTGCAATTGCGGGAGGCAGAGCTGACAACGGCATTCCCCTTTTCGCCCCGATTGACTCTCCTTAAGCTAAAGCCGGATAATCTGGAAACCGAACCAGGCTCCCCCATTCTCAACCGTCGGGGGGAATTGGTGGGTATGTACCATGCTTTTACCGGAGACCCCAATAAATCTGAAACCTACGGTCTTTACCTCGCCAGGCAGCGGGAACACTTTCTCCCCAGGAGCGCTGGCAAAAAAGAGGATTTGAACTGGCCGGAAGAGCCCTTAAAAAGGTTTGATTCTCCGGGAATCAGAGATTTTTGGGAGGGTGTCCTCTTAAGTTTGCGGCGGGATTGGCCAGAAGCTCAAAAAAAATTCACCGCGGCCATAACTCAGCCGGGGGTCCTGCCCGAAGCCTTCTTTGGACGCGGGGTGGCCAGATATCACCTGGACGATTGGGATGGCGCCGAAAAGGATTTGGAAGAGGCGACCCGGCGATTGTCGGGATACGCCCTGGCATTCCTTTGGCTGGGTAAGGCTCGGGAACGGCAAGGCAAGGCGGCGGCCGCGGGAGATTATGACCAGGCTGCGAGGCTGTCCCCTGACCTGATCGAGGCCTGGTTTCGTCTGGGAGAATTAGCGTATAAGGGAGGCGAGCTGGGCAAGGCGAAAGATTGCCTGGAGCGGGCAAAAGGTGATCCGGCCCATGGGGCCAAGAGCTGGTGGTACCTGGGCAATATGGCTCTCAAGGAAAACCGCCCCCAGGAGGGCCTGGAGGCTTTTAACCAGGCCATCAAGCTAGAGCCAGGGTTTTATCAGGCATACCTGGATGGCGGCAGGCTATTGCTGGAGGATTTGGGTGATTCCAAGGAGGCGGCGGTTTTGCTCAAAGAAGCGGTGCGTCTTAAACCGAAACAGGCCCTGCCCCGCTATTATTTAGCCCTGGCCCACCTGACGTCCTGGGATCGGGCCGGAGCCTGGCAACAATACTTCGCCCTTCGGGATATCTCCCCGGAGCTTGCCGCCAATTTGGCCAAGACTCTGGAGCGCAGCCCCTAAAGAATTTCCCCTACTGGGTGAATATGAGTAAATATACCATCTCCCACAGGTCGCCATGAGTTTGCGGACATCCATTCAGGTCAAAAAAAGATGAATTTTATAAAAAAATGTGGTAACAGAGCATTTGTTACGCCTAAATTATTTTGAGATTAGGCAGTGCTTAACGAATTTTAATCTCTATACATAAAACCAATTATAAAAAGAGTCAATTACAACCGCCTGAAGGCGGTGGCTTGAAACAGGGGACGCCTGAAGGCGGCTCAAGGGGCTATCGTGAAGTCGCCATCGTGGGAACGCTCTGCGAGGTCTTGGGTTGCGATATATTGTATAATCACCTCGTCTGTAACATTGCCGGACGATGCGGCAAAATATCCGCGTCCCCACAGATGGCGACCCCAGAACTCCTTCGCCAAACGACGGTATTCGCTCAACAGCTTTCGCGATGTTTTCCCCTTGATCGCTCCCATAACTTTGCTAATGGACAACTGCGGAGGAACCGAAACGAACAGGTGGACATGATCTTTGGAGACGTGGCCTGTGATAATTTCGATATCCATGGACTTGCATATTTCCCGAATGAGGTCTCGTAACCGGACTGCGACGTCTCCAAAGAAAACCGGCTTGCGGTACTTGGTGATCCAGACCAAGTGATATTTCAGATCGTAAACGGAATGCGAAGTCTTGCGGTAGTTTTTCACGGTACCGCAAGCCTACTAAAGTCTTCGCCTGAAGGCGAGGGATTTTCTCCCATTCCCCGAAGGGGACATTAAAGAAGATTCTAACGTGGCGACCTGTTTCTTTTTCTCTGGATTTGCTAATTGAGGAGGATTTTATGCTCAGACCAATAGGAAGTTTGGGGTCTAAAATATTCCTTTCCCTGTTAATCATCACGCTGCTCCCTTTAGACCTCATGGCTGAGGAAGTGGGCCGGTTTACCGAGGTGGAGGGACAGGTAGAGCTATACAAACCCAAAATAACTAAGCCTGTTCCCGTTAAGCCACAAACCGGGGTCGAGGGGAATGACCGAATCAAGACTGAAGCTCAGTCCCGGGCCCAGTTAACGTTTTTGGATGCCTCCACTATTACGGTGGCCCCGCTCAGTGATATCACCATCGAATCTTATATGTATGATGCTAAAAAAGGGGAACAAGGAGCCTTAGCGCAGTTGACCCGAGGACTGGTTCAACTTGTGGTGCCCCTGGAAAAGATTGCAAAGAGGGATTTCTCGGTAAAAACCTCTACGGCGATCATGGGGATTCGCGGCACCGAGTTATACATTCTGATCGGACCGGAATTTACCGATGTTTATGTAAAATCGGGCCATGTCGCCGTGGACTCCAATAAGGAATCAGCAGATAAACAGAAGAGGAGTTCGTTGCCCCCCAAGGCGCTGAGGTATGTTGAACGTCTGGCCAAACAGGCGCAAGTCCGGGCGCAGCGAATCGGTGGAAGGGGAATAATTTTAGGCCCCATGCAGGCTTCCCGCATACGGGCGGGACAAATGCCTACCCCTCCCGTTCCCCTTACTCCGCGCCATTTTGCCACTCTGGCGGCCACGTTAAGGAACGGCTTGCCTTCCGATGCGGTTTTGAGGGCCAGTGAAGGTCCGGCTCAATTGCTGGAAGCAATCAGGGATTCTGTTCCGCCTGGGCCACCCGGGGGGTTCGGAACAACTCTTCCCGGTGGGGGCGTACGTGGTACCGGGGGGGGAGTAGCCAGTCCTGCACAGTAATCCATAACCGCGCAGCGGAAATTCTGGGGGAGTTATGAAAACCTATCATTCTGCGACAAAGTTATTATTGGGCCTCGGTTTCGCAATTTTGATAGTTTTGTTTTCCGGGAGAAGCCAGGCAGCGGAGCCTCAGCCTGAACAACCTGCGCCTCCCCAGACGGAGGAAGAAGCAGTCCCCGAAAAAAAGACACCGGAAAAACCACCTGCCATATCACCCCTATATGTTCCAAAAGAAAGCCCTGCAGCCGCTATTGAACCTTCCAGCCTCACCTTTGGGCCCGGCCCCATAACCGGTTCGTTGGCACCGTATGGCAATAGCGCAGCCGAGGATACTTTGCAGCGAGGCTGGCAATCTCACCAATTGGGGGCTGTTAGAGTTCGCCCCTATTTAGGGTATGGGGCGGTTTACCGCAGTAACCTGTTCCAAACGTATAGCAACAAACAATCCGATTTCTGCAACCTGATTACCCCAGGTATCCAGTTTGAATTGCCCGTGGCCGGCACCCACAAAATTTCCTTAGGCTATCTTGCCAATGGTTATCTTTATAGACGCTTTAGCGGTAACGACCATTACGATCAAAATATAAATGCGGATGTGTCTGTCAATTTTAGTAAATTAAGCGTTAAGGTAGGTAATACTTACCGACATGCGGCTGAAGAGGCGAGCGTAACGCAAAACGGGCCATCCATTACGCTCCAACCCAAGCGCCCTTACAATCAAGATACTCCATATTTCAACGCAGCTTATAAATTAGCGGACCGGTGGCGGTTTGAAACCAACTATCAATTTAATTACTTAGCCTATTCGAGAACGCAAGACCAGATAAATAATTATAAATATAATACTTTGGGAGCGACTATCTTTTATAAATTTTGGCCCAAAACCTCAGCATTGATCCAATATGTTGCCACTATTGGAACCTTCCCATACGACAACAACCGCAATTATCTCAGTCAAACTCCGATGTTAGGGATAACCTGGGACCCGACAGCTAAATTAAGTGGGACAATTAAAGTTGGTTATACTGTAACTAACTATTCCAATCTGAATAGTGGTCTCGGAAGCTTTGATCCCAATGGCGTAGCTCTCACTATTCAGACCCTCTACAGACTCAGTAGCTATACCCAGGTCTCTTTGGTAGCACAGCGGTCCCTTCAGAGTGACCAAAACTATGGTAATAATACCTATTTTAACCAGGGCCTCATGTTAACCATAAGTCATTTATGGCACTATTTCAATGTTACGTCGTATGGGTCATTTTCTTATTATAATAATCCTTATGTATTTAGCTCTATTAATCCGGATACAAACCAGTTAGAAAAGAGGAACGATAATATTATCTATGTAAATCTAGGACTGAGCCGTCCAATCATCAAGTGGCTGCAGATGCGGTTGGATTACTTCTACTACAATAGGGGATCAAACTTTACTCCTTTTGCGACTAATGAAAATAAGGTAATGTTGAGTCTGCAAAGTTCTTTCTAACCCGACAATGCTGATGAGGCCAATCTGACAGGAAAGGCTTGGGTGTCTCCGACAGGCTTCAGGTTAACCCTGATCATCATGGCGTTGTGGTGTGCATGTTTTCCTAACCTGGTCAGGGCGGAAGCGGCCACCAACCTCATCCCCAACCCTGGATTTGTCGGGGCGCAGGACACGGCAGGCCTACCAGAGGGTTGGCAGCGCCAGCCTGGGAGGATACCGGGAGTTGCTCCCAGCCTTGTCTATATTTGCCGGGTCTCCGGATACCCCGATAGGCTCCTGGCCATTGAAGGGGGGCCGGACCGTCAGGGACGGGTCTGGTGCCGGATAGATAATATCCGCCCCCACACCGATTATAGGCTGGATTTCACCGCCTATCGCCCCAAGTTCACCAACGGCGTCTATTTAGAAGTGGAAATCTTCGGTCAGCGGCATCTGATCAACCAGCATTTCAGCTATGGCCGGGTACAGCCGATCTTCCTGAGAGTCAATTCCGGCAACACCCGGGGCGCAACTCGTTTGGTGGTGGCAAACCCGCATCGGGAAGTCCTGGCCTTTGGCTCACCCGTTCTGCGGGTGGCGCCGCCGCCCGGGGAAAGGGGGCCAGCTCAAGATGTCTCAGTCCGCCTGCCTAACTTTTTCCCGGTGGGGATGTACGCCGCCAAGCCTGAAGATTTACCCGATATCAGGGCGGCCGGGTTCAATGCCGTGCAAAGCTATGACGCCCACCCCGATATCATCAGACGCATGGCGGCTGCCTCGGCCCGCCTGGGTTTGAAGTATCTCGCCAATTTTCGCGGCAAACCAGCGAGCCTCTTGCAGGAATTGACGGGTAAACCGGAGATTCTGGGCTTTTACATCGAGGACGAGCCGGAAGGCCGGTCAGTGCCCCCGGGGGAAATCGAGGCGCTAAAGAAATCACTCCAGAGAGAGGACCCGGGGGTGCTCACTGCGGTGGCTATGCTCCGCCCGCAGATGGTGGAAGCCTATCGTGAGGCGGCCGATGTCTTTATGATCGACCCTTATCCGGTACCCCACCTGCCCATGACCTGGCTGTCGGACTCTCTGGCGGAGGCGGCCCGTTACGTTCCTAAGGAGCGGCTCTGGGCGGTGATTCAGGCCTTTGGCGGGGAAAAATGGGCCAGGCACGGCTGGCCCCGGCCCCCCACCTTCTTGGAGATGCGCTGCCTCACCTATCTGGCAGTGGTCCAGGGGGCGCACGGTCTTTTTTATTTCAGTTACCCCGAGGTGCGAGCCGATAACACCTCTTGGGAAGGCTTAAAACAGATTGCGGCGGAACTGCGGCAACTGCGGACCTGGCTGGTGACGCCCGAGGCCCCCGAGGTTTTGCAGATGGAAATAACTTCACCGTTCCAAGTCGATGCCGCCGGGAGGCCAGCCGTGCATTTCTGCCAGAAAAGCCGGGGCCAAGAAAATCTGCTCATATTGGTAAATGTCATTGATCGGCCGGTGAGCTTTTATCTCCATGGATTCGGCTCGCAGGTTCCCTGGCTGACAGAGATGTTCAACAAACATAAAGCTGTGGTCCGAGATGGCAATATCCGCGAAGAACTGGGGCCTTATGAGGTCCGCATCTATAGCTACCGCCGGGAAGATTAACTCCCTGGAGCAAAGTTCTACCTGGGGGCGCAGCATTATCTTCGGGATCAGCGGCGCCATCCTGATCTTTGCCCCCCTGGCCTATGGAGCAGTGCATCCCTGGGCATATTTTGCCATCGGCTTCGTTACGGCGGTCTCCAGTTTAACTATGCTGGCCTTTCTGCTTTATAAAATATGCGCCAGGCCCCAGGAACTTCTGCTCATCCCTTACCCGCCGCTCTGGTGGCTGGCGGTGGGCCTGGTTTTGCTCATTGCCGTCCAGGTCTATGCCTGGCCCCAGAGTTGGGTGGCTCGCCTCTCTCCCCGAGCCTGGGAAATCAGAGCCCTGGGAAACGGTTACGGTCTGGCGGATTTTGTGCCCTTTTCCCTCAATCCTTATGCCACGGTGCTAGAAGGCCTGAAAATGTGGCCGGCGGTATGCCTGTTTTTTATGCTGATTTATTCCATTGATAACCGCCGGAAGATGCAGTGGCTGGTGGGGCTCATCCTGGGAGTAGCGTTACTCGAAGTATTTTACGGATTCTGGCATTTCCGCAGTCACTTGATTTGGGGTTGGAAGAACGTCTATACCAGCTCGCGTTTTTGCGGAACCTTTATTAACAGCAACCACCTGGCCACTTTCATGACCATGGCGATTCTCCTGGGTTTTGGCCTGTTTCTGGGAATAAGGGAAACGGCCCCGCGTCTTTCCCAGGTTGCCTACGTTGGGGAAAAGATCAGGCGTTGGTCCCGGTCGGAGCACTTGGAGCCCCACGTTCGCCGCTATCTCCTGCTGCTGCCTTTGCTGTTGTTGACGGTGGGTCTGATTTTTACCGGTTCCCGGGGAGGGATGGTTTCTCTGCTTGCAGGGTTTGGCCTGATGGCCCTGTTAATCTGGAGTCGCAAATGGCGAAGAGGCCATATCTTCATCATCATCGTTTTCTTGTCGGCAGCAACCCTCTATAGCCTTTTTCTGGGCAGCGAACCGGCCTTGGATCGCTTTTCTGATCACAATAATCAGGTCCGCTATCAAGCTTTCAAAGGGGCCCTGGTTATCTTTCAGCAATTCCCCATCTTCGGTTCCGGCATTGGCACCTTCGGAGATCTGTTTTATCAATATCAACCCGCCAGCTTAAAAGACTGGTATTTTTTGCAGACCCACAGTGACTGGCTGCAACTGCTGGCCGAAACCGGCCTGATCGGATTCCTCTTGCTCCTTATCGGTTGGGTAGTCTTTTTCTCCGTCCTGATCCGCCAGTGGGGCCGCCGCCGCCAGGGCTTGGCCCGGGGGTTGGCCCTGGGGGGCATTGCGGCCTTATCGGCGGGAGTTTTTCATGCGGTGATGGAATTCCCTTTTCATATTCCCGCCCTTGGTTTCGAGTTCGCCGGCATCGCCGCCCTCACCTATAGCGCCGCCTATTACCATAACCAGGGAATGGAATTTTTTTCCTACCGCACCCTGAAACTTCCCGGCAACCATCGCGCTACTGCCGTTGTGCTAGTCCTGGCGCTAATAGGAGTCCAACTTGCCTTTGGCGTCCGGGTTTACTATTATTGGTTAGCTGAATATGTAGCCCCCACCGCCATCAACTCCACCCGGACACCCCCCAAATTGGCGGCGGAGGATTTTCGGCGGGCCCTGACGTACAATTTCACCAACAGCAAGTATTACCTGGGGTTGGCTGAGACTTTGGCGGGTGGGGCAATTGGGGGCGAGGATGCCTCGGAGGCGGGAAAATCCCTCCAGGCGGCAATCTTTTATGCGCCGGCCAATTGGGGCTACCGCTTGAGGCTGGCGGAGTCTTACCTGAAGCGCTACCGGGAGGGCCCAGACCGCTATCTCCCTGCAGCCTTAAAGGAGCTGACCGCGGCGGTTCCCTTGTTTCCCGAATCCGGGTTGCTCCATTTTCGCTTGGCTACCATCCTGGCCTGGACGGGAAAATATTACCCAGGGTTAATTCCGGCCGATTTACGGAATGACCAGGATTTTCACTTTAGTGAAGCCCTCAGACTTGAACCTCGATTGAAAAAATTTCTGGATGGGCCTCATCAAAAATCTGCAAAATAAGGCAACAACGAAGCTCATTGATCAGGAAAATTTAGGCAATCTTCTTAAAAATCGGTGTACGGATAGTAATCTCTGAAAAACTACTGAATTCGGATTAAACGCATGGTTAAGAGAATATTTGGGTTTTGGTTAGTTATCTTACTTGGGGGATTCTTTCTGGGCGTTGCCTCTGGCCAGCAGGATTATCGCTTGGGTCCGGAAGATCAAATTCAGATTCGGGTTTGGGACCATGACGATTTGACCCGAACGACCCGGGTGGGGTTAGACGGCAACATCTCCTTTCCCTTTGTGGGGGAAATTAAGGCCCAGGGCCTCTCCATGGCGGAACTGCAGAAGGAAATAGAGCACCGTCTCGGGCCCAAATATATCATCGACCCCCGGGTGTCCGTTACGGTCACGGAATACAAAAGCGGGAAGTTCTTTGTGGTGGGCAACGTCCAGAAGCCGGGCACCTACCCCTTGACCAAGTCCGTCAGGTTGGTGGAAGCCATCTCTCAGGCCGGGGGGATCGCGGCGGGAACCATCAGTAAGCCCCTGAGCGGCGCCGTGGTCATTGTCATCCGGGCCTTGCCGGGAGAAAAGTTAGACCGGCCCAAGGTGCCGGATAAGACCCCGGCCAGCCAGAAGTTGACCATATCCCTGTCCGCCGCCCTGGCCGGAGATCCCCAACAAAACCTGGAAATTAAAAACGGCGACACGGTTTATGTTCCTAACCTCGTCTATTACGTTACCGCCCAGGTGAAGAACCCCGGCCGCTTTCCCTACGAGGAAAATATGACGGTGCTCATGGCGGTGACCACTGCCGGCGGCTTCACCGACAAAGCCTCAGCCCGGAGAACCTACATTATCCGGGAGAACTCCGGGGTAAAAGAGAGAGTCAAAGTAGGCATGGATGATCCCATTCGCCCCGGGGACACCATTGTGGTACCCGAGTCCTGGTTTTAAAATAACCCAAGGCAATAAAGAGGTTTATTCGAGGTATATTCATGGAAGAAGTCACCCCCTTAATGCCTGCCCCCCGACGCCACCGGTCCCTGCATGATTATTACCGGATTCTGCTCAAAAGACGGTGGCTGGTGCTTCTGGTATTTTGCTCCATCGTAGCTTTCAGGGCCCTCATGACCTTCACGGCTGCCCCAATTTATCAGGCCACCGTGCAGATGCTGATAGAGCGCCAGACGCCCCGTTATCTGGAACAGCCGGGAGGCGCGGGGCAGCCTGCCTCTGCCGGGGAAGAATTTTATCAGACGCATTACAAGTTGCTGGAAAGCCGGGCCCTGGCCAGAAAAGTCGTGGAAAAACTCAACCTGAAAAATAATCCTTATTATGCCAATATCTTTAAAGAGTTGCCCCCCGACGCCGATGCCGCTGTGAAACAACGGGCCGAGGAAAGTTTGATCAGCGCTGTTCTCGGGGGGGTAAAAGTAACCCCGGTTCGGCAGAGTAGCCTCGTAGATGTCAGTTTCTCCCATCCCGACCCCAAGTTCGCCGCCACTATGGTTAATACTCTGGCCCAGTGTTATATCGAACAATCCCTGGACTTGCGATTCGCCGCCTCCCATGAAGCTTCGACCTGGCTGAGGGAAAAATTAATCGAGGGGCGCAAGAAACTGGAGGAATCGGAGGCTAAGCTCAATCAATACAAACGCGACCACAACATTGTGGCCCTGGAGGATAAGGAAAGCATCACCGTTCAGAAACTGGAGCAGCTCAACCGGGATTTAATCGCCGCCCAGACCCACCGAATGGAAACCGAGACTCGTTTCAAGGAAGTAAGCCGGGGGCAACCCATCTCCCAGGTTTTAAACAACCCCCTGATCCAAGCCTTGAAAGGTCAGGAAGCCAAGCTCATCGCCGAGCAGTCGGAATTGAGCCGGAAGTTCGGCGCAGACCATCCCCGGATGATTCGCCTGGCCAACGAACTCGCGGCCACCCGGGGGAAAATCGGCGCGGAGATGGGCCAGGTCGTCCAGGCCGTTAAAAATGAATATCACATGGCCAAGGCCCAAGAGGAAAACTTGAAGGCCGCCCTGGAGGCCCAGAAGGGTGATACCCAGGACATGAGCGACCGAAATATTCAATACCGCGTGCTCCTCAGGGATGTGGAAACCAACCGGGCCTTATACGAAAATATGCTGAAAAGCTTAAAGTCGACCACCGCCACCGAAAACACCCCGGCCACCAATATCCGCATCGTCTATCCGGCCACGATCCCCACCGCGCCGGTCAGTCCACGCAAAATTCGCGATCTGATCCTCGGTTCCCTAATCGGTCTTACATTGGGCGTCGGGTTGGCCATGTTCATGGAAAGCCTGGACACCACTCTCAAGACCCCGGAAGAAGTGGAAGAGTGGTTGGAGATTCCCAACCTGGCTTTAATCCCCCATGTCGAGTTCCCCTCGGGTAACCCTGTCCAGCAGGACTTCCCGGAGCTGATTGTCCACCATGGCCAAGAGCACCTGGCTTCGGAATCTTACCGGGGTCTCCGGACGACTATCCTGTTCTCTTCCCCCGGCCAGGCGCCCCGCGTCCTCCTGGTGACCAGTTCCCTCCCCCTGGAAGGCAAATCCCTGACCAGCGCCAACCTGGCCACCGCCATGGCCAAGGCCGAACCCAATGTGCTCCTGGTGGATGCCGACTTAAGGCGGCCCTCACTCTATAAAATCTTTCAATTGCCGGCTGAACCCGGGTTGTCTAATTTCCTGGTGGGCGAACTCGATGACCTCCCGGTGGTGGAAACCGTCGTTCCCAATCTCTTTGTGGTGACCGCGGGAAAAATCCCGCCCCACCCCTCCGAGCTCCTGGGCTCAGCCCGCATGCGGGAATTTCTCGATCTGGCCAAGGGTCGCTTCGGGCGCATCATCCTGGATTCCCCGCCCCTGATGTCAGTGACCGACGCCGCCATCCTGTCCACCCAGGCCGAGGGCACCATCCTGGTCGTAAAAGCCGAAGCCGTGCCTCGCCAGGCGGCCATGGATGCCCGGGACCAGTTGCTGGAAGTCAATGCCACCCTGCTGGGGGCCGTCTTCAATAACCTCCAGACGCAGCGCAACGGCTATTATTATAATTACTACCGCTATCACTCATACTATACGGGGAAAGATGACAGCGCCGCCCCCCGCCGACGGCTCCGGACTCCCAGCCATACCGGCCCCCTCGGCTGGGTGAAAAATCAGTTGGACCACTTCAAACAAAAATCCAAGCGGGCCTGAATTATTTTTTCCCGCTATTCATGAAATATGCACTTGGCGCCCGAGGGCTTTAGCACATTCCCTTTTGCCACAATTGCCACCAAAACGACTTGTTGAGCGAGGATAAATGAATCCAATAGCACAGCCTGAGGTTCTCATCATCAAACCGTCGCGGGGATGGGTGAATCTAAAGCTGAAGGAAGTCTGGGAATACCGGGAGCTTTTATACTTCCTGGTCTGGCGGGACATCAAGGTGCGTTACAAGCAAACCGTCCTGGGCGCCTCCTGGGCCATTATCCAGCCCTTCTTCGCCATGGTGGTCTTCAGCATCTTCTTCGGCAAACTGGCCAAGGTGCCTTCTGACGGTCTTCCTTACCCGATTTTTGCTTATACGGCTTTGCTGCCCTGGCAACTCTTCGCCCATGCCCTCACCGAATCCGGCAACAGCCTGGTGGCCAGCCAGCAGCTCATCAAGAAAGTCTACTTCCCCCGCCTGGCCATCCCCATCGCCGCCGTCTTGGCGGGGCTGGTGGATTTCGCCATCGCCTTCGTGGTTCTCCTGGGCATGATGTTCTATTATGGCATCTACCCCACCGCCGCCATCGTGACCCTCCCCCTGTTCATCCTCTTCGCCATCGCCACCGCCCTGGCCGCAGGCCTTTGGCTCTCCGCCTTGAACGTCGAGTACCGGGACGTGCGCTACACCATCCCCTTCCTCACCCAGTTCTGGCTCTTCGCCACCCCCGTGGTCTACCCCAGTTCCCTGGTACCCGAGCCTTGGCGGGCCCTCTACGGCCTTAATCCCATGGCCGGGGTGGTGGAGGGCTTCCGCTGGGCCCTGCTTGGCAAATCCGGGGGCACGGGTCCCTTGATGCTCGTGTCCGTCCTGGCCGTCGTTGTCCTCTTGATCGGCGGCCTGATATATTTCCGCCGCATGGAAAAAACCTTTGCGGATCTGGTCTAAGCTATGAGCGACGTCGTCATCCGGGTGGAAAACTTAGGCAAGCTCTACCGCATCGGCGCGCCGGAGCGTTACAAGGCACTCCGGGACACCCTCACCGAATCCGTCACCAAGCCCTTCCGCTGGCTTCACGCCCTTTTGTCCGGTAACGGCGCTTCTCCTGCCGATTCCACCGACAACACCATCTGGGCCTTGAAAGACGTCTCTTTCGAGGTCAAGCGGGGCGAGGTCATCGGCATCATCGGCCGGAACGGCGCCGGCAAGAGCACCCTCTTAAAGCTTCTCTCCCGCATCACCGAGCCCACCGCGGGCTTTGCCGAAATCCGCGGCCGGGTGGGGTCCCTCCTGGAGGTGGGCACCGGCTTCCACCCGGAACTCA
>Ga0351886_10195_pt1 | contig 28731 bp, 11 predicted proteins | sample TotcelFGM3001L14_FD_206761 | JGI IMG/M metagenome (GOLD analysis project Ga0351886, IMG submission 206761) | Enriched cells from coal bed in the Powder River Basin, Montana, United States - Total cells FGM rep3 HSBNCT.FGM.300.1.L14 ... | reverse complement strand
CCCGCGGCATGATATCGACAGATTTCGGCAGTAATTTGATAAAGACTCCTGAATTGAATTCTTTTTCAAAAAACCTTGCAGAAATAAATCATCGTATCTGGAGAGAAAAGAAAGTAATAGAAATGGCAAAAGAGAGAAGAGTGTTGAATTTTGACACGAAAACAGTGTTAGATAAGATAAACAGACAGTTAATCATTAAGCTTCGGAATTTTCATTTTACCCGTGCCATTGATGCATCAGATGCAGGTGAAATGATTGAAGATGTGGAAAGACCTGCCACAAAGTTTTCCGATGTAATAGGAGGTAAATCAGCAAAAGAAGCATTGCAGTTTGTCATAGACTGGCTGAAATCTCCTGCCTGCTACAGAGGCCTCGGCATCCGCCCCCCGAAAGGTATACTGCTTTCAGGCCCTCCCGGCACAGGTAAAACCATGCTTGCAAGAGCAGTGGCAGGGGAATCTAACTGTGCTTTTATTCAGATTTCTGCCACTTCTTTTGTCACTCAGTACCAGGGAAGCGGCCCTCAGAATGTAAGAACTCTCTTTGGGAGAGCCCGCCGTTATGCACCTTCAATCATATTTATAGATGAAATAGATGCTATAGGTAAAATGAGAACCGGTGCTACAGAAGCAGGAAGGGCCGAAGAGGCAACACTGAATACAATACTGACAGAAATGGATGGTTTTTCATCACCTTCTTCTCCTCCAGTTATTGTCCTTTCTGCAACAAATCTTGTGGAAAACCTTGACAGTGCTTTAAGAAGGCGTTTTGACCGTGAAATTTTAGTCGATAAACCTGACAGAGGGGAAAGGCTGGAATATCTCAAAAAAACCCTGTCTAAAAGAAAGAAGTGCAGTATTACAGGGAAGGTAATGGAAAGAATAGCCGCCCGGTCTACAGATATGACTGTCGCAGATCTGGAAAGAATTCTTCAGGAAGCTTCCATTATGTCTGTAAAGAAATCGTCAGAACTATCTGATGAGATTTTAGAAGAAGCTTTTGAAAAAATAAGAATGGGGGAAACAGGCAAAAAAACTGATAAAGAGAGCCTGAGAAGAATTGCCAGGCATGAATCAGGTCATGCAGTCATGGCATGGCTTGGAGGCAATATGCCTTTACAGGTTACCATAATAGGCCGCGGTGATAAAGGCGGATATATGGAAAGAGAGGTGAAGGAAGAGAAAATTATTTATACAAAATCAGAATTACTTCAGAGGATGAGAGAATCCCTGGGGGGAAGAGCTTCTGAAATAGTTTATTACGGTGAAGAAGATGGTCTTTCTACCGGAGCATCAGGAGATCTCAGAAATGCAACAAACATTGCAGGAATGATGGTACAGGAATATGGAATGACTAAAGAATTCGGTCTTATTTCTCCTCACAGGGAACATATTCATGATGGCCCTCTATCACTGAAGATTTATGAAATTTCAGAGAAGATAATATTGGAACAGCTTGAGGAAACAATTAAGATACTCAGGAAAAATCATATTTATCTGGACATTCTTTCTGAAGAACTTCTGGAGAAGAACAGACTTACAGGAGAAGAACTGGAGAAAATTCTGGGAAAGGTTAATTTGTTATAATCGTAGGGGCGAACCTCTGTGTTCGCCCTGTGAAGGGTGAAGGGTGAAGGGTGAAGAGTGAAGAGTGATAAATAAAATAAAATTATTCAGGAGGTTGTTATTATGAAATATTCTTTTATTATGTGTTTAATTATAATGTGTCTCACATGTATATATGGCTGTAAATCTTCAACAGATGAGAATTCTACGGGAACTTTTACCATTCCATCTGCTAAAAAAATAGATTCTTCTTTAAAAGCAAAGGTTGATGAACAGGTTAAAATTGTTACTGCTTCATCTGATGAAAATCAAAAAAAACAGGCTCTATCTGAACTGGAAAAGATATGTAAAGATAATCCCTCTGATTTTTCACTTTTTTCTTATCTCATGGAAAAATCTGATGTTTCAGTTGCCCGTGTCGGCCTGAAAGCACTTGAAGCATGTTATGCAGGAGCTATGAGTGATGAGAAAAAGGCCGAAGAATTTGAAATACTTTCCTGTGTAATGAAACATCCAGTAGATTATTTTCGTTCCGAGGCAATAACCTGTATATCCTATGTCTCAGATACAGATGAAAGAATGGGAAAACAAAAGGAACTTTTAAAGGAATCACTGAAAGATAAAAGTCCTCATGTGAGAATAAATGCAATTCAGAGATTGACCATGATAAAAGATGATAAAGCTGTGGAACTTTTTAATGAAATGCTTAACAGTGATAAAGATCCTCTGGTTCAGGCAAGGATAATAGAATGCCTTAACCGGCTCGGTGTGGTTAATAAAGAAAAACTTATGGAACTGATAGAAAATGGAGAACCTTACGTGAAATCTTCTGCCATAGTTATTCTTTCCGGGAAAAAAGATAAAGATTTAATTCCGAAGCTGGTAGTTATGCTTGATAATACAGATAAAACAGTTATTGGCGGAAAATATGATGACGGCACAGCTACAGTTTATATGGCAAAGGGGGCTACATTACAGAAGGTTGCAGTATACGGCCTTGAAGAGATTACAGGAAAGAAGTTTCAGGGTAAAGACACAAATGATATTGAAGGTACAGTTAAAAAATGGAAAGAATGGTATGAAAAAGAAAAGGCCGGCAAATAGGATTGGATGGGATTATTCCAGAAACTATGGGGCAGGGCTTCCGGATATATGGATCGGACTGAAATTGATCTGAAAAAATTATTTCATTCTTGATTAGATTATCTATATAAAAATCCCAATTTAGGTATTAAGAGGATTTGCCGATAATTTATAAATCCTTATTTCAGTATGTACAGCAGAGGAATATTTATTGAATTTCTGCGATTAGAAAAGGACACCCAAAGAACTCAAGAGAAGGAAGGTTTACACATGCATATAGAAATCAGAAATTTAAATAAAACTTATCCCAACGGCACTCATGCATTGAAAGGTGTTAACCTTGATATACCTATGGGAATGTTCGGCCTCCTCGGCCCAAACGGCGCAGGTAAATCCTCTCTTATGCGCACTATTGCCACTCTTCAGGAAGCAGACAGCGGAACAATCTCCCTGGGAGACATGGATGTACTTAAAGATAAAGAAAAAATGCGCAGAATGCTCGGCTATCTCCCTCAATCCTTCGGGGTCTATCAGGGAGTGTCTGCAGTAAAACTTCTGAACCATCTTGCTATCTTAAAAGGTATTACAAACAGAAAAGAAAGAAAAGAAACAGTAGATTACCTTCTAAAGCAGGTTAACCTTTATGAAGTAAGACATAAGGCTGTAAGCGGTTATTCGGGAGGTATGAGACAGAGGTTCGGTATTGCCCAGTCATTACTCGGAAACCCGAAGGTCATAATAGTAGATGAGCCAACTGCAGGACTCGACCCTGCAGAAAGAACAAGATTTCTCAACCTCCTGAGCCAGATAAGTGAACAGTCTGCCATAATTCTCTCCACTCATATAGTTGAAGATGTAAGCGATCTCTGCCCTTATATGGCAATTATTTCAGACGGACAGGTTATGCTCACAGGTGAACCTCTGAAGCTTATGAAAGAGTTAAAAGGCAGAATATGGCAGTATACCATCAATCGTGATAGTTTACCCCTTTATGAAGAGAAATACCGTCTTGTTTTCAGCCGGTTTTTTATGGGTAAGATTGTAGTGCACATCTTCAGTGAAGACAGACCGGAACCTGATTTTGAAACATTAGAACCTGATTTGAAAGACGTATATTTCTGTTCTCTTAAAGGGTGGCTTACACCTTCTGATGCCTGTAGTTCATAGCCTGTGTCTTCCCGTCACGCGTCACGACAATTTATGAGGTGAATAGATGAAGACTATTTTTGAAATTTTTATCTTTGAGTTACTCAGCCAGTTTCGCCGTGGCGCCAATTATATATTTTTTCTATTACTTTTTTCTATTTCTCTTGCTATAACAGGACTGATGGGAAGTGAGTTTCAAAAATTACTTGGATTTGAAGTTCCCCTTTATGCCAATTCACCTTATATGATTTATGTTATTACCACACTGTTAATGGTCTTTGCTCTCATAGGACTCTCTGGAGGACTGTTCGGCGTGAGTGCTACAAAAGATTTTGATACGAACTTTTATCCCCTTCTTGTTACAGGAGGAGTGAGTGAATATCATTATATTCTGGGACGGCTTTTTGCTACATGGCTTACGGCATTAATCATTATGAGCGGTATAGGAGCAGGTATTTTTGCCGGTTCTATTCTTCCTTCGAATGTTCCTGCCCATACAGGAGACTTTCGTCTTTTAAGCTATCTTCATCCCTATATTTTTTATATAATTCCGGATATAATTATTCTTGGAACAGTATTTTTTACTACAGGTTTACTTACAAGACGAACCATATGGGTTTATGTAATTGCCATTGCCTTTCCTTTTATACTAAAGATTTTTAGCACTCCTTTTACATGGATTGGACTCAATGGGGCAATGGAATTCTTCGATATATTAATCCCTTCCGGGCAGGAAACAGAATACTGGACTCCTGTTGAGAAAAATACCCTTCCCATACCTGTGGGCTCTATGGTTATAGCAAATCGTATCTTCTGGGTTTCTCTGACATGTGCCGGTATTTTTTATCTTATAAGATATTTTTGTTTTTCCATGCCTCCTTTAAGTCTTCCTGAATTGACCTTTAAAAAGAAAGTTATTATTAAAAAGAAAGTTGCTATGCCACAGGATGCATCAGATGAATTAAAGAAAAATTTTGAAATGCCCTCTTTAAAACTCAATTATGGTTTTACAGGAAAATTGATACAGTTATGGGAACAGACCTGTTTTGAGTTCCGGCAGATTGCAGGTAATAAATGGTTCTGGATTACAATTTTTGCCGGTATTTTACTGTTTATTTTCTCAACTATAGGAGGCATTGATACAAATTACGGTGTTCCTGCGTGGCCCACTACGGGGCATATTACAGGAATTACCTGGCTTTTTACATGGCTTCTGTCTTTGTTTCTTGTCTTTTTACTGGGAGAAATCCTCTGGAGAGAAAGAGATTCTGCTATAGATAGTTTGATAGATGTGTCTGTAACTCCTGACTATATCTTCTCTCTTGCCAAATTTATTTCCATAATTCTCATACAGATAGCGGCACTTTTTCTTCTTATTATTGTATCTATTATTGCTCAGACTGTTTCAGGATATTTTAATTATGAAATAAGTCTTTATTTTACTTATATGTTTACTATTACTCTGCCTTCTATGATTATACTTATGATACCTGTCCTGTTTATACATGTGCTGATAAATAACAAATATGCAGGTCATTTCCTGAGTCTTTTTCTTTTTATTCTCATACCGTCATTGACTCAGATGCCTGTGATAAATAATTATACCCTCCTTCTCTATAATTATATTCCTCTGCCGAACTATTCTGATATGAACGGTTACGGCCATTACCTGGGGCCTGTCAGATGGTATCAGCTTTACTGGATTTTATGTGCCCTCATCATATTTATTCTTACTCAACTCTTCTGGGTTAGAGGTGTTACATCAGGCTTCAAAGAAAGAATGAAACTTGCAGGAAAGCGTTTTACAGGCTATCTTCGTTACTGTCTTTTACTTTCATGTCTCTTATTTATATTCACAGGAGGATGGATTTATTATAACAGTCAGATCCTTTATAAAACGCCGGAGCAAATGGAAGAAACAGGCAGGGATAAAACTATGGAAAAAGAAGAGATGAAAAAATATCTTGAAAAATATTCTCCTTTTGCTGCTTTTCAACCTGTTATTACCGGCGTATCGGGAGATTTTTCCGTCTTTCCCGGAGAGAGGCGTATTTCTGCTTCTATCTGTTATACCCTGAAAAATCTCACTTCTGCTCCAGTGACTGATGTCCTTGTTAATGATAAGTCCATACCGCGTCTGACAGATGTAAAGATTGGCTCGAAAGATCGGGCAGACATTTCATTCCTTCCCGGATGGAAGATCTATCATTTTCATCTTCCCGAAGCTTTAGCTCCCGGAGAAGAAATTTCTCTGACCTTTAATTATAACATAAAACCTTCGCCCGGTTTCCCGCAGAAACCGGATGATTATGAGCTTGTTTACAACGGAACCAGATTAATGAGTGATAAATTTCTTCCTCTCATAGGTTTTATGCCTTATATAAAGGATGAATTGAATAAAGATGAAGATGAAAAAATAGATGGTGAATATACAGAGACTTTACCTGTTGTTATAGATGAAGAGGAGGCCAGAAAACATGGAGCTATGAGTTTTGACGGTCTTTTTATACCATTTCATGGCACTATAAGTACTGATTCCGGTCAGACTGCCTTTCTACCTGGAAGCTTGAAAAAAAAGTGGACAGAAGGAGAAAGGAATTATTTTGAATATGAGTCAGACGGCCCTGTGATAATGCAGTTTTTTGTAATCTCCGGGAAATATGATGTCATAAGAGAGAAATATAAAGATATTTTACTTGAGGTTTACTATCATCATACCCACAAATATAATATTCACCGTTTGATTAAAGGTATGAAAACAGCAATTGATTTCAACAGTTCCGGTTTTTCTCCCTATCTCTATCATCAGTTGCGTATTGTAGAATTACCCGGTTACTGGGGAATGGCTATAAGCACATCTGGCACTATTGCTTTTGAGGAAACTATGGGCCTTCTGTCCCTTATAAGAAAAGATGTTCCCGGACTGGTAGATTACCCATTTTTTGTTACTGCCCATGAAACATCCCATCAGTGGTGGGGACAGCAGCTTATCCCTGCAAGAGCACAGGGACTTCATATAATTCTGGAAACTCTTACACAGTATTCTGCCATAACCTCTGTAGAAAAGGTTTATGGCATGGCGAGTGTCCGTAATTTTCTTAAATTCGAGATGGAAAAATATCTTGGTGAAAGAGCCATAAGCAGGGATGTTCCTCTATCGCAGGTTAAAGGCGATAAGGATCAGTATATTTACTATAGAAAAGGTGCTGTTGTTATGTATACTCTCAGAGATTATCTCGGAGAAGATGTTCTGAATAAAGCCCTTTCGAAATTTTTTCATGACTATGAACATGGCCCTCCATATCCTCTTTCTTCTGATCTTATTGATTATCTCCGTTCTGCCGCACCTGCCGATAAACAGTATATTCTTACAGATCTTCTGGAAACTATTACTATCTGGGATAATAAAACTGAGAGTGCAACAGTGAACAAAAGAAGTGACGGAAAATATGATATAAGTCTTACCATTAAAGCAAGAAAAAGCCGCTGTGACAGTCTTGGCAGAGAGACACCTGTGGAAATGAAAGACCTTATTGACATAGGAGTAATAGGGATTGACGGAAATTTTATATATCTTGAGAAAAAAGAAATTAAGACAGGTGTAAATATTATAACTGTTACTGTAGATAAAAAACCTGTTCAGGCAGGCATAGATCCTGTCTATAAGCTCATTGATAGAATAGTAAATGACAATGTCATTATGTTAAAAATTATATAGAAGATTTTATATAGGGATATTTCATTTTTATCCTTACCATAATGGTAAGACAGTCTGAAAAATCCTTTTTTGTCATGGTTCCGGCAAATTCTTCCAGTAAAATCATTATTTCTGCCGCGATAAAAGCGTCTTTAACGGCTATTTTCTCTATATATGAGAGGAGTTTATTTTTAGCTTTTCTTCCTTTATTAACTTTAAATAATATACTTTTGAAAAATGGTTTCAGCTCTTTTATTTTATCAGGTTCAGGGGAAAGATTTTCTGTTATCATATGGAGAGCAAATTCCTTTATGTCAGGATGTTCTGTGAATTTTATAAATTCCACTATGTTACCTTCCGATATATATTTGAGTAATATTTTTTTTGCAAAATCCTGGACATCTTTATAATTGCTGTCATAGAGTCTCAGTATTATGTCACATGTAAATTTATCGATAGAAAAATTCTCTTCCATCAGTGTAAAAGCAAAACTTCTTGTGTCTTCCCATATAGTTTCTGTAAGAGGCAGAAGTAATGATATATCCCATAGAGCTATGGTTGTTTTTATCATATTTTTTCCTCTTTTTCTTATGAGGAGCATTTCATGACAGGCAAGTTCTGTAAGGATTTTTTTATCAACAGTGAAAGGATCTATAAGAGCCTCTCCCAGCAAAACTCCTCCAAGTTCCTGCAGTATCCCGGAAGGAGAATGTAACAGCTTAAAAATCTTTTCAAAAGTCAAAAATTTCATTTCTTCAGAAAAATAAATATTTAAACCTTTTACTATCTCCGTATGGGCTCCCGGGAATTTTTCAGGTTTTATAATTGTATCCAGCAAAAAATCCAGAAATTCTCCTTTAAGATGAGGTCTTTCTTTGCAATAAACACTTATCAATTCCATTGCAAACGAGATATTGTCTTCATAACATGAGTTAAACAGAGAATATAGAAGAGTTTTTTCTTCTTTCCACAGATCTGAAGTTTTCCTTATCCATTCATGAACCATGTCTCTCACAGGTTTAAATTCGCAATTAAGAAGTAATTTTATGAGATTTCTGTCGGGACAGTCAGGGTCAAAATTTTTATTTAATATGTCCACAAGGATATGACAGACAGATGGATAGGGCTTTTTGAAGATAGAGAAAATTTCCTCTCCCGTAAGATTTTTAAAACTTTCAGGAAATCTGTCTCTTAAGATTTTAATAGCAAAAGAACTTACTTCTCTGCATTCTGATTCAAGGAAAAGATTAAATGAAGGCAGACTGTCTTCTTCCCACAGATCGGAAAAAGCTTCTTCTCTTTCAGCCGGTTCTGTATCTGACGGTTTATAGCCTTCCGCACATATCCATTGTAAATTATTAAATGTATATCTTTTACTTTTTTTATGGAGTATATGGTTAAAAGTCCAGAGGTGGCTGAACCTGTCATAGTTTTTTGTAATTGTGTAACTTCTTCTTTCATTCCAGTCATAACGGTGTGAAATTATTTCTTCTATTTTACCTGCATCACTGTCTTTGAAGTGTTTCAAAAAGAAATAAGCGAAATTTGCATAGACTTCAGGATAATATTTTGCAATATTTCTCAGGTATCTCCAGCATCTTCTCATTATATAGGATTTTGTTTTTTTACAGAACCTGTGACTTCTTTTCCAGGTTTTTTTATCATAAAGAGGGGAAAGAGAATGTGTTTTTTCTATTTTGTATGCCAGAAGGCCGAATATTTCCATGTCCATTCTGTATTCTGCCTTTTTATATATGGATTTAATATATTTCCAGCTTTTAGAGAAATCTGCTTCAAGGATAAGTCTGTTCAGGGCCTTTCTTGTTATTACACTGTCTATATCATAGAGTGCTTCAATAAGATGAGTCTCTTTTTTACATAGATTTATAGATTTTTCTATAAATGTGTCATCTTCTTTTTCTATTAATTCTTTAAGATGAGCCGGGAATTTATTTAAAGCTTTTTCTGTTATATCGTCTACAGTCTCACTGTGTCCTGTTTTTCTGAGTGCTTCTTCTGCCATTGTTTTTACATAGGGAATTTCGTCTTTTCTGAGGTCTTTGAGAGCTTCTATAACTTTATTAATTCTTTCTTTAGTGATGCCGGGAAATTTCATTCGTGACTCAGAAGACCCTTCTAAAATGCCTGTGATAATTTCTTCACTGCAGAGTATTCCAAGTGAGAATGCAACTGTATAACGTACAAGAGGCTCTCTGTCTCTTAAAGAAATAGTCAGTACATCCAGAATTTCAGGTAAAAAATATTTTTTACCTGAAATGTATTTTGTCCCTTTTGCTCTGAAACCAAAATCTTTATGACTCAAAGCATTGATGAGAAATTCTTTTTTTGCCTGAAAGTTTACAGGACATTTGAAAGGCTCACTGCTTTTTTTGATTTTTTTTACCTGGCTGTCATTTTTTATAATATCTGTTTTATCCAGAATATCTGATACTTTGTTTGCTAAAAAATTAACAGTCCTGTTGAACCATTTGTCGAGTCTGTCCATAATAAAAACCTCTTGTATTCGTTGAATTATTCATATTCAGTGAATTATTCTAGTCCCTGTAATTAAAATCCTTCCGGAAATTATTCTGGAGTCTACAGAGAAAAGTATACTTATTTATCTGGGAGGTAATATTAGCCCCTGGCCGGGATTATACTGCGGCCATGAGCCTTCCTCATGTAAAAGTTTTTTATGGGCATTCTTATTTTTACACCAGATAGTGAAATTATCAGGTGAAGTAGAACATATATAGTCATAACCTGTAAAGCCTGCAGGACATTCTGGAATTTTATCCATATATTTTTTATCTCTTTTATTTTTAATAAGATATGAAAGGTCAGATGGATAATGATTGTTATTTTCTACAGCATACATTTCCAGAGCTACAGCCATGTTTTTTATATTTGATTCACACTCTGCAAGATGTCTGTTTGGTCTTATACCTAAAGAGCCAGTCACAAATACTACTCCAAGGAAAAATGCTCCTACCATGGCCAGAACATTACATCCTATGGCATTTGATGCAGGTTCTATTGTATTATCATGTTTTGCCTTTCTCGAACCAATTATACTCAGAATTAATCCTGTTACAGGTAATAAGATTATAATTACAGGAATTATACCTGTGAAATTTCTTATAAAAATCTTTATAGAAGTGCTGAAATTTCTGCTCAGTTCATCTGACATACCTATCAGCATACTTATTACATATGGAGAAAATACTGTTATTACAGCTAAAGCTATTCCTGCCATGGCAAAATGATTTGTTTTTTTTCTTTCTTTCTTTTTTATATTCCTTTCATAAATACCTGTATATCTCTCAAGTCTTTCTTTAAATTCCTTCATGCTTATATATCTATTCAGAGGGTCAAGTTCCATAGCACGTTTTGCTATAGACTCAAGTTCATCAGATACTGATGAATTTAAACTCTTCAAAGGAGGAAAATGAAACAGTTTCAATGTGGGATCATGCTTTGTAAGCATCTGATATAAAATAACTCCGAGACCGTATATATCCGAAAGTGGTGTTGACTGGCCCCTTCCTTTATACTGTTCCGGCGCTGCATATCCCGGTGAACCATATTTAAAGGTATCGGTGTATTTATCGGGATTGTAATAACGGGCAATACCGAAATCTACAAGTTTCGGTTCTCCTTCAGGTGTTATTATAATATTGGATGGTTTTAGATCTCTGTAGACTATGGGAGCATGAAAACCATTATGGAGATAGTCCATTATGTCAGCAATTTTTACAGTTAATGTTATTGCCTGTTTTTCTGTGAGAGGTTCTTTCAATGAATTAATAATTTCTTCCAGGGTTTTACCTGCTATATAGTCCATTGTTAGATATTCTCTGCCATTCTGACTGAAAATGCCGTACATTTTCGGAAGGCCATGATGGTCGAATTTTACCATAAATTCTGCTTCACGAAAGAAGATTTCCCTGGCATGTTCGATACATGATTCCTGTGAAAATATAAGTTCCTTTACGACAAATTTTCTGTCATCTTCAATTCTTTCTACGAGGTAGACATTTCCCATGGCCCCTTTACCCAGTAGTCTTACCACCCTGTAGATATTATTAAGAACTGTACCTGTTTCTAAAAACATGTTAATCTCCTTTTCCTATGCGGAGGGTAACTGATTTAATGAATAATTAGAAATAGAATTTTATTAATTGTCTCTTTCCTCGCGTCACGCGTCACGCGTTACGCGTTACGATTTAATATATTTGAGGCAGTTATTTAATTGTCATTCCTTATCTTTCTCATATGCACATCATGAGGATAATAGACTACATCCTTATCAGGTTCTACCATATAACAGAGAGAAAGTTTTTTCTCCTCATCTGGTGCCATAGTTACATCTATAAAAATAAAGCCGTTTTTATCAGGCTTTTCTGCTCCTTCCGGCATTTCTGTTACTGAAATATATATCTGTTCCAGTTCACTCACAGGGATACGTTCCTGAATTTTAAAGGATATTTTCTCTCCTGTAAGATTAATTATATAAAGATTTACTTTATAGTGAACCTTTCTTTTCTGCAGCAGAGTGGCCTGTTCATCTTTTATATCTACATATCTTTCAATTTTAACAAGATCTTCTGAGCCAAACCATAGATAGAAATCTGCTCCGGAAGGGATAAAATTCAGATCTCCTTTACCTGCAAATACTTTTCCTCTGTGAAGACTTACAGGCCCTGCAAGAACCGGTCTTAAGCCTGTATTTTTTACGAGACTTCTTAAATATACCTTGTTGTCAAGTTCCGGCACTGCTATAAATTCCTCTTTACCTGTGAATTCTGTTTTATCCAGTTCAATAATATGGGGTTTTCCCCCTGCAGGTATTTTTACCTTTTCAGGAACTTTATAAAACTGTGTTTCCCCTCCGTCAGAAGGGACAGGAGGTTCTGTTGTTTCTGAAACACCTGTTTTACTTACCGTATAATCTCTTACCATAACTTCTATTTTCTTTCTTTCCCGGGGAGTTTTTTTCCTTAAATGAAGTTCATCAGGGCCGGGGCTGACTATATTCAGTCCCAGACTGGGCCTTGCCGTAGAAAGTATGAGATCCACCCCGTCCCAGTCTTCTCCCGTATTCTGCCATACAACACCATGGGTTATAAAGAGGATTTTTTCTTCATCTGTCAGGTGTGCTTCATGCTGCGGCCTCCACTGGGTGCATGGTAATTTATAGCCGCATCTCAAAAGACCGGCACCTTCTTTATTTGCTTCCATACTTATTAAAATTCCTCCTTCTTTATGCAGTAAAGAAGGGTTAAAAGCTATTTCATTCTGATATTTTTTAAATTCTCTATAACACAGATCCTGTTCTTCTGTTATGGCAAAATTTTCAAGATAATATCTGTGTATTTCTTCAAGAAGTATATCCATTTGAGGTGTATAACTTTCCGGCATGGAGTCATCTAAAAGAATCTTTTCCAATATCTCTTCTATAGTGGGATTAAAAGCTTTTTCCAGAGTATATCGATACCGTTCCAGTCTTTCCTTTTTATGCTTTAAAGAAAATAACTCTTTTGATAAATGTTCAAGATTTTCCAGGATTTTTTTCTCCTGAAGTGTTTCTTCTTTTATTATATTTCTTACAGATCTTACACTTCCTATTTCAAGATTTGTTTCTATATCCTTACACAGTATCTCTGCCCATAGGCTCTGATCTATTAAACAGGGAGATACATGTTTTATAAAAATATTTACCGGTCCTTTTTCCCATTTTACTGTACCTTCTCTGCATATATTTGCTTCATCTTCACTTATTGTAACAGTTTTTATCGGTCCTTCCATATAATAGGTGTCTGTCATGATTAAAGCCTCCTGTTTCCGCCATATATTTCCATTTTTGAAGATATGAGAATTTCATAGGCAAATTTTATAGAAGTGGTGCCTCCAGGCTGTAAAGGAATTTTCCATTTATAGAAACCTGTTGCAATATCACCTTCAAGGTAGTCTATTTTTTCACCTTCAGGTTCGTGCTTCAAAATTTCCACTGTTATATCCTTATTGTTATAAGCAGGAACAGGAGACCTGTCAAAAACCTCTACTGTAACAGGATCACTCATATGGGATTTCAGACTGATTTCTACGGAATTCTGTGCAGAAGAAACTCCTCCCATAATACCCCTTTCTTCCTGATAAAAAGAGGTATTTCTTGCCACTCTGATTTTTTCTTCCACACCGAGAGGAAAAACTGCTTTACCTTCTTTTCCCACACTTGAAAGATCTGTACTCAGGCTGTAGGCATTATCAATGAAAACCTGTACAGAACCGGAAGGCAGAGGGTGATGGAAAGGGTTTTTCAGGACAAGTCTTCTGAAAACTTTTTCTTCTGTTACAGGGAATGCGGCATATTCCAGTGATGATTCTGCCTCTTTCCCTTCCATACTTACTGTATGGGGAAGACCGTCTGAAGGAATGCTTGCCCTTCCTTTACCTTCTATGATAAAATGAAAACTTTCTTCTGCTGCACGGAGAAAAGAGATTTTAGATTTTTCTCTTGCATTTTCTATATTCTTTAAGAGTATGTGGTCACTGTCTTTAATTTTTTCCGATACCTTCAGGGATCTGGTTTTTTTCAGTATTCCTCTCTGTTCAAAGACAGTTTCTTCCACACCGGTAATTTCATAACTTAAATAGTCAGTTGTGGCAACGTCTTCCACAGCAGGAGGCATAATATATTCATTCTCAGTTACCTGGCGGCGCTTCATGTCTGTAGGAAGTAAATCTACCTTTATTCCGCCTCCACCTGACGGAGGTGTCATGACATCTCCTATGGCATTTATTGCTCCTCCTATCATACTGCCAATGCCGAAACTTTTTCTCTCACAGGGCAATAAATCATACTTTATCATACCGGAGGGTTTTGCCACAGATTCATCTTCATCGCTGACTGACTTCTGCTCACAGACATAGGAAATTTCTTCTGAAGTCTTACTTCTTCTGAAAAACTCCTGTTCCTGCTGTGGATATGCCACCATGGGGGGCGCTTCCGGCCGGGACAGGGTTTGTGTTCCTTCAGGTTTTCCCTTCATCAGAGCAGGAGGAACAGGTTTTATGTCATTATATAGATCCGTACATTTATTAATAAGTTCTTCATAAAGAGGTTTTTTTACAGATATGTCAGCTATTTCTTTTGCAAGCCATTCATCATAGTCTTTAGATATACTTGTAAACCTGGTAGTTCTCTCTTTGAATGATACAGATTTTTCCGCCTGTGCTCTTCCCATGAGTTTTGACGGAAGGTCCGGCAGCTGGGTTTTTCTGTTGATTTCAACAGATGAAAAGGAGAGTTTTACTTTATCCCAGTCTTCACCGCTTTTCTGTGCTATGTAACCTCCCATGACAAGCTTTACTTTTTTGTAATTATCGTGGATATATAATTTATATAATGGTGCCCACATAGAGCCTGGAATTATATAGGAAATTTCTATTTCTTCAGGGAAGAATTCTCTTCTATCCATAGAGCCCAGTGTAATTATAAGATTTTTATAAAAAGATTTGAAAGATTCATCTTCTTTCCCGAAGGGAGATGTTAAAATTTCTTTTATATGTTTTATTTCTTCTTCTCTTTTATAACATTTCCATTTAAGATCCTCCTGTTTTTCATGGAGTTTTTCCAGGTAATCCCTGCAGGTTTTTGTAAAATTAACATAGCCTTCCAGATGAAAAAGAGACTTTTCTCTGCCCTCTTTTTCCCTGTAAAGCTCTTTTAATATTCCGAGTTTTTGAGAAGGATCGGAATTTTTCAGCCATCCATTGACAAGATTAATCTGTTCATCTGCTGCCAGAATTTCTACCTTTATTTTTTCCACTTCTTTTTCCACGATCTTTAATGTTTCTTCTCTAACTTCTTCTTTTTCTTTTCTGTCTATTTCAATAAGGACATTTCTCACTGCCCAGCTTGATTTTCCTTTTATGGAGGTTCTGAGTGAAGTATCATCCAGTATAAGAGGAAGGTTTTCTATATAAAGTTTTACCGTACCTTCCGTAATGTTTAATTTTGGAATTGTTCCCTTACGGGTTACAAGGGCAGCACTTTTAAATAATGTAACTCTGTCTATAAAGGTTTCAATATGCATATTTTTTCCTCCCTTCGTAAATATCCGGCATAATTCTATCTTTATTTAACTATGAGAGCTCTCCCCAGATTCTCAATGTCTTATCCTGTCCGGTGGAAATAATATATTTACCGTCAGATGTAATCAACGCATTGTATACTTCACCTGTATGGCCTGCAAATCTCTTTAATTCCCTGCCATTATTAAAACTCCATAGCCTTACAGTCGAATCAGAAGAAGCAGAAACTATTAATTTATTATCTTCTGACAGGGAAACAGCATTGACCATTCCATTATGTCCTGTAAGGACTTTCACTTTCTTACCTGTTTCTATTTCCCATATTATTATTACAGAATCGGTTCCTCCTGAAACAAAATATCTTCCATCCTTTGAGATTGAGATGGACATTACCCCTCCATTATGGCCTTCAAATCTCCTTACTTCCTCTCCTGTATTAACATCCCAGAGCCTTATTGTTCTGTCAAGGGAACCTGAAAGGATGAATTTCCCGTCACGAGAAAAACAGACAGATCTGAGATTACTACTGTGGCCCTTAAACTTTTTAATCACTTTTCTGCTTTCCATTTCATAGAGAGATATATCATTCTGGAAAGAAGAGGCTACCACTATGTATTTTTCATCATGACTGATATCAAAGGACATAGCTGATCCTCCAAGATTTTTTCCCACAGTTTCTCCTGTTGTAATATCCCAGAAATTTATGCCTGAAGTGCCTGAAGATATGATTTTCTCGTCTTTTGTTAATCTGAGAGAATAGTAATAGTTTTCCGGTTTGTATATCAATTCTTTAAGCTGTTTTCCTGAAATTAAATCCCATATTATTATGGTATTATCTTCAGCTCCTGTAATAACAGTTCTGTTATCATTACTCACTGCTAAAGCCCTTACAGGTTTAAAATGGCCTTCAGGCTGCCTCAATTCATTCCCTCCCTCTATATCCCACAGCCTTATGGTACCATCAAGATTTCCACTTATAACATATCTGTTGTCTCCTGACATGATAGCAGATTTTACACCTGCTCTTTTACACTCAAAGGATTTTAATTCCTGTCCTGTCTGAATATTCCATATTCTTATACTTCTATCAGATCCTCCGGAAATTAAATATCTTCTGTCAGGAGAAAAAGAAATGGAATGAACAGGCCCATTATGGCCTTTAAGATTAATGATTTCATCACCTGATACGACATCCCACAGAATAATAGCTCCACCTGTATCTCCTGAAGCCATATATTTATTATCAGCAGAAAGGGCTCCTGATATTATGGGATTAATGTGTCCTGTAATATATCTTATTTCCTGTCCTGACGAACTATCCCATATTCTTATGGTCTTATCAGCACTTGCTGATATAATATATCTGTTGTCAGATGAGATGGAAACGAAATTTATATTTCCACTGTGGCCGTCCAGTTTTCTTACTTCCACCCCTTTTTCCAGTTCCCACATGCGGACACTTTTATCCTGTGATCCAGATACTATATATCTGTTATCATAGGAAAGAGCCATCGACTGGATAGCTCCGGTATGACCGGAAAAAGTTTTTTCTATTTCACCTTTTTCTATATTCCACAGGTATATTTTACCATCTGTAGAAGCGCATGCTACATATTTTCCATCCTGTGTGGGAGCAAGCTCACTTACTCCGGCACCTATTCTATAGAGTTTCTTTATCTCTTTACCAGTGGTAAAATCCCATATCCTTATAGTTTGATCATAACTTCCCGAAAAAATATATTTTCCATCTCCTGAAAGAGAAACCGAACTTACAATATTATTATGTCCTTCAATGGAACCAAGTATTTTAATTTCTTTCCATCCGGCAAAACTGGAGGTTTCTTCATCACTGTCTGGTTTAATTATAATTATTTCTGCCTGTACCAGTTCGTGGTGAACTTTTATTCCACGTAATTCTTCCTTTTTTTCTTCCCTTTTCTTCACATCTCCTCCCAGTATTCTCACTGTTTTATCCTGTCCTGAAGAGATTATGTATTTATTATCAGAAGTCATAAGGGCACAGGATACCTCTCCAGTGTGTCCGGTAAATCTATTCGATTCCTTTCCGCTGTTGAAGCTCCAGACCCTTACAGTACCATCTGTAGATGCAGAAATTATAAAATTATTGTCACAGGATAGATAAACACTTTTGACCTGGCCTGTATGACCTGTAAAGACTTTCAGCTTTTTCCCTGTTGCCATATCCCAGGAGATTACTGTACTATCTATTCCTCCTGATATGAGATATTTATTGTCAGATGATATGAAGAGAGATATTACACCTGTGCTGTGGCCTTCAAATCTTTTTATTTCCCGGCCTGTATCGAAATCCCATAGTCTTATTATTTTTCCAAGGGCTCCTGATACAACATATTTATTATCGGAAGTAATAGCTACAGATCTTATATTCTCCGTATGTCCTTTAAAGGTTTTTATAATTCTTTTACTTTCAATCTCATAAACATTTATATCATTGGAAAAAGAAGAGGTACATACTATATATTTATTATCAGACGTAATCACAGAAGACGTAACCATGCCTGTAATAATGTGCTGCACCTGCTCACCTGTAGTGAAATCCCATAATTCCACTCCCGATGTTCCCGATGATACTATATATTTTCCATCGGAAGACAGACTTATAGACTGAATATAATTCTCCCGGGGGCAGACCAGTTTCTTTATTTCTTTCCCTTCTTTAATATTCCATATTCTTATAGTGTTATCTTCTGAGCCTGTGAGAACATATCTGTTATCTCCGGTAATGGCAAGAGATTTTACCGCTCTGAAATGTCCTTGGGGAACTCTTACTTCTTTCTTTTCCTCAATACTCCATATTCTTACAGTTCCATCATTTCCACCAGAGATAACATATCTGTTATCCTGTGATATTACGGCACTTAATACTTCTGATGTATGTCCTTCAAAAGAAAGGACTTCTACTTCCTTATTTATATCCCATAAACGGACTGTCCTGTCACTTCCTGCAGATACCATATATTTACAGTCATAGGAAAAAGAGACTGAATATACATTACCTTTATGTCCTGTAAGACTCATTATTTCTCTCCCTGTGGAAAGATCCCACATAATGATAGTTCCCCCTGTGTCACATGTTGCAATATATCTGTTATTCTGTGATACAGAACCTGAAATTACAGGGTTTATATGACCTGAAATATACTTTAATTCCTTCCCAGTAGAAGTTTCCCATATCCTTATTGTTTTATCTCTGCTTCCTGATACGATATATGTGCCATCTGAAATGAAAGATACAAAGGTTACCCCTTCTGTATGGCCTTCAAAATTTCTTATTACCTGTCCTGTATCACCGTCCCAGAGTTTCAGTGTTTTATCTGCACTTCCAGAAACAATGTATTTATCATCAGGTGACATACTTATTGTAAACACAGCTCCCTTATGGCCCTGAAGAATTTTTATTTCCTTCCCTGTTTCGAATTTATATATATAGATTTTATTATCAATAGAAGAAGCTATTATCCTGCTATTATCAGATGTCATAGCCAGAGCCGTTACTGCCATGCCATATCTATGAATTTTTCTTATTTCCCTTCCTGTTGTAAATTCACTTATCCTTATCGTATTATCAAGTCCTCCTGAGACTATATATTTCCCGTCTCCGGAAAATATAACAGAATTTACCCTGTTATTATGTCCTTCATTAGAATATAACAGTATTTCCTTCCATGTTGCCGGTATGCCTGATATATCTTCAGATGGCTGAATGGTTACAGGCTGAATGGTAACAGACTGAATGGGAGAGATTTTTATCTCTACAGGCTGTATTTCTGAAGGTTTAATTATTTCAGGAGTTTCAGATGTCTTACCGGTAAAACATGACTGAATACTGACTGCTTCAGTTTTTTGTATGACAGGACTGTGAAGTCCTTTAGCTTTTTTAACTTCCTCTATAGCTTTTTTTGCCTTTTCACTGGCACTATCTAAAAGAAGAACTACTTTGAAATGGTATTCAGCAGAGATATAATCTCCTTTTTGAAGATCTCTGTAACCTTCTTCAAGTTTTTCCGTTACTATATCTTTTTTTACCTCTTCTTCAAGGATTTTACTGACATTCTCAGGGATTGAGAGTTCCTCTCTTAAATCAGAAAGAAGGGCATTTTCTCTTTTCGTAATTTTCCCATCTTCATAAACTACATACAGCTGGTTTTTATATTTCTTTATATCCTGAGGGTCTGATCCATGTCCTTCTATAGCCTTCAATATCTTTTCCACTGAAAAATATCTCTTCCCCTTTTCAGAAGAAAGGCATTTTGCAATTATCGTATCAATCCATTCAGGTGCTGAAGGGTTATAGAATCTTATTGATTTCAGCGGTTTTCCCGCTATCCTGTAAGTATAAAGTTCATAGAGGACAAGTCCGGCACAGTATATGTCACTTCTCTGGTCAAGGGATTCTCCTCTTTCCTGTTCTGGAGACATGTATCTGCTTGTACCAATTACTTCACCATGTCTTGTTAGACCGCTTAATCCTATAATTTTTGCCACACCGAAATCCATTAGTTTTACTTTCCAGTCAGGTGTGAGAATAATGTTATTTGGATTGATGTCTCTGTGTATTATGCCGTTTTTATGTATTACTTCTATACCTCTGAGGAATTGTAATGTTATATCTTTTAATTTATCCCACTCTCGCGGCAGACTCTTTTCATCTATGAGTTTTCTTAAAGAAAAACCATGGAGAAGTTCCATATGGATATAAAAATTCAGGTCTTTACCTCCTCCTCCTACTTCTTCCACCTTTACAATATTTTCATGTTTTAGACCTTTCAATATGGCTCCTTCTCTTAAAAACCTGGCTACAACAGTATGATTTTCCCTGTATTCTTCTTTCAGGATCTTAAGGGCACATGGTTCTTTTGTGCCTTTATGGACAGCTCTGTAGACAATTCCCACTGCACCTCTTCCAAGTTCATATTCCCTTGTTTCAGAGAAGTCGTAAAGATAATGAAGATCAAAATCTTTTGCATCAAGGCCTGCAATAAGGCTTTCCCTCTGGTTATCACTCATATGGGAATCTCTCTGGAAACCCTGAAGGAGTTCTATAATAAAATCAACTTTCTTGTCCACTCCTGATACTGCTGTTTTTGTTTCTTTTACCGTAACAGATACTTCCCCTATTGTTTCATCCATTTTCCTTATTTCTCCCAGGAGGGTTTCCATTTTTTCTCCCAGTTCTTCCATTATTTCCGTAATACCTCCCATATAATCCCTGAAAGACTCCATATGGGAATTTATATCTTCACAGACTTTCATCCATTTTTCGCTTCTTTTCATAATAGTGTCTATTTTTGCCACCTCATTTTGAAGTGGCTCAAGCTGACTTTTCATGGGAGTCCCATCAAGACCTGCCTGTCTCATCAATTCCATTGCCTGTTCTATTTTTGTTATCTTTTCCAGAAGGTCATCTCTTTCTTTTATCTTTTCATTTTTATATGTTTCCCTGTCTTTTATTTCTTCCTGATTTCTATAGGACTGGAGTATATTTGCAACTTTCTGATTGTTTTTTATGGCAAGATCTATGTTGAATACAAGGCCATTCAGAAATAAATCATCTTCTTTCAGGAAGGAATAGAAAAGTTCTGTTTCAAGGTTTAATAATTCGAAATAGCCTTCAATTTCCTTGCCTACTTTATCTTTAAGCCTTTTGAAAATTACTTCTCCTGCAATACTTCTTGTTTTTTCAAGTTCCGGAGCATCTGAGAGATCCTGTCCGGTAAAAAGAATGGCTTCTACAAGGTGAAATGTTTCCCTTGCTGCTTCATTCATAAGAGATGGAGAAACATCTTTTTCTTTTCTCATATCTGTAAGTAATTCTTCAAAGTTTAAAATGGTATCTTTCTGTTTTAAAAGATACTGACAGGCTTTTCTGCTTGCCTTAAGGAAATCATCCTTTCTTTTTCCTGTAAGATTTTTTTTCTGAAGAAAAGGATAGAGCACTTTTTCGGAAAAATCTTCTGCCAGTTCTTTTTCCCTTTTCTTTTTTGGAAGTATATTGTTCAGAAATCCCTTCAGACCATCTCTGGGAGTCAGCACCATTTCAATTGATACTATTGTATGTTCATAAGCACCGGTAAAGGCATTCTGAAGATCATGATTGCCTATATTGAGTTCATTCCAGAAATCTGAGAATTTTCCGACTGTAATCCCATTAAGAGACTCCCCCAGTGCTCCTACTATTATATTTCCAACAATTGTTGTCGTAAGGAATGTAGTGATAGGTTCCATAAATATATCTCCTTTATCAGCATTCAGCTTATTATTAATATTTTAAACAGATAAAATTTCTATATTCTTAATTTAATTTCGTTAGATTTCAATAAAAATCCTTCTTACTAAAACCTTTCCTGAATATTCCGGCAGAAGATTGAATTCACAAAAATGGTTGTCAGACATTTGTTCCCTGTGATAAATCTTTAATAAGTTAACAAAATTTTAACATGTTTTCTCTTTCTTTTTTCTTTTTAAAAGGTATAATATTCTGAGAGCAGAAATCTTTACTTCAGGAGTTACTTATGATATTAAATAATAATTATAATTTAACAGGTGTTATAAATAGAAATCCTCTGGTTTCCACAAAAAAACCTTCTGTGAAGGAAGAAAATAAAGATGGAGTAACCATCGGTCAGGACAGTTCTCTTATAGATCTCCATATACTTCATATAAATGATTTTCATGGCGCTATTCAGCCTTATATAGAACCATCCATTTCTGCCGATGGTGAAGTGGGAGGCATAGCAAATTTAAAAACAGTTATAGATACTGAAAGAGAAAGAGATTTACAGGGCACATTACTCCTGAATGCAGGAGACCTTGCAGAAGGCTCCATGGCTGCCTATGTTTCTAAAGGACGTATAGTGGGAGACGCCTTTAAAACATTTAATTTTGATGCAATAACACCTGGAAATCATGATTTTGCCTGGGGTAAAGATGGTTTTAACTGTATGGTTCAGGGCCTCAATACACCAATACTGGCAGCAAATATTGTAAATACTGCAGACGGTAAGGTAATGGAAGGATTAAAACCCTACAGTGTAATAGAAAAAAAGGGAGTAAAGATTGGAATAATAGGGATTGATACACCGGAAACTGCCATACGTTTAGATCCAAAAAAGGTTAAAGGTATTGAATTTAAAGCTGCTGCAGAAACTGCAAGAAAATATATTGCAGAACTTAAAGAACAGGGAGTAGACATTATAGTAATTAACTCCCATTTAGGATTACCTGAAGATGAAAAACTTGCCGCAGAAGTGGAAGGTATTGATGTTATAGTAGGAGGACACAGTCATAATAAACTGGAAGAAGGTAAACTGGCAGGTAATACTATAATCGTTCAGGCAGGAACCAAAGGGGGACATCTTGGCAAACTGGATCTTCAGATAGACAGAAATAGTAAAAAGATTGTGAGTCATACGGCAAAACTTATTCCTGTTATTGCCAGTAACGTAAAACCTGATAAAGAGGTTCAGGAAGTTATTAAACCCTATCTTTCTGAGGCGGAAAAATTCGGTTCGGAAATTATGGGAGAAGCAAAAGAAGATATACACTATTCTCACAGCAGTCCAAGTAAAATAACCCAGATGCTTGCAGAAGCAATAGTAAAACAGGCAGGGACAAAAATAGGCCTCTGCAGTGCGAGAGCAGTGAGAGGTAATATATCAAAAGGATCAGTCCATAAAGAGGATCTCTTCAATGCCGTGCCTTTTACAGATGAAAATACTCTTACAGTAGACATTAAAGGAAAATATATAAAACAGTATCTTGAAGACGGATTTAAAGACGGAGCCAAAGGCGCCGGTATACCGGGAGGAGCATTGAAATGTAAACTTGACCCGACCAGACAGAGCGGAGACAGGGTCACTTCCCTTACAGTAGAAGGAAAAGAAATCAATCCTGAAGAAACATATACCATAGCCATAAATGATTCTATCATATCAAAAAAGAGTTTTGCCACAGCAGAGAATCAGAAGGTTGTTGGACCATTCCAGCCGGCATTTTTTGAATATTTCCAGACTTCCAGAGTATGGGATGATAAAATTGATGACAGAATTTCCATAGAAATGCCGAAGTTAAGCCTTTAATGCGTGACGCGTAACGCGTAAATCCACTCACTACTCACTATTCACATTTTGCCATCAAAATAAATTTATGATATAATCTCCATTAACAATTATTTCTTCTTTTATGGATTTTAATTTAGGAGGGGTTATGAGTAAAGAAGCTTTATTCCAGGCAGTAAAAAATGGAAATAGAAAAGAAATAGAAGAATTAATATCTGCAGGTATGGATATAAATGTCAGGGATGAGGGAAATCAGACAGTATTGTTTTATGTAATATTAAATGAAGATATAGAAATTGCGAAATTTCTTATATCCAGAGGGACTGATGTTAACGCCAGGGATAAAGCGAATAGAACTCCTCTTCACATGGCTATAACCTTATGGCCTAAAGATCCGAAGGAAGCCATTAAAAAAAAGGGATATAGAATAAAACTGATAGAACTTCTGCTGGCTGAAGGAGCAGATCCGAATGCTAAAAACAGTCTTGGCGCTACACCTCTTGACGAAGCTTTAATGTGTCATTTTGAGGAAGTATATCCTCTTCTTGAAAAATATGGAGGAAAAACAACAGGCATATCATTTCCTGAAATGATAGGAATAGATCCCGGGAAAACAAAAAACACTTACATTACCGGGAGGAACATACCGGAAAAAATTCCTATATGGGATAGAATTTTTCCAAAGTGTACATTACCATTTATTCTTTTAGGTATTATATCAATTATTATTACTTGTTATGCATTAATAATGGCAGTAACTGATATGTTCTCATCCAACCCGTCAGTGAAATTCTCAGATTACTTTCAGACATTATATCAATCAGTTGCAGGGGAAGACAAGGCTTCCGCCAGTTTTAAACAGGGATATAATGAATATGTTGCACATAATTATGCAAATGCAACAGGATATTTTAAAGAAGCTATAAAGATTAATCCAAAATACACAGAAGCCTGGTATTACAAGGGACTTGTACTGATGAAACAAAAACAGTATAAAGCTTCTCTTATGGATTTTGATATGGCTGTAAAATTGAAACCTGATTTTAAAGATGGCTGGTTAAGTAAAGGAGAGGCTTTAAATAAATTATTACTTTTTGATAAAGCTCTTGAATGTTATGATAAAGCTCTTAAGATAGATCCAGAAAATGTTAATACTATGAAAATGAAAGCAGAAACTCTGGCGAAATTGAAAAAATACAAGGAAGCTCTTAAATGTATTGATAATGCTCTGAAGATAAAAAAAGACGATATTTTTATTAAGTTATTGAAAAAAGATATTGAAAAAAAAATAAAAAATAATGAGAAAAAGTAATTCAATATAGTATAATAAATTTTTATTAAATTGTAATGAGTAACAGGCTGTATTTTTACTCATCATTATGAATCTTTAAAATCATTGGAGGAAAAAACATGAATGAAACTGTTTTTAATTTTTATGAGTCGGAACCTGTCCATATAATTCCTGTAGAAATGCAGAAACTGCAGGAATTAAAATCTCTTTTAAGTAAAAATCCTGAAATAAAATTTGTATCTTTTGCAGGTATTGATCTGAGAGGAAACGACACAGATGAAAAAATACCTGTAAACACTTTTCTTGAAAATATAGAGGAATTTTTATCAGCCGGTATTCAGACAGACGGTTCAAGTGTGGTAATCCCCGGCATAGCTTCATTAAATGATGCAAGAGTCGATATGGTAGCAGACGGTACTGTTAACTGGTTTGTAGATTATAATTATGAACACAGCGATATTTCCTCTGAAAGACCTGTAGGAACCCTGAGGATTCCTTCTTTTCTCATACATAACGGTAAAAAGGTGGACTCCCGTTCAATACTTCGGAAATCTATTGATTATTTTAAAAGTGAAATAGAAAAGCTTATAAAAAATCATAGTTTTGGAGATATATCTTCAGATGATATAGTTGAAATAGTGCCCCTTGCTGCTACGGAACTTGAATTCTGGGTTAAAACTCCGAATGAAAACGCAGAATTTGAAGAATTATCAGTATCACAGGTACTTCAGGAACAGTACTGGAAGAGAACAAAAAGTAATGTAAGAACTTCTCTTGAAAAATCTCTTATTTTACTTGAAAAATACGGACTTGAGCCGGAAATGGGCCATAAAGAAGTGGGAGGAGTAACAGCAAAGATAAGTGAAGAAGGTAAATTAAGCCATATAATGGAACAGTTAGAGATTGACTGGAAATATTCCCATGCCATGCAGGCCGCAGATAATGAACTTCTTGCAAGAATTTTGATAAAAGAAACCTTCAGAAGGGAAGGACTTGAGGTCACATTTATGGCAAAACCTATGGAAGGAGTTGCAGGAAGCGGTGAGCATACACATCTGAGTGTAATAGCCAGACTGAAAAATGGAAGAACAGTAAATCTCTTTGCACCGTCTGACATGAATAAAGATTTTTTAAGTCCTGCCGGCTTTGGTGCCATTATGGGGCTTTTAAAAAATTATGAAGCAGTAAACCCTTTTGTTACTTCCAGTAATGATGCTTTTAACAGATTAAAACCAGGATTTGAAGCACCTGTCTGCATTGTTTCTTCTCTGGGGCATAATGTGGAAGTTCCTTCGAGAAACAGAACAGTTCTTGCAGGGCTTGTAAGGGATATGAACAAGCCTTTATCGGTAAGATTTGAAGTAAGAGCCCCAAATCCTCATACAAATACCTTTCTTGCTCTGGCAGCCATGTATCAGGCCATGCTTGATGGTATAAAATATGCAGTTACTTCCAAAAAAACTTCGGAAGAACTTTTAAAGGAATTCTGCAAGAAAGCCGGGAAGAAGAGTCCTTATCTGGAAAAAGACAGGGAATATAGAAGTGAAGAAGATGTTTTTGAACATTACACCAGAGAAGAAAGGGAAAATCTCTTCGGTAAACCTCCTGCTACAGTATGGGAAAATCTCTGCAATCTCTCTAAATACCCTGCCAAAAGGGAAGTATTATCCAGAGGAGATGTTTTTGACAGCAAGCTTCTGGATTCCTACGTAAAAGCTATAAGCCTTCAGTGGTCTTTAGAACTGGGAGAGCGTATAGTCATTGAAAATATCGAAGAAGTCAGGAAATGTGTTAAACTGCACGGTAAAGAAGGCTTTAATGATTATGATGAGGAACTCTGGACAGAAATAAACGGTTTAAGACATTATCTGGTAAAAAGTTCTCTTCGTGATAAATCTCTTTTTGCAAGGATCAGAGAAGCTCTTTCTGATAAAAATTATGACAGGGTTTCAGAACTTCAGCTGGAAATGGCTGAAAAGATTGCCGAACTTAAAAAGCTTTATATGACTTATAAGAGAAATATTATAGAGATATAGTAGATTATAGTGGCGTACAGATGTGCGCCACTATTCAATTTTATATAAATCCATTGCCTCTTTTCCGCAGAAACTGCTGATATATTTCAATCGATTTTTTATATTTATATAGCACTTCTTTTTTAAACCATCAGGCGGTACAAGTAAAAAATTACTTCTTGATGAAATTATTTTATTTAATAAATCAGTCTTACTATCGGGGAAAGAGATATTATATTCCGGGGAGAAATACATCATTGTATCATGTATACTTATATACGGTTCTCCTTTAAAGATTTCATCAAAATAAAAAATGATGCTTTTTTTGTTAATATCTTTTTCCGTTATTGTTTCTTTCAGCCATCTTATCAGAATTAATTGATGTATTCTGCTGTTATCCATAGTTTTTGTTTTCAGGTAAGATTGCTGATATATTATACCTGTTATTAATAAAAATATAAGTATTATAATTCCTGCATGGTATTTTCTTTTAAAATCAATATTGATGGATTTTATTATATTTATAAACATAATAAACATGACAGGATAAATGATAATTGCCCTGTGGATTGCAAAACAGGTGGGAGGGAGGGCATAGCCTGATGAAGCTACAGATATAATTACTGTCCCTATTATCCACATTGTAAGGAAAAACATGGTCCACCGGAAAACAAAAAATATAGAAAATATTAATATAAAGGAAAATATAAAGGTTGAAACAGGAGTTACTATAACTTGAGTATTAATCAAAAACAGCTCATTTATTTTCCCTGTTATATCATTTGCAGACTGGATTTTATTTTTATCTATTATCTCATTTGTAAACTGGTTTTTATTTTCACCTGTTAAGTTAACATCACTTCTGTATTTAAACGATAGAAAAAAGCTTATTATGCAGAAGATAATTATCATAGCTATGATAATATTTCGCTTTTTATCTGTCTCTTTAAAATTTTTTATATAATAATATATTAATACTGTTATACTCAGGCATGCCATGGAAAGAGACGGCGTGTAAGAATAAATCAGGTAAAAAATAGCCAGTCCTGTTAATGACAGGTATGTCACGGACTGATTTTTTATATAATGTAGATATAGACCACATATGATTAAGGTAAAACCAAAGGGGTAGATACTCTGTTCAAACCAGAAGATCTGGTAATTAACATAATATATATGAAATATTAAGCTTAAAATTATTCCTCCTGCCAGATCGCCATATCTTCTATCTTCGAAATTTATTGATATACTTCGTGAAAAAATTAAAAGCCCGATTATAACATAGAGACTTCCACCTAAATTAATTGCTAATACCTTTCTGCCCATTATTAACGTAGGTAAGGAAGGTAAAAAAAACTGTCTTGCAGGATAACCGAGAAAACATTTTTTATTGAAAGCCATATCATTTGAATAATTAATCAAATAAACAGCATGTCCTATTTCCTGGGTGGATTCGAAACTCATATTTTTTACTCTATTTATGTTACATGCAATGATAAAAATCCAGATAAGTGTAATTAAGAGAGTAATAAAAAGCTTTTCCGTCAGTGCTTCTCTGATGGAATTATAGAGACTTATTAAAGCAAAGATAATAAAAAATATATAAGAAAAAAACCATAAACATGTTCCTATTTTTCCTGTAACAGGAAAAATAATGGAAAGAATATTTATGATAAATATACAGCAGAAGAGGCTGAAAATTATAAGGCCATATATATGTTTGACTCTACTCATTATT
>Ga0351886_10192_pt1 | contig 29028 bp, 27 predicted proteins | sample TotcelFGM3001L14_FD_206761 | JGI IMG/M metagenome (GOLD analysis project Ga0351886, IMG submission 206761) | Enriched cells from coal bed in the Powder River Basin, Montana, United States - Total cells FGM rep3 HSBNCT.FGM.300.1.L14 ... | reverse complement strand
CGGTCACAACTAAATATGAGGGTAATCCCCGCGTCACGCGTCACGATTCTCATATTAATTAGAAAAGGTCAAATGGAATGAACTCAGAGAATAACCTCCTGGCAGCCGGAACAGTTCTGCAGAATAGATATAAAATAGAAAAAATTCTGGGCCGCGGCGGATGGGGGGCAGTATATAAAGCTTCTTATATTTCCCCTGAACTTGCCAGGCTATTCGGCCACTGTGCTATAAAAGAAATGAAACCTTCACCTCATATAGTAATTTCCCAGGAGAAACTGCTGCAGATGTTTTCCGGAGAAGCTCAGACACTGGTTCAGTTAAAGCATGAACATATACCAAGAATTACAGATTATTTTAAAGAACAGGACAGTTATTATCTTGTAATGGAACATATAGAAGGAAAAGACCTGGAAACTCTTATTGAAGAAAATAACTTTCGTTCTTTTCCTGAAGAAAAAGTTTTTCAATGGGCTATAGAAATCTGTCAGGTTCTGGATTATCTTCATACAAGGAAACCGGCCCCCTATATATTCAGAGATCTGAAACCGGCAAATATAATGATTGACAGGAATGGAAAGATCACACTGGTAGATTTCGGTATAACATGGCTATTTCAGCAGGAAGACAAAGAGAAGCTCAGAATTGGAACTCCCGGATATTCTCCACCTGAACAGTACGAGGGACGGGAAGATCCAAGGTCAGACATATATGCTCTCGGAGTTACCCTCCATTGTCTTCTCACGGGAAGGGATCCTTCGAAAGAAAAAAAATTTAGCTTTCAGGATGTACCTGTTAGCAGACTTAATTCTGCTGTTTCACCGGAGGGAGAAGCTATAATATCGAGGGCAGTTCAGAATGATATAAATAAAAGGTATCAATCCTCAGGAGAAATGCTTCAGGACATGACTGACATGTTCTGGAAAAATATTTCTTCCAGCAGAAGTGAGAATTTTACCTGGATTGAAACAACCAGGCAATCTACAGCAAAGGCGCCGGCATTTACAAAAAAACTTGATTTCAAAGATTTAAAAGTTCCTTCTAAAGAAGAAGATTTTAAAGGAGAAAAAACTAAAAGAGAAATCTTTTTTGCTCCTCTTGATAAAGATATATTTAAAGAAACAGATCTCTGTGATCCTGAATGGTTTGACTTAAGAATGAAAGCAGAGAGGCTGTCTCTGACATCAGGCTTCAACAGATTGATTTCTTTATCTTCCATAGAGGTAATTCCCTATAACCATCAAAAAAAAGCTGCCCTTGATGCTTTAAGGATAATGAGAGGAAGAGTTCTTTTATCAGATGAAGTGGGCCTTGGAAAAACTATAGAAGCAGGTCTTATTATAAAAGAACTTCTACTCAGAGGGCTTGCAAAAAAAATTTTAATACTTGTTCCAGCTTCTCTTACAACTCAATGGAAAGAAGAAATGAATCTTCATTTTCAGGAAGAATTTTATATACAGAACAATAAAAAGGACTGGGAGGAACATAATAAACTCATTGCATCCATAGATACTGCAAGAAGGGACGAACATACAGAGATAATAACAAAAATAATCTATGATCTCCTTATAATAGATGAAGCACATAAACTGAAAAACCGTACGAGTAAAGGATGGAAACTTGTAAATAAAATAAGTAAAAGATATATTCTTATGCTTACTGCCACGCCTGTTCAGAATGATTTAGAAGAACTCTTCAATCTCATTACACTCTTAAAGCCGGGACAGCTTAAAAATTTAAGGGAATTCCGTAAAAATTTTATTGATTCTTCTGATAAAAGAACACCGGTAAATACGGAAGAATTAAAAAAACTCATAAGGGATGTTATGATAAGAAACAGACGAAGCAGTGTAGATGTCTATCTCCCTCCCAGAAGGGCAGGTATATATTATTTAAGAGAATCCCTTACGGAAAGAAAATTTCGTATGGAATTCACACAGTTTATAAGGAATTACTACAGAAAAAATAAAGAAGCAAAAGGACTTTCCCTTCACCTTATTCAAATGCAGAAAGCCCTTGGAAGCAGTACAGGGGCAGTTCTGGATATGATGAAACACTGGAAAGACAAAATGGAGCCTTTATCAGAAGAATATAATAAGTTAACAGAACTATGTCATATGGGAGAAGAAGCAGGTGAAAACAGGAAAGCTCTTGCACTTCTTGAAATTCTCAAAAGAACATCAGATAAGGTAATAGTATTTACAGAATTTCTCATAACACAGAATTATCTTCGTAACCTGCTGGAAAATAATGGCTACAGGGTGGCACTATTCAACGGTGAAATGAGTATTAAAGAAAAAGATGAGCAACTCCTGTATTTTAAAGCAGATGGACAGGTATTAATTTCCACCCAGTCAGGAAGCGAAGGAAAAAACCTGCAGTTCTGTCATATTATGGTTAATTATGATCTTCCATGGAATCCTATGAGACTTGAACAGCGTATAGGAAGAATACACAGACTTACTCAGGAAAGAGACGTTCTGGTATTTAACCTGTCATTACTGGATACATTTGAAGGTTATATTCTTTACCTTCTTTCAGAAAAAATACGTATGTTCGAGCTTGTCATAGGTGAATTAGATCTCATTCTGGGAGATTTTGAAAGTGATGAAACCTTTGAAAAATGTCTTCAGAGGATATGGCTTACTTCTGATTCTGATGAAGAGATGAAAAAAGAAATAGACAGACTGGGAAATAAATTAATAGAAGCAAGAAAAAATTTCCAGAATTCTATGGATACAGATATGAATATATCGGCACTTTTTGAAGCGTGATGCGTAATGCGTAATGCGTAATGCGTGATGCGTAATGCGTGATGGTATATTTTACAGGTTGAAAGGATAATAATGGACTCAGATATAAAAAATTTTACCATTAAAATCTTAGAAAAACTGGGCGGACAGTTGGAATTTATTACTTCTGATATAGTGATAGCAAATTTTCAGAAACAAATTTCTAATAATATTCCCTCTAAATTATATCTATCTTTTATACCTGTTCCGCCGGAGTTTGATGGAAGAGAATATAAATTTGAGCCAGTAGTTCCCGGCAGTGATTTACTGGAAGAGCTTATATCCATAGCAAGGAAAAAAGGAGGAAGAGGAAGAGGTATTTTTTTACAACCTTCTCATTCCTGTGAACCTGATAGTCTTCCTGTGTCTTTCTTTTCCGTATCTTTAGAAAGTGTGGGAAGGGTATTTTCCTATATGCCTCTCATGGAATTTAATTTCCGTGTGACTTTCCTTACAGATGAAAAGGTTGAAAGTATTTACTCCATTCTTCTGGAAGATAAAAACAATGAAGTAGAACTTGATTTAAGTAACATAAAAGATTATTTCTATGAACCACAGGAAGGATTTATTTACGGAAATTTTTCTCTTAACAGAGAAGAAGCCTGTGAATATGCAAAGAAATTAATAATTTCAAAAATAGAAAGTCAGGCAAAAATAATAGAAGAAGAACAGGAAAAATTTTTACATAATTCTCTCTTAAGACTCGAAGCCTATTACAAAAAGGAAATGGAATATGTAAAGAAAAAATATAAAGAAGAAGCATCAGAAGTGATTAAAGATCTCACAATGGAATTAAAACAGAAGAAAGAGGAACTAATAGAAAAACATAAAATAAAAACAGGCATATCACTTATAAATTTCAGGGAAATCTCCATACCTGCCCAGGGCTTTCAGTGTGTTATTACAAAAGATGATAAAAGAAAAGTAATTCAATTTAAAAAAGACCTTGTAAGAGGAAAATTGTTTCTACCATCATGTGAGTCATGTAAAAAAGAAGCAAGAGCTTTTACCATTTGCAGTTATGAAGGACATTTACTCGGTAACTGCTGTGCTCCATCATGTGATGGATGTAAAAAAGAAGGTTGTAATATATGTAAACCAGTCAGAGAATGTTTTATCTGCTCCGAGAAAATCTGTGATGACTGCGGCACTATATGTCAGAGTTGTAAAAAATACTATTGTTATTCAGAACATTCCATTAAATGCGGGACATGCGGGGAAGATTTCTGTAATAAATGTACAGTAACATGTAAAACATGTTCCGGGAATTTCTGCAAATCTCACCTGATAAAGTGCTATCAGTGTAAAGAATTTTTCTGTAAAGATCACAGGTACAACTGCTATCTATGCCAAAAATCAGTCTGTATGGCTCACGGGAAAATATGTGCCGGATGCGGGAAGCCTTCATGTAACATTCATTTCACCGGATGCACACTGTGTCAGGAAGATTACTGCACAATATGTGTAAAAGAAATAAAAAAAGTCTTCTTCTGTAAAGGATGTATGTCTCTAAAAAAACCTGATAATCCTGATGAAATAGAGGTAATCTTTGCTCCTCATATAAGTAAAGTGAAAGGTATAAATATATTAAACTTAAAACACTGGAAAAAAGGAATTACAGAAAAATATTTTATTTTCACTGCCTCAAATTTTTTCAATTCCTATATTTTTATAATAGATAGAACCAGCGGAAACCTTGTAAAATATAAATCCCTGGGATTTCTAAAAGCCATAAAAGATATGTTCGGAGTATAGATAAAGGGTTTTTTCAATAATATGTAGAAATTTTAATAACCATGTAATGAATGGAATTACGCATTACGCATTACGCATCACGATTAAGGAGGTATTATATAATGTTAAAAAATCTATACTTTATTTTCTTCTTTCTATTAATAATTCCTATAAATTCTCCCTCATACTGTGAGGAACAGGGGCCGCAATTGCAGCCTGTAGCAAAATACGGTTATTCCGATTCATCAGGAAAAATGATTATTAAACCGCAGTTTGATTATGCAGGTGAATTTTTCGATGGTATAGCTGTAATAGGAATTGGCAGTAAATACGGTTATATTGATAAAACAGGAAAAATGATTATAGAAACACAATTTGATGAAGCAATGGAATTCTATGAAGGTGCTGCAGTAGTAAGAAAAGGGGAAAAATACGGTTATATTGATAAATCCGGTAAATTTATCTGTGAAACGAAGTTTGATTTTGCCTATAATTTTTCAGAAGGTTATGCAGTAGTGCAGTCAGGACAAAAATATGGCTATATTGATAAAACAGGGAAAACAGTGGTTGATGTAAAATTCGAAGATGCCTGGGATTTTTCCGAAGGCCTCGGCCTGATAAATGCAGGAGGAAAGATGAATGAACAGGGCATAATAACAGGAGGCAAATGGGGTTATATAGACAAAACAGGAAAATCTGTTATTGAAATTAAATATGACAGAGCCTGGTCTTTCTCTGAAGGCCTTGCTCCTGTAATGACAAAGGATAAATGGGGCTATATTGATAAAACAGGGAAAGTCATTATTGAACCGAAATTTGTCCAGGCAATACCTTTCTCTGAAGGTCTGGCAGCAGTGAAAATAAAAAATAAATGGGGCTACATTGATAAAACAGGGAAAGTCATTATTGAACCGAAATTCGACTGGGCAGATTCTTTTTCTAACGGTAAAGGACCTGTAAATACAGGTGGAAAGATGAATAAATACGGTGAACTGGTTGGAGGAAAAAATGGCTCTGTAGATAAATCGGGACATGTAGATTGGGAAAAGTGAAAATTTTATTCCCAATTTTTCCACATTAAAATATTTTTATGATATAATAAAAGAGATTGGATAATCATCAGGGAAAGACACATTTTATAAAAACTGAACATTCACTAACAAAATTTAGAGGTGATATTATGGATAATCAGGAAAAAGAAGCCCTTATAAAAGAAAAATACGGATATACAATATTAGAAAGTGGACCTGTGGATCCGGATAATCCTACATTCGATTCCCTTCTCGGAGTGATGAAAGATGTATATTATGGTAACTGTGAGATTGATATTCTTATCAAATACCATAAAGGACTTTCAAAACAACTGGAAAATTCCAGAGAATTTTTAAAGAAAATGAGTGGAAGAACTAAGAAAGAATATGAAGAAATGGTAAAAGATCTGGATAACCCTTCACCTGTGGAACTTAAAGAGTTATATATAGCAAACGAAAAGGTAAAAGATCAGTATAATATAAGCCTTGGCTCCATTGATATTGTACAGGGTACCCTGGATTTACTTGATAGTTATATTAAAAATCCTTCTAAAGAACTTATGGCTACCTGTGTGGAGTCACTGCTTCATTCACAGCGTATTATGAAAGGCGTTCATGATATGCTGGATGAGAATATAAATCAGTCAGGGACAGAGGAAGAGTAAAAAAGAGAATCCGGGGATTTTAAACGTTAAAAAATAAGTCAACTACCGGAGAAAACCTGGTAGTTGATTTTATGTTCCTGACTCCAATTGGTGTTAGTTACAAAATATAGAAAGAGCAGAAAATCAAAAAGAAGGGGTTTAGAAAACCCCTTCTTAATTTATCCCGGTATATTAAAGACTATCTCAACAGACCGAGTACTGCCTGCTGTGCCTGATTGGCCTGTGTCAGCATTGCAAGTGAGGCCTGCTGCTTCACCTGATCTATGGTCTGGTTCAGTACTGCCTGTGCATAGTCTACATCGACTTCCTGTGCCAGAGCTCCTTCAAGGTTCGCCTTATAGGTTTCATTATTGGAAATACCTACTTTTAAACGATTCTGGAGTGAGCCTATTTTGGACCTTTCATCAGAGAGCTTGTTTATTGCATCATCAATCATACTTACACTGTTCTTGGCAGCAAGGGAAGAAGATACATCAAGCTTGGTAATTCTTAAACCGGTTGAACTCATATCACCCACACCTATAGACACTTCCTCACCGGCATTTGCACCTATCTGGAAGGCAAGAGATTTATCAACAGTATCACCTGCATCTTTCGATTGAATACGTACCACAGCAGTTTTTCCTATATCAGTACTGGCATCTACCTTGTTTATACCAATCTTGAGACCGCCGTAATTGGCAGACAGATCAGCCTCATTGGCTGCAAGATTAACACTGGCAACAGTTTTTACCGATACGGATGAATCTGATGCAAATACCTGTGCATCAACATTGGCGCCATTTGCTACCAGTTTAATCTGGAAGGTAATATCTTTACCATTTGTTGCAGTAAGACTGATGTTACTTGCATTTATGAGGGTGCTAGCAGCTGTTCCCTGGGTAGATGATTCACTTACAGCAATATTTGTAAGTACTGTTGCTTTTGCGTCTACTGCTGCTCTGCTGTTTTTTATATCACCGTTCAAGAGGTGTCTTTCCTTGTATTTAGTATCTCTTGCAATTCTGTCCAGTTCTTTTCTATAGTCATCAATCTGTTTCTGATAATTTGTACGGTCTGCGTCAGTTGTTGCATCATTTGATGCCTTTACTGCCAGTTGTCTCATATCCTGTAATATACCCTGCATATTATCCAGGGCTTTGTCTGATGTGGCAAGCATCTTGTCTGCTGCTTTACTGTTTTCGATACCTACTCCTACACCGTTTTTCTGTGCCAGAAGTCTCTGAGAAGTAGCAAGGGCTGCAGGATCATCCGATGCAGACTGAACCCTTTTTCCTGTGGAAATCTGTGACTGGGTAACACTCAGGTTGGTCTGAGCAAGATTGAAATTTTGAAGAGCGGTAATACCGGCTGGGTTAAAATTAATACTAGGCATTATAAATTCCTCCTTGAGTTTTTACTTTCAAGACATATCCCTGTCCTGAAGTGTTTTTTTTGTTCCTGCATATATATTCGGCATTTAATTTTAAAACTTTAGGGTTTTTTATAATATTTTTTTAGAAGTTTAATAACTTCACATAATTTATTTTTTTCGTGACTGGTTAATGGAAATTTATTAATAGTCTCTTTCCTCCCGTTACGCGTCACGATTTAATATATTTGAGACAGTTATTAAATTATGAGTGTTGGGTTTTAGGTTTTGGGTTTTGGGTTGTTAATCTTTTTAACCCAACACCCAACACCCGAAACCCATAACCCTTAACCCTTAAAACTAGACTTTACGCTATAAAAAATGAAAATTCCTATACTCTTTAATTATCCTTAATCATGACGGGAGAATTATTTATGAATTGTTATGATATCAACTATAATAATAGAAGGAGATTATCCTGTTTGAATAAGCTGTGGCAATCTATAGCTAAAACCATTTGATTAGCTTTCTACAATATAATTATTAATTACTTCACAGAAAAATATAAAAGTACTAGTCCTCTTATCAGGTAAAAAGTACTACTATAGGAGAATATACAATCTGTTAAATTTTTATTATGATATATTCAGTGAGAAATTTAGATAAAAACATTCCTGATCTAATAATCGGCAGAATAAAAAAAAACTTTAGGGGTAAAATAAAAAAATAAAAATTTTTTTAAGGGGGTCAGAAAATGATTAAGCAATGCGCCTGGTGTAAAAGTCTGATGCTTGACGGTATAAGAATAAAAAATTCAAAACAAATAATTGCAGGCATGTCTCATGGCATATGCCTGGGCTGTAAAAAAGACATGGAAGTAATTTATCAGAAAGAAAAAAATGTTGTCAGAGGCGATGTTCTGGCTGCTGCAGTATAAAGGAGTGAATTCATATGGTCAGAGGAATTCTTGTTGCCACAGAAGGTATGATCGCACAGGGCAACCGTGTTTCAGTATATTCAAATAATCTATCCAATGTTTCTACAAATGGATTCAAAAGAGATGAACTGGGAGTAGGTTCATCTTTTTCACTTGAATTAAGGCGTATTGATGACGGAAAAAATCCTTCTCGCCCGGTAGTTGGTTCATTGAATATACCTGATTTCGATTACAGACTCGAAGCAGACTCACGGGGCGGTTCAGCTATTCAAACAGGCAATCCTTTTGACCTGCTTATAGATGGTTCAGGCTATTTTACAGTTCAGGGAAAAAATACTCAATTATATACAAAAAATGGCAATTTTACCCTTAATACTAAAGGAGAACTGGTAACAAAGGAAGGATTTAATGTTCTCGGAGAAAAAGGACCAATAACCATACCTTCTGGAAAAAACATTATAATAGATGAAGATGGCCGTATAGTATCAGATGGAAAAATTATTGATAAAATTCTTATAAAAAACTTTCCTTCTCTTAAGGATATAGTAAAAACAGGTGACAGCTTTTTCCTCCCCCCGGAAAATACACCTGTCCAATCCTTCAGCGGAAGAGTAAAACAGGGATATATTGAAGGCTCAAATGTTAACACAGTAAAAGAAATGATAAATCTCCTGGAAGCACAGAAAGCCTACCAGGCAAATGAAAAAGCCATAAAAGCAGAAATGGATGCTTTAAGGGAAGCAGTCACAAATGTTGGAAGAGTTGGATAAAACAGTGAACAGTGAGAAGTAAAGGGAATATAACTGGTCACTGAAAAAAAGGAGGCAGATTACTATGATGAGAGCACTCTATTCTTCGGCTACAGGCATGATGGCACAGGAACTTCAGATAGATACAATTTCAAATAACCTTGCCAATGTAAATACTACAGGTTATAAAAAGGTAAGGGTAAATTTTCAGGATCTCATATATCAGACTATGAGAAATGCAGGGACTCCCACTTCTGCGGGGACACAGATACCTAATCCCATACAGGTAGGACTCGGAACAAAAGCCGCATCTACTCAGAGATTATTTTCCCCTGGAGAATATCAGCAAACTGACAGTCCTCTTGACATGTTAATAGAAGGAGACGGTTTTTTCCAGATAACCATGCCAGATGGCACTATTACCTATACGAGAGATGGTTCATTCAAAATGGACAGCCAGGGAAAAGTAGTCACTTCAGACGGATATTCTCTCAGTCCCGAAATTACAATACCAGCAAATGCCACATCAATAAATATAAGTAATGACGGAACTGTTTCTGTTATATCTGCAGGAACGACTGATCCTCAGAATATAGGACAGCTTACCCTGGCAAGGTTTATAAACCCGGGAGGACTCGAAAGTATGGGGAAAAATCTCTTCAAAAATACTGCAGCTTCAGGAGAAGCCATTACAAATACACCCGGTCTTGAAGGATTTGGAACAATTGCCCAGGGTTTTCTGGAAATGTCAAATGTGCAGGTTGTATCGGAACTGGTAAATATGATAACAGCCCAGAGAGCTTATGAGGTAAACTCAAAGACCATAAGAGTTGTTGATCAAATGCTTCAGACTGCAAATAATATAGTTGGTTAAGGAGTATAATTATGAAGAGCACTTTATCAAAAATAATAGCAGTTATATTTATTTTTGCATCTTCCCTTCAGATAGTTTTTGCAAAAAGTGCTACTGTTATAATAAAGGAAGAAATAGAAATAAAGGGAGACATAATATATCTGGGTGATATAGCAGAAATAACAGGCAATGATGATATTGTATGTCAGCTTAAATCTCTGGATATAAGAAAATCTCCTCTTCCCGGTTATTATATAACTATAACTGCATCACAGATAAAAATGCTCCTCAAGCATAAAGGTTTTGATATAAACTCTCTGGAATTAAAAATACCTGAACATATTAAAGTAACGAAAAGCAGCCAGACTGTTTCCGGCAAACTTCTGGTAGATAAGGCTGTAGAATTTCTTAAAGGTCAGTTATCATGGAAGGAAGAACAGGTAAAAATCACGGCACAATCACAGATTCCTGACTCAATAGTACCTTTAGGAGAAATAAACTTACTTCCATCTTGCTCGCAAAATACAAATTCTATAGGAAATATTTCAATTTTTATAGAGATACTGGTAAATAAAACAAGTGTAAAAAAATTATGTGTCACCCTCAATCTGAAAGTTTATCTTGATGTAATAACAGCAAAAAAAGATATAAAATCAGGAGAACTCTTATCTTCCGATATGGTAGAAATAGAGAACAGAGAAATCACACAGTTTAACAGGGATGCCATTATATCAATGGAACAGATAAAAGATAAGGTTGCCCTGACAGGCATAAAGAGAGGAACAATTATAACTGAAAAATTAATTGCCAGTCCTGTTATTGTCCATCAGGGCGATCAGGTTTATATTGTAGCAAAAACCGGTTCCATTGAAGTAAGAGCTATCGGTAAAGCCAGACAGAACGGAAGGTATGGCGATACAATCTATTTAATCAATATTGATTCCGGCAAGATTTTACAGGGAACTGTTATTGAACCGGGAACTGTTCTCATAAATGTAAAGTAAATAATCTGTTAAACAGGGAGATCATAAAAATGAAATATCTAATCATATTATTCATAATATTTACTACATCTGTATCATATGCAGGTTCTATTTTCAAACCGGAAACTGCAAGAAAAGAAACATTTTTATTTACCGATCTATCCTGCAGAGCAAGTCAGGTAGGAGATATTATAACTGTTCTTATACAACCCAATACCCAGATAAACTCTACTGAGACATCTCAAATCAGCAGAAAGATGAATGTAGGCGTGAGTTTCCTGCCTCTTAATCTGGAAGGGACTGATGTATTTACCCCTCTTTCATTAAGTGGAAGTCAGGGAAATTCAAGTACAGAAACAGGGAAACGCCAGCTTTCTTTTAATTCTACTATGAGTGTAATAGTTCAGCAAATACTGCCCAATGGAAACTTTCTTGTTACAGGTCATCAGCAGATATCCATTGGTGATAAGGCCCAGCTATTAAATGTTACAGGTATAGTGAGACCAGGGGACGTAACGGCATTAAATACTATAACATCATCACAGATTGCCGACCTTATAGTAGATATAGAAGGAGAGCTGGGAGATATAAAAGACAGGAGAGGAATTCTCACCAGAATTCTGGATTTATTATTTTAAGATTTCCACTGATGGATGTTTTAAGCTTGTAAAGAAAATAAATTTTTGTTAAAATAATCAAGGAGGAATTAACATGCCAAGTATTAATTTTAATCCAGCCGGTATTATAGCACTTCAAAATTTCAATCTTGCTCAGACCAATCTGAGTGTTACCCAGTCACAGATTTCCACAGGTAAAAGGGTTCAGTCAGCCCAGGATGACCCTGCAGCTCTTGCCACTTCCGAAAGACTTACTGCCCAGAAAAATGGGGTAGGAGTAGGAATTGAAAACAGTAAGGCAGCAGACAAAATGCTTGCCACAGCAGATAAAGCTCTCTCAAGTATACAGGACATAATGCAGAGCATGAGGCAGCTTGCAGTCAAGGCATCAAATGATGCCACAACAGATTCAGACAGGGTAAATTATCAGAAACAGATTGATGATTATAGAAAAGAAATTGATAGAATTTCAAGGGATACAAAATATAAAGAAAGACATCTCCTGAACGGTGATATAACAAATAGCAGACCATCAAAAAATGCAGATGCATCGATACTCACAAATATTGTTGTAAATGAATCTACACTTCAGGGACTGAATGCCTCAAATCTTGTGGGCACCACCCTTACTGTTAATAATACCAACAATCTGGATATTACCTTCCAGATTAAACTGGTTGCAAATGGATCAAATGTTGATGCACAGATATTTGCTTCAGATTCATCTGTAGCTGTACTCACAGCCGGAGGACTGAACGCAATAGCTGCTGGGACAGGAAGTGTAGTTACCCTCACAGGTTATGGAAATCTTCAGATAAGTCTTAACAGAGTAGATGCAAGTTCAGATCTCGGAAAAACATCTGTAATACGTATTACATCACAGGATGCAGGTGATAATAATGATAAATCCATTGCTTTTCAGATTGGAGCCAATGCAGGTGAAGAAATGACTATAGGTGTCAGTGATATGAGTTCCAATGGCTTAAGAATCACAAAACTTGATGTATCTTCGTCTCTTGCAGCCAAGAACAGTGTAAGTATGCTTGATGATGCAATAGACAGGATAACAAATGAAAGAGCCAAAATAGGCTCCATGCAGAATCGCCTACAGGTCAGTATCTCTAACAGTGAAACTTACAAGGCGAACCTTGAAGGATCTCTGGCACAGGAAGTAGACGTAGACTATGCACAGGCGGTTCTGAACCAGACAATAGACCAGGTAAAACAGCAGGCCTCACTTGCAATGCTGACTCAGGCAAATCAGTCACAGCAGGCAGTTTTAGGACTATTGAAATAATAAAGGTCGACTGAATGCAGAAATAAGTAGTAACAAATCTACCAGATCAGGACAGGATATTTATGTTATGCAGTCTCTGCTCATTTAACAATACACCCGATGCCAGTGCATGTGAAAGATGTGGGAAAAAATTTCTGGATAAAATACCAAAAACGACACAGGTCTCTGAAGAGACTTCCCTGGCTGGTCCGATAAAAACAGGGGAAATCCATATAGAAGAAAAAAATAAGAAAAAAGAGCCCCTTATTCTGGTAGTAGAGGATAATTCTATTGTGAGACTTATGGTTCAGACAATCCTGAGTGTGGAAGGTTACAGAATAATTGAAGCTACTGATGGTAGAAGCGGTATAAATAAAGCACTTCAGGAAAAACCTGACCTCATATTAATGGATATATTGCTTCCCAGTTTGAATGGTATAGATGCTATAAGTATATTGAAAAGAGATCCGAAAACTCATAATATACCTGTAATAGCGATAAGCTGTCTTGACACAAAGAAAGATGTAATGAGTGCTATTGAGGCAGGCTGTAATGATTATGTAAAAAAGCCTTTTACCCCGGAATTACTTATTCAAAAAATACAAAAATTTCTGCCACGTAACAGATAAGTTATCACTTCAGGAGAGAACTGCAACTCTTGTCTTTGATATAGAATTATTATCTGTTTCTTTTTCTGAGAAATAAGATCTTTCCATATCAATTTTGCATTTACAGCAAATACCATGGGACATTTTAGTGTTTAAGGGACTGGGCCCGCTCAGGGTAATATCATTCAGAAAAAAAGTTCCGCACCAAGAACACTGAAAAAACATATTATTCCTCCTGACTGTATGTATCGTGACGCGTGACGCGTGACGCGAGGATTATCTATTAAACCAATCAACTGAAATCACTGCAGAATATAATATTCTATTAAAAGGAATTTAACAAAAATGAAAATTCCTCTACTTTTGATTATAAATAATTATTCTCAAAAACACAAGTGGTAAAGAGGTAGGATGTAATCAGGATAATTGCTTACTACAAAAGACTTTCTTAATATTATCTACATCTAAAGAAGTAGGAAAAAGAGGAATAAATAGTTCTATAAATAAAAATATAGTTCTAGTGATTTCTGGTATTTTCTGCCGGATGTTTTTCTGTATTTTCCACCTTATGTTTGTCAGACTTATCTTCTTTTTTCTCAGGGCTGGCTTTCTTATCTTCAAAAATTACCCTTATAGTTATTCTCCTGTTTCCCGGGCTATCAGGTTTACCAGGATATTTTGGCTCTTTATCGGCATTTCCTCTGATTTCAACTATTTTTTTAGGGTTAAAACCTGCTTCTTCCATTATTCTGCGGGCATTATTGGCTCTATCTGCCGATAATTCCCAGTTGGTATAGGTTCTTCCTCCTGAAATAAAAGGCCTGCTATCTGTATGTCCTGCTATAATTATATTATTATTAAGCCTGTTTAATTCTTTTGTAATAATAGTAAGAAGTTTTTTTGCCTGTGGCTTCATACTGGAATCTCCAAGCTCGAAGAAGTAAGTTCCTTCCGGTTCCATTAGATCTATTACAGCAGAATCCGGATTTACTTCTATTGTAACCTTATCTTTAATATTATTAAATTCAGGCATGGAAGCAATTTTAATTTTTATTTCTTTAGCAACTTCTTCCATCAATGCCTTACTTGTTTCTTTCGAATTAACAGTAGGAGAAGGATGGGGCTCAGGCGTGGAAGGAGGCTGTAAGGATGTAGATCCTGTAGTTCCATAAGCCTCTTCAAGACTGGCTATCAATTGTTGTTCAAAGGCTTTTGGATTGACCAGATATAGCTCTGGATTGTTAAAATAAAATGCAACAGCTTTCTGGGCTTTTTCACTCTGTCCGAGAATCCACAGTACGATAAACAGTGCCATCATAGCAGTCACAAAGTCGGCATAAGCCACCTTCCATGCTCCTCCATGATGGCCTCCATGACCTTTTTTCTTTTTCTTAACTATAATTATTGGCTGTTCTTTAGACATATGACACCTTATTCTGTTTTAGCAGCAACTCTCAGTGCTTTACAGGCCTCTTCCACTTCTTTAAACCCCGGTCTGTAATCACTGAAGATAGATCTTCTTGAAAATTCCACAGAAACTGCTGCAGTATTACCTTTCGAAAAGGCAATAAGTCCCTGTTTTATACAGGCCATATATTGATGTTCCAGTTGTCCCATAATTCCAAGATTATTAGAAAGAGGTCCTACAAGACCATAGGATAAAAGCACTCCAAGAAAAGTTCCTACAAGGGAAGCTGCCACATGATGTCCCACTACTTCAGGACCTTCTGAAATAGAACCCATGGTTATAATTATTCCCAGGACTGCCGCAACAATTCCCAGTGCTGGCAGTCCATCACTTACTCCCTGAAGAAGACCGGAAAACTTATGAACTTCTTCTTCTTTAATTTCTACACTGAGTTCCATAAGTTCTTCTAATTCATGTGGCCCTGCTCCTCCTACAAGCATCTTCATGGAATCACAGAGAAAATCTACTGCTTCTTTATTGGAAGCTACAGAAGGGTATTTCTGAAAGAGTAAACTTTTTTCAGGCTCTTCAGCATGGCCTTCAAGAGCCAGCAAACCGTCTTTTCTACCTAAATCAAAAAGTTCAAAAAGTATTTTTAATAAATCCATAAAAGTATTTTTATTCATAGGTTTTCCAAGAAATATATTTTTCATCTTATTAACAAGAGACATAAGGAGTATAGAAGGAGTGCCAATAATTAATCCTCCAAGAGCAGCACCGACTATTACAAGAACTTCATAAGGTTGAAATAATGTAGCTAAATGCCCCTTGGAGAGAATATAACCACCTATTACACAACCAAAAACTACAACTATTCCTATTATAGCTACCAATTCAGTCTTACCCCTTTCCTGGTTCGTGACTCGTGACACGTAAAGAGTAACGAGATAATTTCACACCTGTTATTTGTGGAAATTATATCATAAATATTACTGGTTTTCCAGTTGAATTTTCTGAGATTGCAGGATATTTAAGAGTGAAAGGTGAAAAGAGTTTATGGTTTATAGTTTATAGTTGGTTAATTTTTAACTTTAAACCCTCAACTTACTATACCCGTTACGCGTCACGATTATTAAAGACCGACAAGGAGGAAGACATGTTAAAATATACTATCTTTTTAATATTACTATGTTCCACTGTCTCTGGATGTAATATGAACATAAAAGAAAGTCAATCGCCTGTACCAACACCTGAACCTGCAATTAATTATGCCACAAGGCCGGAAAGTATTATAGTAAAAGCAGAAATAAACCGATCAAACCTCCCGCTCAAACAGGTAATTTTATCCAATATACCTGAGTTCTGTCTCTATGGAAATAAAACATTAATATACAGAGTTGAAGGAGGGAAAAAAGAGATCTATTCTCCTGCAGAGAAAATCAACTACCCAGTAATGAAAAAAGTGACACTCAAGGAAAAAAATATACAGGAACTGTTAAAATTTATTATAGAAGAAAAAAAATTTTTCAGTCTGAAAGGTCAAAAAAAAGAGAAAAAAAACATGTCATATTCACTGACTGTCAATATAGAAAAAAGCGGCAGAACAGTGAGTTTTTATGACAATAACTCGAAAGAATTAAAAGACACATATAATCTACTAAAAAACTATGATATAAAAGGTTCTGAGCCATACAGACCTCAGCAAATTTCCATTGCAGTCTATAATGTTCCTGATTATATAGAACACTGTACAAGGAAAGCAACTATGTGGACATGTAAAGACATAGTTAATCTTGAGAAGCTTTCAGGGAAATATGTACCGGAAGATATTCAGGGTAAAAAACTGGACCGTCTATTAGATTTTTTCACAAAATACTCACCGAATGATTATTTTTATTTTCAGGGAGAAAAAGTTTATGGTATATTCTGCAGACCATGTTTACCACATGAAATTATCAGGGAGAAGTGAATAGTGAGTTGTGAAGAGTGAAGAGTGAAGAGTGAGTGGTGAAACCACGCATCACGCATCACGCATCACGCATTACGCATCACGAACCAATGAGAGGTGTAAAATGGCACATATTATAATTCACGGAGGAGCCGGAAGAATTGATAAAGATAGAGAAGAAGCAGGAAATAAAATTATAGAAAAAATCCTGGATGAAATAACAGAAGTTATGAGAGATAAAAATCTTACTGCTATTGACATAGTAGAAAAAGCTGTAAATATGATGGAAGATGAAGAAATGTTCAATGCAGGATATGGTTCTGTACTTAATTATGATGGCGCAGCAGAAATGGATGCTTCTATAATGGCAGATGATGGCAGTTTTGGTTCAGTTGCATCTATCTACTCAGTTAAAAATCCTGTAAGTGTGGCAAGAAAAGTAATGGAAGAAACAGACCACCTTATATTAAATGGAAAAGGTGCAGTAGATTTTGCCCGTGTTATGGGTTTTTCTGAATTTACCAGACTCCCGGAAGGGAGAAAAAAAAGATGGAAAGAACTCAGAAAGTGTCTGGATAAAAATGAAACTGCCCAGGGAGAATTAAGATACTGGAAAAAACTTAAACATTTCAGTAACGACTATTATAAAGACAGAGAAAAATACGGCACTGTAGGAGCAGTATGTATGGATATTACCGGCAAAATTGCAGCAGCTACTTCTACAGGAGGTATATGGTTAAAATTATATGGCAGAGTTGGAGATACTCCAATAATGGGAGCAGGAACCTATGCGTCTATGTACGGAGGAGCATCTGCCACCGGTCACGGTGAAGCAATAATAAAACAATTTCTTACAAAAAGAGCAGTTGAGCTTATGAAAGATTATCCTGCTCCTGAAGCATTAGAAAAAGCAGTTGAAGAAGCTACAGAGAAAGGATGCAGTTGCGGCCTTATAGGAGTAGATAAATGTGGGAATGCAGGTTATGCATTCAATACCACTTCTATGTGGTATGGTTCCAGAAAAATTTGATCGTGATTCTCAGAATGCAGAATTACCGGGATTACTGACCTGAGCAGGAGCATTTAATATTTTTGTAAAGAAGATTAAAATGTTGAGACTTTTTCCTTAGTCTTAATGCCATTATGCGTAACGAGTGATGGGAAAAAACAATAATATTTACAGAATCAAAAAGATTACCTGGATACAAAATCCCGGTAATCCTTTTAATCTCATAATCCTGGTCAATTCTGCCGAGGACCGGACTTGAACCGGTATGGGCTTTAAGGCCCGGAGGATTTTAAGTCCTCTGCGTCTACCATTTCCGCCACCCCGGCTATTTGAAATTTTTGTAATTATATCATATTCATTTTAACTTTGCAATAACTTAAGCAGACTTTTCTTCTATAGTTATATTACTTTTATTGCTCATCCATACGGAAATAGCCAGTGCTATAAGTGCAACAGCTATTACGCCAATCCTTAAACCCATTGAAGGAGCTATTACCACAGGAGCTATCAAAATAGCTACCAGGTTCATAACCTTTATAAGAGGATTTAAACCGGGGCCTGCAGTATCTTTCAGAGGATCTCCCACTGTATCACCTACTACACCTGCCTTGTGGGCTTCACTGCCTTTACCTCCAAGGAAACCTTCTTCTATTTTCTTTTTTGCATTATCCCATATACCGCCGGCATTGGACATAAAAACTGCCATAAGCTGACCTGTAAGTATGGAACCTGCAAGGAATGCTCCAAGAGCAGTAACACCAAAAGTAAATCCTACAAGTATAGGAGTAAATATACCCAGTATGGCAGGTCCTATAAGTTCTTTCTGTGCTGCAGTAGTGCAAATGTCAACACATTTTGAATATTCAGGTTTATTCGTTCCTTCCATTATACCGGGGATTTCTCGAAACTGACGTCTTACTTCTTCAACTACCAGAGAGGCAGCTCTTCCGACAGCATTTATAGCCATTCCGGAGAAAAGGAAAGGAACTGCTCCACCTATAAGAAGCCCTATAAATACACCCGGTTGATTAACCTGTATTCCAATAAAATCTAACTTTTCCTTTGTTATTTCACCAATATTCATTGGCATTAGCCCGGCCTCTTCCACAAAAGAACTGAAGAGTGATGTGGCTGCAATTACGGCTGTGGCAATGGCAAGACCTTTCACGAGTGCTTTTGTAGTATTTCCTATGGCATCCAGTTTTGCTACAATTTCATGGGCTCTTTTATTCTCACCGCCGCCTTCTTTCAGGGCACCGGACATTTCAAATATACCGTTTGCATTATCTGTAATAGGGCCATATGTATCCATAGCAAGAATATAACCGGTCGTAGTCAGAAGTCCAAGTCCTACAAGTGCTACTCCATACATTTGAAGTGCAGGATATCCGTTAAATATCAGCAGGGAAGCTTCCACACATCCGGCTATAACAAGTATAGCCCATACACTGCTCTGCATACCATGGGCAAGACCTGTAAGTATTAAAGTGGCAGAACCGGTTTTTGCCGAAGCTGCCGTTTCTTTAACAGGTGTGCCATCAATATGGGTATACATATTGGTAAGAAACAATATAATTACTGCCAGAAAAACACCTGCTGCAGTGGCAGCAAAAAAACGCCACCATTCTGGAGCACCGGGTGTGGTGAAATTTAAAAATATATAATTCACAACACCGCAACCGACAAGAGCAACCCCTGCCGACACAAGAAAACCATTTGTAATAGGAACCATAGGATCTTTCATATCCTCTGTGCCTTTAACAAACCAGGTGCCAAAAATTGATGCAAATACTCCTACGGCTCTCACAAGGAGAGGATAGAGTATAAGGGCAAGGGTCATAGAAGAAGCTAATTCTGTTCCGAATTTATCGACAAAACCGAGATAGGCACCTGCTCCCAGTATAATTGCTGCTACAAGGGTTACTTCATAGCTTTCAAATACATCGGCAGCCATACCGGCACAGTCTCCCACATTGTCTCCCACATTATCTGCTATTACTGCAGCATTACGCGGGTCATCTTCAGGAATAGATTTTTCAACTTTACCAACAAGATCTGCCCCTACATCTGCTGCCTTTGTAAATATTCCTCCCCCTACCCTCATAAAGAGAGCGGCAAGACAACCGCCAAATCCAAATCCTACAAGAACTTTCATGGCATTTTCTCTGAATATAAGAAATATAACAGTAGCTCCGAGAAGGCCAAGACCTATTGTAAACATGCCTGATACTATTCCTGCATTAAAAGCAATCTCCAGGGCTCCCTTAAAACTGGTAAGAGCTGCCACAGCAACCCTCAAATTTCCCTGAACTGCAAGCCACATACCCATACGACCTGCCCCGTAGGAGGCAAGGACTCCCAGAAAGAAAGCTACTGAAATACCTATTGTCAGAGTAAGTCTGTTCGCCAGATTTGCATAAATATTCCAGTACATAACCCCCAGAATAACAGTCATAATAATAACAAATATAAACATCGTCTTTGCCTGACGGTTAAGATAAGCATTGGCTCCTTCCTGAATTGCTTTTGCTACACTCTGCATTGCATCTGAACCTTTATCTGCTTTTCTAACACTGAATATAATCCATCCTCCATATGCAAGGGCTATAAATGCTGATAAAAGTACAGCTATAAGAATACCAACTTGACTTGAATTCAACTGTGGAAGTACTACATCACTTTCTGCTGCAATAAAAAATATACCCATTATTAATTATTATCTCCCTTCTTAAGGTGAGTTTTTGAGTCCATCTTCACAAGAATAACTTTTAATAGAGTCAAAAAAATCTGTGTAAAATTATATATTTCACACAGTTCTTCAGATAAACTCTGCTAAATCTCACCTCCTGATCTCTTACATCTAATAAATTAAAAATAAAATATTACTAAAGAAAAACTCTATCTCTAGTATTAAATTCCTGATAAAAAAATTAAATCTGATTCTATCTATTATAACGGCCTTTGCTTCTTTTTGCCTCAGTATTCTTTTTAAGGTCAAGCTGCCTTTCTTCACTGTCTTTCAAGAACTGGGCAAGCCTTTCTTCAAAATTCACACCTGGTTTTCTTGAAAACCCCTGGCCAGGACTGGATTTCTGTTCACCTTCACCTGGACTTCTGAATTTCTTCTTCTGAACCGGCTTTTCCTGGACTGGTTCAGGAAGTTTTGCCTGTTTTATAGATAGATCAAACTTTCCTTTTTTATTTTTGCCGATTATCTTTACTTTTATCTTGTCATCTTTTTTAAGAAAATCTTTAACTTCCTTTACATATTCTGAAGAAATTTCAGATATATGAACAAGGCCTGTATGGCCATTTGGAAGTTCAATAAAAGCTCCGAATTTCGTTATACTTACAACTTTTCCTTCAACAATTAATCCTATTTCCAGGGACACCTTTCTAGCACAATCCTTTCTTCTGTATAAAACATTTTGATTATACTTTAGCCCTACCTCAATGTCAAGATTGGACTAATTCTCTTTTATACTTATAGAGTTAAACACTTTATTGAAAAAATCTTTTACACTTTTCTTTGAAAGTTCTATAGTACCCGGTGTTCTTCTTATAGACTGTGTCCCCTCCCTTCCTTCTATATTATCTGTTATATTACTCTTTGGCTGATTATTTATTTCTACAAGAGCTATTTCGTTATTTTTCACCATTCCAAGCTCTTCCCTTGCTATTTTTTCTATATATTCTCCATTTTCCAGCTGGCCTATCTGTTTTCTTAAGACTCCATTCTCTTCTCTTAAACTATCTATATTTCCCTGCATTTGATATATTTTCTTATCCATTTTTTCAGCCTGCATGGAAGATCTATTAAGAACCATTAACAATTCAACAGTTAATATGGTAAAAATACTTAATAATAATATTGTATAATAGAATCTCTTTTTACTTCTTTGTTCTTTCATTACATACTCTCCTTTTAAATATCACAAAAAAGTCTGGCTTCCTCATAAAGTTCCAGATCTACCACTTTTGGAGAATTTATAAGAGCATCTTCCATATCTACACGGCAGATTTTATTACCCTGATAGGCAAGCATTACATCAGACATTCTGTCTTTTACTGTTTCTACAGCAGCTATGCCAAGATGAGTAGATTGTATCCTGTCATAAGATGTTGGTATACCACCTCTTTGCAGATAACCGGGTACTGTAACCCTGGTTTCAAAATTAGTCGAATGTTCAATGTAGCTGCCAAGGGCTTTCCCAACATTACGAAGATCATACCTGGGGCGTCCGAATTCATCTTTAATCTCCAGAACTTCTTTCTTCATATTGGGCAAAACTACTCCTTCTGCAACAACTACAACACTGAAATGTTTCCCTGAAGTACGTCTTTTATAGAGTTGTCTGCATACTGCTTCTATATCAATGTCCACCTCAGGGATCAGTATCCAGTCAGCACCGCCTGATAGCCCTCCAAGTAGAGCTATCCACCCTGTTTCCTTTCCCATTGTTTCTATAATCATAACTCTGTGATGTGAGAAGGCAGTTGTACTTAATTTATCAATACAATCACATACAATTGCTCTGGCAGAATCAAAACCGATACAGTAGTCAGTATAGGCTATATCATTATTAATAGTCTTTGGTATACCTATTACATTAACTCCTACCCTGGCAATTTTAGCTGCTACTGCAAGAGAATCTCTTCCTCCTATTACAATTATAGCATTAATTTTATTTTTTTCTATATTGGCAAGAACTTTTTTTTCACCATCAGGTTGTTTGAGAGGATTATGTCTTGAAGTACCAAGTATGGTTCCTCCTAAAGGTAATATCTCTGATACAGAATTTATATCAAGATCTTCAATCTGTTCATTCAGGAGTCCCATCCACCCTCTTTTAATTCCAAGAACTTCAAAGCCATACTCAATAGCTTTTACCACTATTGCTCTTATGGCCGCATTCATACCGGGCGAATCCCCCCCAGCAGTCATTACGGCAATTCTCCTGTGGTACATTTCCTCTCCTTAAAATTTAGGTTTTGGGTTTCAGGTTTCAGGTTTTGGGTTTTAATCTTCCTAACCCAACACCCATAACCCTCAAATATTTCTCTATTTTTTAAAATTCTTTAAATACGCCTATTTTTCTGTATTTTTCATATCTTAATTCAACAATTTCTTCCGGTGAAAATTTCTTTAATTCTTCAAGATTTCTCTTTATAGCAATTTTTATATTTTCCGCAGTAAAATCAATATCTGTATGGGCCCCTTCAAGAGGTTCTGTTATTATTTCATCAATAATCTTAAATTTTATGAGATCCTGAGCTGTAAGTTTCAATGCTTTTGCTGCTTCATCTGCCTTTGAAGCATCTCTCCAGAGAATAGAAGCACATCCTTCAGGTGAAATTACAGAGTAAATAGAATGTTCAAGCATTAAAATTCTATCTCCCACACTTATACCGAGAGCACCTCCGCTTCCGCCTTCTCCAATCACTACAACTATAATAGGAACCTTTAACAGTGACATTGAGAGAAGATTTTCCGCTATTGCCACAAACTGTCCTCTTTCTTCTGCTCCTATACCAGGATAGGCTCCCGGTGTATCAATAAAAGAAATAACAGGAAGAGAAAATTTTTCAGCCATTCTCATAAGCCTTGCCGCTTTTTTAAAGCCTTCAGGATAGGGCATACCAAAATTCCTGGCAAGATTTTTCTTTGTATCTCTTCCCTTCTGATGGCCCATTACCATAACCCTCTGTCCGTCTAAAAAGGCAGGGCCTCCTATTATGGCAGGATCATCACGAAAAATTCTATCTCCATGGAGCTCTGTAAAATCCTGAAAAATTCTTTCTACAATATCAAGGGTAAAAGGTCTCTGAGGATGTCTTGCCACTTTAACCTTATCCCATGGATTAAGATTCTGGAAAAAATCTCTCTTGAAATTTCTGGCTTTTTCTTCCAGTGCAATTATTTCTGCAGATAAATCTATATCTGCATGGACTGAAAGTTTTTTAAGTTCTAAAATCTTTGCTTCCAGTTCATGGAGCGGTTTCTCTATTGGAAGTTCACCTTTCATATTATCTCTCCTTTATTCAACGGGACTTAAGAAATCAAGTAATTTTCCAACAGTTTCCCTGAGTTCTTTACGATGGATAACCATATCTACCATACCATGTTCCAGGTAAAATTCCGCTCTCTGAAAACCTGCCGGTAACTTCTGTCTGATAGTCTGTTCTATAACCCTGGGACCTGCAAAACCTATAAGTGCTTTCGGTTCTGCTATAATAATATCTCCAAGAGAAGCAAAGCTTGCTGCCACACCGGCAGTTGTTGGATTGGCCATTATGGATATATAAGGTATATTTGTTCCGCGAAGTTTGCCAAGGGCAGCACTGGTTTTTGCCATTTGCATCAATGAGAACATACCTTCCTGCATTCTTGCACCGCCGGAACTGGATAACAGTATAAGAGGTAGTTTTTCTTTCAGAGAAACTTCTACTGATCTTGCTACTTTTTCACCTACAACAGACCCCATACTGGCACCTCTGAACCTGAAATCCATTACTCCGAATACTATCCTGTGTTTCCCAATATTCCCTGTACCTGTTACAATTGCTTCATTCAATCCTGTTTGTTTTCTATCCTTAAGTAATTTAACCTTATAACCTTCACCAAACTCAAGAGGATCAATGGAAGATAAATGTTTATCTATTTCCCGAAAGGAATCTTTATCCAGAAAGGTATCTATCCTTTCCATAGCATTAAGCGGATAATGAAGTTCACATTTAGGACATACCTTCAGATCAACCATAAAATCCTTCTGGTATATTACTTCTCCGCATTGTTCACACTTTATCCATACATCTTCAGGTTTTTGTTTTACATCGGCTTTTTCCATAACTTCCTTTAATTCTCCTCTTTAAATAGTTTAAAGTTAAAGGTTTATAGTTGAATAATCGTAAAAACTATAAACTTTAAACTATAAACTTTAAACTCCTATTAATATTCCATACTATTTCCTTACTTTCCTCTTAAAAAGTAAGAGAATTTTTCATTATTACCTTCAGTCCAGGAATGACAATTAAATAACCGTCTCAAATATATTAAATCGTGACGCGAGGAAAGAGACAATTAATAAAATTCTATTCCCTTTTTCCTCTGAACATGTTAACAGGTGATTAGTGACAGAAAAATACAATTTTCATAGTTTTTTTTGTGATAAAGATTTATAATAAAATTTCTCCTGATAAAAATTTATCTTCTATGCCTTTTATCTTTACAGTCATTATCTGTCCGGCAAAGCTCTTTTCTCCACTGGCAAGGACAGAAAGATAATTACCTGTAAGACCTTTAAGTAAACCTGTTTTTTTATCAGGTTTATGTTCAAAGAGAACATCCATAGTTCTTCCTATAAATTTCTTATAAAAATTTTCTGTCACATGTTCTCCTGTTTTTATTAAAATCCTACTTCTCTCCTGTCTGGTTTTTTCATCTACCTGTCCCGGCAATCTGGCAGCTTCAGTTCCTTCTCTTGGAGAATAACAGAAAACGTGAAGTCTGGCAAATTTTAATTCTTCTATCAAGTTCTTTGTAGCAGAAAAATGTTCATCTTCTTCCCCGGGGAACCCTACCATTACATCTGTAGTAATAGAAAGATCCTTTATTTTATTTCCTGCCATGTTTATTAATTCCCTGTATTTTTCTACAGTATAATGTCTGTTCATATCCTGAAGTATTTTATTATGGCCATGCTGAAGAGGAATATGAAGATGGGGGCACAGATTTTTATATTCATTAAAAAGGTCAAGAAAATTTTCATCTATATAAGGCTCTATAGAACTCAGCCTGAGTCTATTCAGTTCTGTTTTGCTGCATATTAATCTCAATAACCCTGTAAGATTTATTCCTGAAGGGAGATCTTTTCCGTAAGTTCCAAGATTTATACCTGTTATAACAATCTCTTTGTATCCGCTCAGAGAAAGGCTTTTTACCCTGTCTATTACTTCACCGGGAGGAATACTTTTTATTTTTCCTCTCACATAGGGAATTATACAATAGGAGCAGAAATTTTCACAGCCTTCCTGCACTTTAAGAAATACTCTTGTTCTGCCTTCAGGGATAAAATCAGAATAATTGGGATTGTGAAGAGTGTGTTCTATTATGGATTTCTCTTTCAAAATTTCAGGAAGGGCGAGTTTCTCTTTATTTCCAAGGACAAGACTGACACCCTGAATATGTTCCACTTCTTTTTTTCTGCCTTCTGCATAACAGCCTGTAACTATAATAAAAGCCCCGGGATTATCATTTATGACTCTTCTTATTTTTTGCCTGGATTTTCTGTCTGCCATATTGGTTACAGTACAGGTATTAATGATACAGAGATCGGCTTTCTCGGAAGGTGCGGCTTTCTGCCAGTCATTCTGAAGTAATAATCTGTGGAGGCTGTCCATTTCTGCCTGATTCACTTTACAACCAAGACTGAAATGAGAAAATGTTCTTTTTTTCATGAAGTAGATGGAGAAGGAATATTCCCGGCACTTTCAGGTAAAATTTCTTTAAAAGCCTTTATAGCTACTTCAATCTGATCATCTGAAGGATTTCTTGTGGTAAGCACCTGAAGCCATACTCCGGGACGAACAAGAACGCTGAAAAAAGGATTCTTTTTCCCTGCCAGTCTGGTCATTTCATAGGCCAGTCCCGCTATAAGAGGAAGCATTACCAGCCTGGAAACTATTCTCACCCAGAGATCAGGCCATCCCCAGAGAGCATGAAGAATTATACTCATAATGAGTACCATAATTATAAAACTTGTACCGCATCGAGGATGACGGCAGCTGAAGGTTTTTGCATTTTCTACAGTAAGAGGTTTTCCTGATTCATAATTATAAATAACCTTGTGTTCTGCACCATGATACTGAAAAATTCTCTTTATTTCCGCCATCTGAGATATAAGTAACACATACACGAGGAAAATAATTACCTTTATAAAACCTTCGATAAAATTCAAAAAAATTACATTTAAAATATCTTTATTCATAAGAAATTCTGTAATATGTTTTGTTTTAACAAGAGTGGTAACCCAGGTAGGAAAAACTATAAAAAGAGCTATACCTATGAGAAAAGAAAAGAAAAAAGTGACACCTATGGCAGCAGGGCCGAGTTCTTTTTGAGCTTCTTCTTCTCCCATACTTTCCTTTGCAGAAATAAAAAGAGCTCTTACTCCCATTCTCAATGCATCTACAAGCACTACAGAACCTCTTATAATCGGCTTATCTAAAAATTTATATTTTCTTAAAAAGCTATTTAATTCTTCCTTCTGTATGAAAATTTCATTATTACTTTTTCTCACTGCCACTGCCATGTGAGTCTTTCCCCTCATCATGACACCTTCTATAACAGCCTGCCCGCCATAGAGAAAATCTTTATCGGCAGACGTGTCTGACGATTTTTCAGATACATTTATCAACATAATATTCCTTTATTCTTTTTGTTAACCATAAAAACAACATAATCAGTCTCAGAACTTTTAATATTCTTTTCGTAACGCGTAACACGTAACGGGAGGAATATTTTTAGAAGATACAGTTCTGTTTCTAACCCTTCTGATAACAGTGGCGGCATCTTGCTTCATAAGATTCCGAGGCACCTACCAGTATTGTAGGACTATCAGACCCTGCGGGATGACCGTTTATTATTCTCTGTGATCGGGAAGCTTCTTCGCCGCATACCATACAGATAGCATGAAGTTTTGTAACATGTTCTGCAACAGCAAGAAGTTGAGGCATAGCGCCGAATGGCTCTGCCTTAAAATTCTGGTCCAGACCGGCCAGAATAACACGTTTTCCTTTATCGGCAAGCTCCTGGCACACAGAAACAATAGAAGGAGAAAAAAACTGAACCTCGTCTATAGCAACTACCTGAGTATCATCATCAAGACACTTCCATATATCATCAGGATGTTCTACACGAAGGGCTTCTATCTTTTCTCCATTATGGGAAGACACTGCATCTCTGGCATAACGATCATCTAAAAAAGGCTTAAAGGCTTTAACTTTTTGCTTTGCAATCTTTGCTCTTCTGACCCTTCTTATAAGTTCTTCGCTCTTGCCGCTGAACATGCTCCCACAGACAATTTCAATCCATCCTCCCTTTGACTTATAGGGCACAAAAACATCTCCTTCTAAAAAGTGAAAGACGAAATAAGATGTGAGATGAGAAATATTACTCATCACTCATCGCTTATAACTAATTGGCTCTTTCCTGGGCAATCTTTTCTAATTCATCTTTCATTCCGTAACGCTGGAAGAATTTTTCTACTCTACCTTCAGTATCGATTATTTTCTGTTTGCCTGTAAAAAACGGGTGGCATTTAGAACAAATTTCAACCTTGAGTACACTCTTTGTGGAAAAAGTTTTAAAATTCTCCCCACATACGCAGGAAACACTGGTTTCCAACCATTTTGGATGTATATCTTTTTTCATAACAATCAGGGCAAAACCCCTCTGCCTCCTTGTATTTTAATTTTACAAAACCATATTATATCATAGAGATAAAAATCTATCAAGAACTATTTTATGCTCGTAACGCGTAACGGGCAACGCGTAACGGGAGGAATATCCATAAATCCCTAATAAACAGATCTTTTAAACACGTGGATAGTATTCGAACTGTTAATTCTGCGGATAATAGGGGGGCAGTGTTTCTTCTTCGGAATTTCTTACTATCTGTGGTATGAGATTTATTTCACCGAAGGCTCTTTCATACTGATCTATATTATCCTTTAATATTTTAAGAAATGATTTTGCATGCTGGGGGCTCATGGCAATTCTGGAATTGACCTTCAGTGTATTGCCGAGCTGCTGGCCGAAATTAAATATAAAATCATAAGGACTTGTCTGCATGAGAACTGAATTGGAATAATTAGCCTCCAGTTTTTCCTGGGGAATATCCACTTTTAATTCCATTGCTTTTTTTTCATTTGGATGTAACATATTTTTTTACCTTCCTTGAGATAAGAAAAATTATAGCACACGTAATATATTATGGCAACAGGTAATTCTGTCTGTTCTTTTATTTCCGGTAAAAAATATATAAACAGGGACAATCATAAATAAAGATA
>Ga0351886_10190_pt1 | contig 29702 bp, 25 predicted proteins | sample TotcelFGM3001L14_FD_206761 | JGI IMG/M metagenome (GOLD analysis project Ga0351886, IMG submission 206761) | Enriched cells from coal bed in the Powder River Basin, Montana, United States - Total cells FGM rep3 HSBNCT.FGM.300.1.L14 ... | reverse complement strand
CCTTTCTTCGGCAATCTGTTTCCAGCTGAAATCAAGAGCTATTTTCTGCTCTCTCATCACTGCTGTTCCTTCATCCGAAAGGAGTTTTTTATCACTTTCTATATTTAATTTGTCCTGTTCCAGATTTTTTCTGCTTAATTCCAGTTCCATCTTGAGTTTTGTGATTTCGGATTTTTCCGAGGCAATTTTGCCTTCAAATTCTCTCTTTTGAATTTCCAGGTAATTAATCTTATCTTCCAGCTCTTTTTCTTTTATTCCAAAGTCCTGTTCTTTTAATTCAAAGTCTTTGCCCCTGCTGTTTATCTGTTCCTGTAATTCCCTTACTCTTATTTCTAATATATCCCTGTCTTCTTTTAGCTGGTTTATGATTTCTTCTTTTTCCTGTTTTAATTGATTTACCAGTTCATCTTTTTCCTTCTGTAACCGGTTGATTATTTCATCTTTTTCTCTGTTTAACTCCTGCAGTCTATCCTGAAGTTCACCGGTTTTTCTGGTGTTCTGCAGATCCAGCAGTTCTCTTTCTTCTAAAAGCTGCTGTCTCAGGCTTCCCAGTGTTCTGTTCTCTTCTGTTAATCTGTTCTTTTCCTGTTCTAAATGCTCTTTTTCTTCTTTAATTTGACTTACCAGATCTTCAATATTTCTTTTCTGTTCATCGTGCTTTGACTGAAGCATTTCCCTTTCTGCTTCCAGTTGTTTTTTATTCAGCTCAATCTGTCTTTCTTCTTCTTCTTTTTTTGCTTCAAAGTCTTCTTTTTCATGTTTTAACCTGTTTAACTCTTCTTCCAGGCGATTTCTTTGTTCTTCAAGAGGTTTTTGAGCATTTTCATAGAGGTTTTTTCTTTCTTCTTCCAGCAGCTGTTTCTTCTGTGAAAATTCCTTTGAATCATTTTCAATCTGCTGTTTTTTTCCGGAGATCTCTTTTTTTTCTTCTTCCAGCTGTTTCCAGCTTTCTTCCAGGAATTTTCTTTTTTCTTCCAGGTCATGTTCAACACGATCAATTAGTTTCTTTTTTTCTTCTTCCAGTTCTGCCAGTTTCCCATCCAGTTGTTTCCAGCCTTCTTCAAGCTTATCTCTTTCTTCCTGTATATGTGATTCCAGTTCTTTTTTATGTGCTTCAAAGGTTTGAATGTCCTGCTGTAATCTGGAAGTTTGTATATTTATCTGTTCTACCTGTTCCTGCATATAGGATATATCCTGAGTAGCAGGTCCCTGTTCAAGTCCTCTGGCGGATATCTGCGGGGCAGGTGGCAGAGCCTGTGACTTCTGTTGTTCTCTCGGTGCGAATTTCTTTTCTTCTTCAAAGGCTTTTCTTCTGTCATAAGCCCCTCTCTCTCCCTGTACTCTTCTGGTCTGTTCTTCTGATAATATTTCGCTTGCAGGTTTTAATGAAAACTTCGGTCTCTGGACATTGCCATCTCGAGGTTTGAATAAATTTCCCGATGATCTCCTGGAGAATCGTCTGGGTTGTTTTGGATCATTCTCCTCCACCAGGCAGTCCCCCTCTCGTTAATAAATAAAGGCCGGAATGGAAATAATCTTTAAAACTTAGACGTTTTATGTAAACTTCCTTCTTACTGTAATATTTTATTATAAAAAATCACAGGATTTTTTGATGTAAGATATACAGCAGTTAGAAAAAGTAATTTTTAAATAGTAATATATATTTAGTGAGTAGTGGGTAGTGAAAAGTGAAAAGTAGTGAATAGTGAATAGTGAATAGTGAATAGTGAGTGGTGAAACCCACCCGTCACGCGTTGCGCGTTACGCGTCACGATTCGAATAGAAACTCACCACTCACTTTATCTATATATTCATCCCAATATGTTCTGCTACAGTATAAATGTCTTTATCACCTCTGCCTGATAGATTTATTACCATAACTTCATGTTCTTTCATTGTTTCTGCTATTTTCATACCTTCTGCTATGGCATGGGAGCTTTCGAGAGCCGGAATAATTCCCTCTTTTTCACTTAAAAACCTGAAGGCATGGAGGGCTTCACTGTCAGAAACAGAACGATAAATAACCCGTCCAGTATCTTTCAGGTAACTGTGTTCAGGGCCTATACCGGGATAATCCAGACCTGCCGAGATAGAGTAGGATGGTGAAACCTGTCCGTCAGGGTCAGATAATAAATAACTTCTGGAACCATGTAATATACCTGGTTTGCCCATGGTAAGTGTTGCGGCATGGCACCCATTTTCCATAGATGTTCCTCCTCCTTCAGCACCTATTAATTTTACACTCTTATCCTGAATAAACTCGTGAAAAATTCCCATAGCATTACTTCCTCCTCCCACACAGGCCACTATATAATCAGGAAGGCTTTCTCCTGCCTTTTTCAGCTGTTCTCTTACTTCCTGTCCTATAATGGATTGAAAATCTCTGACCATCAGAGGATAGGGATGAGGGCCCACTGCAGATCCTATGAGATAATAGGTACTGTCTGTATTCTGAACCCAGTCCATTATCGCTTCGTCTACGGCATCTTTAAGGCCTCCTCCTCCTGATTTGACTGCTCTTACTTCTGCTCCGAGGAGTTTCATCCGAAAAACATTCATTTTCTGGCGTTCTATGTCTCCTTCTCCCATATATATGACACATTCCATGTCAAACCTGGCAGCTACTGTGGCTGTAGCCACTCCATGCTGGCCTGCCCCTGTTTCCGCAATAATCCTTTTTTTTCCCATCCTTTTAGCAAGCAGTACCTGTCCCAGTGTATTGTTGATTTTATGTGCTCCTGTGTGGTTGAGATCCTCTCTTTTTAAGTAAATCTTCCCTGAACCGAGTTTTCTGCCTGCAACTTCCGCAAAATACAGAGGTGTCGGACGACCGCTGTAATTGTGATATAAATCTTCCAGCTCATTCAGAAATATGGGATCCTTTTTATATGTTTCATAGGCTTCTGAAAGTTCTTCCAGAGGATTCATCAGTGATTCCGGGACAAACCTCCCTCCGTAGGAACCAAAATACCAGTTTTTTGTGTCATTCATTTTATGTCACTCCCTGTTTTAAATTTTTTTTATTAATTTTCTGATCCTGAAAGGATCTTCAATGGCAAAAATTTATACAAAATAAAAAGATCAGACTTTCTAAAAAGTCTGATCTTTTATAACCAGAACTGCTTTAGCTCGTCTCTGCTCGTCTCTTCTCTTAAATTTCTGACTCTCAGAAATTATTTCTCAACTATATGCTTAATCTAATATGCTAATCTTTACCGCTTTTGATAATACCATGTTTTGTGTGTATTTCCGATTTTCCGCGGATTTTTATTGCAGAAGTATATTCGGTGAACTGGAATAACATTACTTCACCGCTATCCAGTTTCTCAGTATGGTGAAATTTTGTATCCTTGCCGCGGGTGAGGCCTATAATATTGACGCCGTCCTCTAAAGCCCTGACTGCTACGTAATCACTGCCGCTCTCTATCTTATTATCCGTATGTTCCATATTGTATCCTTTCAATAATAGAATTACTTTATATATTGAAAATCAGTCCTATTATTATATTGGCCTTTACATTCACTGTCAAGTGAAAATTTATTTATGGATTGGAAAAAAACTTGACCCTTTTTCTTTATTTACCTGTTAGAATAAAATTGAAAGGGGTTGAACATATGGATACCATAAAAGAAAGACGTATAGCTGCACCTGATGAAAAAAGAGATTACCGGGGAGAGGTTATTTATATTCTCTCTCCCGGCACTATCCTTAAAGAAAGATACGAAGTTTCCTATCTCACTGCAGGCGGTATGGGTGTAATATATACTGCCACAGACAGACATACTGGTCTTGACTGCATTATAAAAGAAATAATTTTCACACAGGAAGAAGAAAATTTTTATGTCAATTCTTTCTTCAGGGAAAAAGAATTGCTTTCCAAACTTTATCATCCCGGCATAGTCAATCTGCTGGATTTTTTTCAGGAATATAACAGTTTTTATCTTGTTCTGGAGTATGTTGACGGTCTTTCTTCAGATGAATTTATAGAAAAAAATTATAAAAAAAATAAAATACCACTCAATAAAATTTTATACTGGTCCCTGCAGCTCTGTGATATAATGGATTATCTTCATAATATGTCACCTCCTGTTATTTACCGTGATTTGAAACCTGAAAATATTCTCATAGACAGAAAAGAAAGAATAAAACTCATTGATTTCGGTATAGCAAGAACCTATAAGGAAGGACAGATAAAAGACACTGAAACAGTGGGCTCTCCCGGTTTTGCCTCTCCCGAACAGTACGGGAGAAGTCAGACTGACTGCAGAAGTGACATTTATAGCCTTGGAGTATTCCTCCATTATTTGCTTACAGGTATTGATCCGAGAGAAAAGGAAAAAGCTTTTGTTTTTGAGCCGATAAATAATAAAGATATTCCTTCAGAACTTGACTTTATTGTAGAGAAAGCTCTGGCACAGGATCCGGAAGATAGATTTCAGAATATTGGGGAATTTAAAAGAGCTTTAGAGAAAATTGCTGTAGATTATCCATGTGAAAAAGAAATATGCAATAAAGAAGTGTCGGAATATGAAGTAACAAAATCTCCCGGCCCTTTTGCAAGAACTGCCTTCTATATCTTTTTTGATATGCTCCTCATAGGGCTAATATTTTATTTTATACTCCCCTGGTCAGCAGGCATACATGACACCATGTGCGGCCCTCTTATGGATCGTGACTGGGAGAGCGGCTGCAGGGTTAATATTAAGAAATTAGCAGCATCTCTGGATAAATATAAAGAGAAGAACGGCAAATATCCTGCTGATTTAAGTTCTCTGGAAGGTAATTATATAAAAAGTCTTCCATTATGTCCCCACAGTAACAGAGGTTATGGTTATATCTGTTCTCAGAAAGGAGATAGTTTTACTCTCTATTGTTCTATACCGGGAAGCCATCCTGATAAATTGTCAGGAAGAGCTTATGAAAATCTGGAAAAAGCTAAACAACAATGTTACCCCCAGTATTCACCGGGCAGCGGGCTTATAAGTAACTGGGAAAACCATGTATATTAGAATAGGAGGTATATTATTATGAAATATGTTCTGTCTTTATCTTTTATGTTCTTTTTAGCATCACCGGCCTTTGCCTGAATGCCTACTCCAGGTGAGAGGTTCTCTCACTCATTTCCTTTTATATTTCCCTGGGCAATATTGATGGGTATATATGTTATATGGGAAATCATTACTCTCTACCATATAAAAAATCATGTTTCCCCTGTAGAAAGTGAAGTTATAATTTCACGATTGGATGCAGTAAAAAGCTCTTTTTATACAGTCATAAAAATATCATTTATTGTCATTGCAGGTCTTGCCTTACTGGCATTTACTTTTTATTCTCCTTTGTTTGCCATTCCTGTATTTATTTTCCTTATTGTTATAGTAAAGTCTGTGAAAAAGGATTTGTCCTTATGGTCTCTTATAAAAATACTTGCCTTACTGGCATTATATTTTATGTGCTCTGTGCCTTTTCTTGTTATTCTGGGAAATCTATTCCCCTTTGTTCTGGTTCTCCTTTTTGGAACAATAGTTTTTATAAAATCCATTATCTTTATATTTAAAATACCTTCAATATCTTTTTATTCCCTGAGAACAAGATATATTATTATGCATATTATGATAATTGTTCTTATGGCAGTGAGTTACCATATGTCTGTTAATTATATTGCCGGATAATATTATTTTCACTTTGTAATTTTCTATTCCTGTGTTAAAATTAAAAGGAAAATTATGTGAAAGAAGGGATGTAACTGTTGAAGGTTATAATTATAGATGATGATGAAGAGTTATTAAACCTTCTGGGAGAATATCTTTCAAACAAGGGAATAGAAATATGCAAAGTCAATTCAGGCGTAAAAGCCCTGGAGATGCTTGAAAAAGAACCTTTTGATATGGCAGTTCTGGATATAATGATGCCGGGAATGGACGGACTTGAAGTCCTGAGGCATATAAACAGTGATTTCAGCTATCTTCCTGTTATTATGCTGACAGCCATGGGGGGAGAAGCTGACAGGGTTATAGGACTGGAACTTGGAGCAGATGATTATATAGTAAAACCTTTCAGCTCCAGAGAATTATTTGCAAGAATTAAAGCCATTGTTAGAAGACAGGAAAAATCTGTAAAAAAGAATGACTGTGTACCTTCTGTTGCAATAAAAATTGACCTGGAAAAAAGAGAGGTTGTAAAACATGGTAAAGAAATAGAACTCTCATCCGTGGAATTCGATTTATTGAGTATTTTAGTTCAAAATAAAGGCATAGTCCTTTCAAGAGACCGTCTTATGGATCTTGCAAGGGGAAAAGATTTTATAGCATTTGATCGTTCCGTAGATGTTCATATAAGCCATTTAAGGCAAAAGCTGGAAAATGATCCGAAAAATCCTTCTCTTATAAAAACAGTATGGGGAGTGGGATATATTTTTACCGGAGGCTAAACTTCTGCTTAAAATAACAAAATTACATATTAAAATATATCTTTATTTTTTTTCTATTATTTTCATTATGCTTCTCTTGATATTACTGGTTTTTTTATATACCATGGATCATCCTGATAAAATAGCTGATGATATGAAGCAATTTTTTACTGGTTTATTAATAGTGTCTATTATACTATCCATAGGTGTCTATCCTCTCGCCATATATCTCACAAAGCCTCTTGCCAGGCTTACGAGAAAGACAGTTGAGTTCTCCCTTGAAACATGCACAAGTATACAAAAAGACGATATAAATAAAGACGAAGGTGATGAGATTTCAAAACTTAACAGGGCTTTTTCATATATGGAAGATGAGCTTCTTGCAATGCTTGAAGCAAAAAAAGAACTGATTTTATATGTTGCTCATGAACTGGGTACACCTCTGAGCAGAATAAATGTCGCTGCAGAAATTATTGAAGAACAGATTGAAGAGGGAAAAAATCCATCCATGAAAACTGTACAGGATATTTCCAGAAATATTAAAGAAATGTCTGTTTTACTCAAGGAATTACTGGATTTATCCCGTATGGATACTAAAGATTATAAACTTGATATAAAGTCTTCTGACGTGGAAGAAATTCTGAACTCTGTAATAGAGAGTTTCAAAATTATGACAGACAGACAGAATATAACCATAAAAATCAGAAAAGAAGGAATTTTTCGGGAAGTATTTATAGACCCTGAGAAGATATCCAGAGTTCTCTATAATATCCTGTCCAATGCAATCAAATATTCCCCTCCTGACAGTGAAATTGACATAATTTTAAGAAGAGAAAATGACCACTTTTCAGTATCTGTAAAGGATAAAGGCCAGGGTATATTAAAAGAAAATGCAGAAAAGATTTTTCTACCTTTTTTCAGGGAAGATCCTTCCAGGAACAGAAAAACAGGAGGCACAGGACTGGGTCTTGCTATTACCCATAAGATAATATATCTTCACGGTGGTAAAATATGGGTCGAAAATCCCGGCCAGCCGGGAGCTATTATAACATTTAAGATTTAAATATTTATTAGTTTAAATATTTATTAGTTTAAATATTTATTAGTTTAAGATGAGTTTATGTTATAATATAAGATGAGGTGATTTTAATGGGACTTTTGAAAAGGAAAGATGATCAACTGTTTACATATAGAGATTATATGACCTGGCCTGATGATGAAAGATGGGAGATTATAGAAGGAGAGGCATATGATATGAGTCCAGGGGCTGGAATACCACATCAAAGATATTTAAGACGATTGCTGACAGAATTTGAAGTGTATCTCAGAGGTAAGACCTGTGAAGTGTTTGATGCTCCATTAGATGTATTGTTACTGGAAGAAGGAGAAACAGTTGACACTGCAACAAATATAGTGCAACCAGATATTATGGTTATCTGTGATAGTAATAAATTTTTTGCAGATAAATGTTGTGTAGGTGCTCCTGATTTAGTTATAGAAATACTTTCACCATCAACAGCTTCTAAGGATATGAAGAAAAAACGATTATTATATGAGAGGTTCGGAGTAAAGGAATACTGGATAGTAGATCCTGTTCATAAGACTGTTATGGTGTTTACACTGGGAGAAGATAAACTCTACGGAAAATCAATAATCTATTCATCTGAAGATAAAATTAAAGTTGGTATATTGGAAGATCTGGAAATAGATCTGTCTATGGTGTTTGCCGTCAGGTAAAACAAAGAGATCAACAGGCAGATTGACATTTCACTTATAAACTTTCTAACAAAAATCTCCAGGTTTATGAGCAAGTGCCTCCCGGGTTTCCACAGAGGGAGTGTACAATTTTGTGTGCCATTGACATTTCAACTTTTAATTATAGCTCACTTTAATTTTTCGCTATAAGGGCTGGATATGATATAATGATATAGAGGTGATTGCAATGGGGATTCCAAAAAGGAAAGAGGATCAACTGTTTACATATAGTGATTACATGACCTGGCCTGATGATGAAAGATGGGAACTTATAGATGGAGAGGCCTATCAGATGGCTCCGGCATCAACCAATCATCAAAGGGTATTAAGGCGCTTACTTAATAAATTTGAAAATTACCTTGAAGGTAAAAGCTGTGAGGTCTTTGATAACCTCGGTGTAAGACTTCCCGGAGAAGACGAACCGGATGAATATATTAAAGATGCATTAATACCGGATATTGCGGTTGTGTGTGATCCTGAGAAATTAGATGATGCAGGATGTAAGGGAGCACCGGATTTAATAATTGAAATACTTTCACCATCAACGGCTGCTATGGATATGAAAGTAAAGAGATTTAAGTATGAGATTGCCGGTGTTAAGGAATACTGGATAGTTGATATCCCACATAAGACAGTGCAGATATATAAACCCGGGGATAATAACAAATATGGACCTCCAGAGGTTTATACAGATGAAGATAAAATTAAAGTTGGTATATTGGAAGATCTGGAAATAGACATGTCTCTGGTATTTGCCGGTATTTAAAACAAAAGAGCAGATGACAGGCATGGTGCAAAATAGGTTAGGAATGGAAATTTATTAATAGTCTCTTTCCTCGCGTCACGCGTTACGCGTTACGCGTCACGATTTAATATATTTGAGACAGTTATTTAATTGTCATTCTTTAATAAGAGAAAAGAGAAGCCAGAAGAAAACAGGCTTCTTTTTATTTTGAGAATAGATTTCATTCTGATATCATTGTTACCCATGTGTTACTCGTATTTTAACCTCCCTGATTTTATATTTAGATTAACCCTAAAAAATAATACAGAGGAGGTATATGTTATGTATAGCTATAACAAAATTATCCTTGTAGGAAGACTTACAAGGGATCCTGAAATCAAATATGTCCTGGGAGGTATTCCTGTAAGCAATTATGTTCTTGCCGTAAAAAGACCTTATAAGAATTCCGAAGGTACATTGGATACTGATTTTCTGAGAGTAGCCTGCTGGAGGAAACTGGCAGAATTTTCCAAGAAATATCTTACGAAAGGCCAGCTTGTCCTTGTAGAAGGTTCTGTGCAGGAAGAGAGATATGAAAAAGATGGTCAGACCCGTTATTCTACAAAGGTAAAAGCAGATCATGTTGAGTTTATGAGTCCAAAAGACAATGGTTCTACCTTCGCACCTGATAATATGAGTGAAGAATTTGTTAAAGCCTATGACACAGGTGATTTAAATCTTGAGGAAATACCTTTCTGATTCTCTCTTTGAATTTAATGCATAGGAATTTCCATTTTTTTATAGGTTTAATGCATAATCCTCGCGTCACGCATCACGGGTCACGCGTCACGATAATTTAATAAGGCAACAGGCAAAATTTTACCTGTTGCCTTTTGTTTTTTACAGATAGAACTTTATAAAAATCTTGCATTAATCCTGATTTTTTATTATAATTATTATCTACTATTTTATAGTGTATTTCATAACAGTTCATAAGTAATCCTCGCGTTATGCATTACGCGTTACGCGTTACGAAATAAATAATTTAGGAGGAACACATATGGAGTTTCAGTGTATCGGAAAATCTGTTCTCAGAACAGATGCCTATGACAAGGTTACCGGAAGAGCTCAGTTTACTGCAGATATAAAGCTTCCCGGGATGCTTTATGCTAAAATACTTCGCGGAGAACATGGCCATGCGAAAATCATATCAATAGATACTTCAGACGCAGAAATCATGCCGGGAGTGAGAAAAGTTGTTACAGCACAGGGGTGTGATATACTTTTTGGAGCATGTATAAAGGATCAGCCGCCTCTTGCAACAGATAAGGTAAGACATGCAGGTGAAGGTGTGGCAGCAGTTATAGCAGAAACTGAAAAAGAGGCTGAAGAAGCATTGAAAAAAATAAAAGTTGTCTATCAACCACTGCCCCATGTAACAGACCCTCTGGAAGCAGTGGCAGAAGGTGCCCCCATTATTCATGAGAGAAACCATGAATATGACAGAGTTCCAGGTTTTCCTCCCGTAAAAGGAACAAATATATTTCATCATTATAAACTCAGAAAAGGAGATACAGAAAAAGGCTTTAAAGAAGCTGAAGTTACAGTGGAAGAAGATTTTTATTATCCTCTTATAAGTCATGTACAGATGGAACCTCATGCCTGTATCTCCTGGTGGGATTCTCCGAACAGTATCCATATGTGGGCAAGTACACAGGCACCTTTTCTGGTAAGGGAAATAGTGGCCCATATGTTCCATATACCTATGGCAAATATAAAAGTAGAGGCTCCCTATCTCGGAGGCGGCTTCGGAGGCAAATCGGATGTCGTAATAGAACCCATGTGTGCCTATATATCTAAATTTGTCCCTGGCCATCCTGTGAAACTGGTTCTTACAAGAAAAGAAGCTTTCACAAGTTCTCTTGTAGGAAGAGGTATGAGAGGTAAAATAAAAATAGGAGCCAAAAAAGACGGAAAACTTGTAGCTATGGAAGCTTCCCTTTATTATGCAGACGGAGCATACGGAGATACTGGATGTAATGTAGTTACAGCTTCAGGTTTTGTCGCTACAGGCCCCTATGAATATGAACATTGTAAAATAGACTGCTACGGTGTTTATACCAATTCTCCTCCTGTAGGTGCCTATCGCGGCTACGGCCATCCTGAAGCACATCTCATGACTGAAAGGACAATGAATATCCTTGCAGAAAAACTCGGTATGAGTCATCAGGATCTGATGAGAAAGAATTTCCTCTGTGACGGCAAGGAAAATGCTCTTGGTCAGATTATAAGACCTGGTAACGGAAATCTCTATAAATGTCTTGAAGATGTGGAAGGAGCCCTTTATGAGAAACCTCTCCCGGCAGAAGATGAAAATTTTATCTATGGCCGCGGACTTGCTTCTTTCATGAAAACTCCTATGATGATTCCCAATGCTTCTTCAGGAGCAATTCTCCGAATGTGTGAAGACGGGTCATTTAATATAAGTATAAGCGGTATTGAAATGGGCCAGGGCTGTCAGACAGTTCTTTCCCAGATTGCAGCTGAAACCCTTAAGGTTCCTTTAGAAAAAATTCATATATCCAAATATGTAGATACACAGCACTCACCCTATGACTGGCAGACTGTCGGTTCCATAACTACATATCGTTCAGGGAATGCCGTAATTCAGGCATGTAACAGAGCCATTGAAAAAATGCTCCAGAGCATTTCTTTACTCTATCACAGACCTGTGGAAGATCTGAAATATGAAGGGGAGTTTATAACTTCAAGGAGCGATTTAAACCTGAAATTTGAATCGAAAAAATTGGCTCAGTCCTACCTTGCTCCTGACGGCCACGGTGTGGGAGAACAGATTACTTCTACCGGCTCTCATCTTATAAGGAATGTCCAGTTCCCGGATGCTACTACAGGAAGAGGTAACTGTGCCGGTTCCTGGACCTATGCATGTGAAGGAGCAGAGGTTAAGGTAAATAAAAAAACAGGTCATATAGAAGTTACCCATCTGGCTATTGCCATAGATCTCGGTAAAGCTCTTAACCCCGGTCTTGCGAGAATTCAGATGTTAGGCGGTATGATGATGGGTTATGGCGCCACCTTTACAGAAGAACTCCTTTTTGATGATAAAGGGAGGATTAAAAATGCAAATCTTAATCAGTATAAAATACCGAAATTATCTCATGTGCCGGAAAAATTTACTGTGAAATTTGTAGAAACTCCTGACGAAGGAGGCCCTTACGGCGCACGCTGTATTGCAGAACATCCCATTATAGGCATACCTCCTGCAGTATTAAATGCAATTAAAGATGCTGCAGGGGTAGATTTATTTGAAATTCCTGTAAAACCGAAGGTTTTATTAGAAAAAATGGGAGGGGTTAAATAATGACTACTATAAGTTTAAAAGTAAATGGCAGAGATTACAGAGTTCATGTTGATGATAACACTATGCTCCTTGATGTTTTAAGGGAAAAGCTAAATCTGACAGGTACTAAAAACGGCTGCGGCCAGGGTGCATGCGGCACCTGTACTGTCGTTATGGATGGTGAAGCAGTAAGAAGCTGTATAGTTAAAGCTATAAAGGCAGATGGTAAGGAAATTCTGACAATCGAAGGACTGGCAGATGGAGTAACACTTCATCCGATTCAGGAGGCTTTTGTCAGGGCAGGAGCAGTTCAGTGCGGTTTCTGCACTCCCGGATATATAATGACCCTCTATGCTCTTTTTAAAAAGAACCCTGACGCTTCAGATGAGGAAATAAAAAAAATACTTGAAAAACATCTCTGCAGGTGTACAGGATATGAAACTATCTGGGAAGGAGCAAAACTTGCTCAAAAAATGATGAAGACGTAATGAGTAATGCGTAATGCGTAATGCGTAAAGGGTAATTACTCTCCCGTCACGCGTCACGCATTACGCGTCACGATTTATTGGAGGTTTAATTAAAAAAATGCGTGATAGACGAGTAGTAAATATAGCAAATATTTTAGTAAATCATTCTGCAAAGGTTAAACCTGGAGAAGAAGTTGTTCTTACTGCAGGGCCTGAAAGCTTTCCACTTATGGAAGAAACCTACCTGAAGGTAATAGAAGCAGGAGGATGTCCTGTTGTAAGACTGGATTCCCTTCGTTTAATGGAAATACTATTTCAGCATGGAAATGAAGAACAGGTAACCTTTGTATCCAGAACAGAACTTTACGAGGCAGAACATACTGATGCAAGGATATATATATACGGACATAAAAACACAAAAACCCTTTCCAATATCTCTCCTGCAAGACAGAGAATGAGGAGAAAATCACAGCAGCCTGTAAGGGATATTCATATGAAAAAAGACCGGTGGTCTCTTACAATATTTCCTACTGATTCCTTTGCCCAGGATGCAGGTATGTCTTTATATGATTTTGAAGATTATGTTTACAGTGCATGTTTTGCAGATGAAGAAGATCCTCTGAAGGAATGGGATAAACTTTACAGGAGACAGGAAGATCTTATAAAATCAATAGGTAAAGTGGGAGAAGTAAGAATTGTCGCACCTGATACCGATCTTAGAATGTCAATAGAGGGACGTACCTTTCATAACAGCTACGGTCTTCGTAATATTCCATGCGGAGAGGTTTATACTGCACCTGTGGAAGAAAGTGTGGAAGGACATATTTATTTCCCTTTGAGAAATGATTATCTTGACAGGGAAATGGCAGGAATAAGGTTATGGTTTGAAGGCGGCAGAGCAGTTAAAGTAACTGCAGAAAAAGGAGAAGATTTTCTTAAAGAAATTTTAAAATCAGACAGAGGGGCATCTTATCTTGGAGAACTTGGTTTTGGAACAAATTATAAAATAAAACGGTTTATCCATAATATACTCTTTGATGAAAAACTCGGAGGAAGTATTCATCTGGCCCTGGGAGACTCTTATCCGGAAGTTGGCGGATTAAATAAATCGTGTATACATATGGATTTAATACTTGATCTGAGAAAAGACGGTCATGTGGAATTTGACGGAAATCTGTTCCTGGAAAAGGGACATATTGCAAATTTTAATTATAAGGAGTAACTGGTGAGCAGGGGCGAACCTCTGTGTTCGCCCGGTGAGTGGTGAGTGGAAATCTGGTCACTGGTCACTGATAACTGTTCACTGAAATATTATGCCAAATTTTTGTTCTAATTGCGGTGTCTCAAACAGGGATACATCAAAATTTTGTTCTGAATGTGGTAATAAGCTTCTCGGAAAATATATAAAAGAAAATCTTAAACCAGGTAATCTTCTGGATAGAAGGTATGAAATATTATCTCTTATAAAATCCGGCGGTATGGGCTCTGTTTATAAAGCAAGAGATGTAAGACTTAAAAGAGACTGTGCAGTTAAAGAAATGTTCGGAGAGTATGAAAAACCTGAGGATCAGCTCTATGCCCTTAAAAGATTTCAGGAAGAAGCCTTTATTCTGGCAAATCTCTCCCATGTAAACCTCCCTGTTGTCATAGATTATTTTGCAGAAAATGATCGTTATTATCTTGTGATGGAGTTTATATACGGAAGCGATCTTGAAGAGTTATTAAAGAGAGAAGGTACTCCAGGCCTGCCGGAAAAAAGAGTTGTTAAATATGCCATAGATGTTCTGGATGTTCTGGAATATCTCCACAATCAAAATCCTCCTGTGATTTATCGTGATATAAAGCCTTCAAATATAATGATTTGTTCCTCAGATGACAGAACTATACTTATAGATTTTGGTATAGCAAGAACTATGCAGATTGAAAGTAAAACTCAAAAGACATCTATAGGAACTCCCAGTTATATTGCTCCTGAACAATGGTCAGGTAAAGCTGAACCAAGAAGTGATATATATTCCTTAGGAGTTACCATTTACCATTTACTTACAGGTATACTGCCTGCTCCTTATGATTTTGACCCTATATCTTCTATCACAAACAATTGCTCTGAAGAACTTGAGAAAATTATAATAAAATCAATGGAAAAGAAACCTGACAGCAGGTTTTCTAATGCAGGAGAAATGAAAGAAGCTCTTCAGCATTATAAGTATAATCCTGTAATCATTACCTCAGATGAACCAGCGGAAGGGGAAAAGTGTAATAGATGTAAGAAATTATTCCACCCCAGTGATATGACTGTTAAAGATAATGTTAAATACTGCATTGAATGTATTCCTCATCTTGATTTTACACCGTCGGTTCCTACTGTTATGATGAAAGATATGCCTGTTCAGTCCATAATACATCCAAAGGATAATTCGGAAATGATTTTTATTCCGAAAGGACCTTTCAATATGGGGAGTAATACAAATATTGATGAAAAACCTGTCCATGAGGTTTTACTCGATGATTATTATATAGATAAATATCCTGTAACCTATGAGCAGTATAAAAGGTTTGTTCAGGAAACAGGTTATTCAGGTGAAGGTAACTGGATGAAATATTACTCCCCTGATAAAGCAAATTATCCTGCAGTGGAATTAAGCTGGAATGATGCTAAAGCTTATGCCACATGGGCAGGTAAAAAGCTTCCTACAGAAGCAGAATGGGAAAAAGCAGCCAGAGGCATTGAACAGAGGGAATACCCATGGGGTGATAAATGGGATCCAAATAAATGTAATAATAAAAAAATGAACAGATCAGACATTGTAAATAAGATGATAATAATGATGGCAAATCGCGGAACTGTACCTGCAGGCAGTTTCTCCGATGGAAGAAGCCCTTATGGAGTTATGGATATGGCAGGAAATGTAAATGAATGGTGTTCAGACTGGTATGATAATAAATATTATAAAGTAACTCCCAGGGAAAACCCTGCAGGCCCTCCTTCCGGCAGCTGGAAGGTAATAAGAGGAGGGTCATGGTGTGATCCTGATCCGAATGTTTTCCGCTGTTCTGCAAGATATGGTGATCATCCCAGTATAACAAAAGGCATAATAGGTTTCAGATGTGTTTATAAAAGTGAAAAGTGAAAAGGTGCTTAACACTATTCACTTTTCACTACTCACTTTTCACTAATTCTTTACCTTCGGAGCCTTATATTCTTTTGCCGGGTCAACCTTTTCAGTGTAAGGTCCATGCCAGTCCCTGTAAAAAATTTCTTTTAATTCAGAATTCATCTTCTGGCTTTTTATTGTAACACTAAGATTTCTGCAGTTATAGAAATAATTTTTCTCCCAGTTGCTTGTACCTATCCAGATATTGTCAGAATCTGTTATCATGTATTTACAGTGTTCTACCCTGGCAAATTCAATAAATCCTCCGCTCCATTCAGGAATAGAACTTATTTTTATCTCTATATTGGGTACAAGAGATAAACTCTTGATGAAATCTATGGCAGGTTTTTTATTGCTCCAATCTGCTACAATCATTTTTACCTTTACTCCTCTTACTGCAGCACTTCTCAGGGCATTATCAAGAGCAGGATAAAAGGTTTTGTCTCTTCCTACAGGTGAATAATCCATAACCTGTATGCATATTTCCTCTTTTGCATTATTTATTAAACCTGTTATGGCATCTTCATCCCAGGACATATCTTTATATATGAGACCTGACGGACTGAAGGCAGGATATAGACTTATAGCTTCACCTTTATACTGAAGCTTGAGGGGATTCTGTGAATTAATTACATCCACTTTTTTCTCAAGTTCAGATAAATATTCACTCTTATCTTTTGCTTCGCATATAAGCCAGTCCAGATTAAATATTTTTTCTACGGTTTTTCCAAATTTTTCATCTCTTATCCTTATGCCTATCTCATGTATTTGATTTAATGCTTTCCAGTCGAAATTCTGGCTTCCTAAAAATACATCTTTTCCGTCAGTGATGAAATATTTGGCATGCATGACCCCATCAGTAATCTCTGTCATAGGTATTATCCTTACGGAAATATTGGAAACTTTATTCAATTCGTCAAGTGTTTCAGGATAGGTTTCATAGAATTTGGAATCTGATATTATTCTTACTGTTACTCCACGCCCTGCAGCTTCTTTTATGGCATTTATTATATTCTCCAGAGGCTGCCCCTTTTCATTACATATATAAAATACTTCTATATCAAGGGTTTTTGTTGCTTCATTTATCATATCCATCCATACGTCAGGGGCGTTTCTTATAGAAGGAGAATCCAGTATTGTTTCCATTGGGACACTTTCTACCAGTTCTACCGGATCGGAAAAATCAGAAATATTTTCTCCCATGACTCCCGTGAAAGTAAAAAAAATAAGAAGAAAAGAACATAAAAAAAATTTTTTCATAAATGCTACCTCCATGAATTATTATTAGCTATCAGCAGTCAGCTATCAGATTTTGATTGCCAGGATAAATGAACATGCCAATACTCTTGAATTATAGCAAAAGATTAATCAGTTTCTTAATTATATCTTTATGGCCAATAAGTGTCAACTTATAAGACTGGACTTTATAGATACTTTAAGATAAAATTATACTTTATGGATATTATAATAATCCTTCCATCACGCGTTACGCGTTACGCGTTAAGAAAAGAATGAACTGAATAAGAAAGGAACAATATTATGAGTATAGTTAGAATGGCTCTCGGACAGATAAATACTACGGCAGGTGATTTCAAAGGTAATCTTAAAAAAGTAATAGATTGCCTGAACAGGGGAAGAGAAAATAATGTGGATATAGTAATATTTCCTGAGCTTACAACTACCGGTTATCCACCGGAAGATTTGCTCCTTAAACCGAGTTTTATAGAGGCAAATCTGAATATGTTAAAACAGGTGATTTCAGCAAGTAACGGTACCGGTTGTATCCTCGGATTTGTAGAAGGACAGAAAGAACTTTATAACTCTGCTGCTTTTATATACGATGGAAGATTAATTGGAACATGTCAGAAATTGCTTCTTCCAAATTACGGAGTCTTTGATGAAAAAAGATATTTTATTTCCGGAGATAAACATACAGTATTTGATACGGGACAGGTAAGACTCGGAGTTAATATATGTGAAGATATATGGTTTGAAGATGTAACAAGATTTCAATCATTAAAGGGAGATGCAGAAATAATAATAAATATTTCTTCTTCACCCTATCACATGTCTAAATGGAAAATCAGACAGGATCTTATATCTATGAGGGCAACAGATAACAATGTAATTATTGTCTATGTCAATCAGGTGGGAGGACAGGATGAACTTGTCTTTGACGGACAGAGTCTTGTTATAGGGCCAAATGGCGAGATTATAGCCGTAGGAAAACAGTTTGAAGAAGATTTTGTCATATTTGATGTGGATACAGTAAAACTCAGACATAACAGACTCAATAACAGTCAATTCCAGAAAAGAAAAACTCTCTTCCAGGCAAATGAAAAACTCCGTCTCATAAAACTTGAAGAATGGTATGAAAAACCTGATAAAAATGTTATACCATTCAGAGAAATTAAGCCTTTAGGCGAAGAAGAAGAAATATATTCCGCTCTTGTTCTGGGACTCCGCGATTATGTAAGAAAAAATGGCTTTAAGAAAGTTTTGCTTGGTCTGAGCGGAGGTATAGATTCTGCTCTTTCGGCCGCTATTGCAGTCGATGCCCTGGGAAAAGAAAATGTAACAGGTATTTCAATGCCTTCCATGTATTCTTCAGAGGGAAGTATTACAGATGCAAGAAAACTTGCAGAAAACCTGGGTATGGAATTTATGGTAATACCTGTGACTGATATTTTCAACAGCTATGAGAAAACATTTTCTGACCTGTTCAAAGATCTTCCTTCTGATGTGACAGAAGAAAATCTTCAGGCAAGAATAAGGGGAAATATACTTATGGCTGTATCCAATAAGTTCAGCTACATGGTTTTAGCTACAGGAAATAAAAGTGAAATAAGTGTGGGATACTGTACTCTTTACGGTGATATGGTAGGAGGATTTTCTGTTATAAAAGATCTTCCGAAAGAACTTGTTTATAAACTGTCACGTTATAAAAATACTGCAGCAGGCTGTTATGTTATTCCTGAAAATACTATAGATAAACCTCCTTCTGCAGAATTGCGTCCCGGCCAGAAAGATGAAGATAGTTTACCTCCTTATCCTGTTCTTGATCCGATACTGGAAGCATATGTAGAAGAAAATAAAAGTGTTAAAGACATAGTGAATATGGGTTATAAGGAAGAAGTAATCAGAGATGTTATGCGCCTTGTTGATAGAAGTGAATTTAAAAGGCGTCAGGGAGCACCGGGTATAAAGATAACTCCAAGGGCTTTCGGTAAAGACAGAAGAATGCCTATAACCAGCGGATACAGTGGTTAGAAAAACTAAAGGGGGGCTGATTAATCAGCCCCCTATGTTTTACAGTAAAACGCTTTTAATTAATTAAAAATAATTACGCAATACCTTTTTTTTCTTTTTTAATATCTATTTTGTTTCGCCAGTTGCGCCTGTTGGAGCTACTTCTCCAGTTGGAGCTACTTCGCCAGTTGCGCCTGTTGGAGCTACTTCTCCAGTTGCGCCTGTTGGAGCTACTTCTCCAGTTGCGCCTGTTGGAGCTACTTCGCCAGTTGTGCCTGTTGGAGCAGTTTCACCAGTTGCGCCTGTAGGAGCTACTTCGCCAGGTGTAGGTGTTGCTTCACCGCCGCCTTTACATCCAACCATTACGAAATATAAACCTACTAAAAGAAGGCAGAGAATAATAGCTGTTTTACTGGAAAAACTACTGCGTATGAATTTTGACATACGATTTGCACCGATCCTTTCTACTTTTTAAAATTTTCAATATTTTTAAAAAGTTTCATTATAGATTAGTTAGATATGATAGCACATTAAATTTAAATTGTCCAGTATATAAAAAAAAATTTTGTCTTAAAAAGAATAATTTATATATAAAAAAATTTTTTTTATATATAATAATATAAATTTGTTCCCAGTTGTAAGTAGATTTTTTATTTAAGTTATATTTTATGACAATCTGTTATAAAATATGACTGATTATGTCAGTCTTTACTCATTATTTTCTTTCTGCGATTTTCAGGAAAAACTGAGTGTTAATTAAATTTAATTTCTGATTACCTTGCTGATATAAACTTTTATATAGTATTATTTAAAAAAATATTTATATTATAAATGATTTTTCTGTTAACGAGATTTTGAGGAATATATTTTATAATTACTATAATTTAAATTATTTTACACTCAAACATATGACACCAATAGATACAAGAATGACTCCTGCAACCTTTAAAATACTCGAAGGTTCTTTAAGTATGAATACTCCGAGAAAATATCCAATTAAAGGAGTCAAACCGAAAGCAACAGGTATAACACGACTTAATTCACCTGTATGTATGGCACCATAAAAACATAGCATACCAATAGAGCCTGCAATTACTCCTCCTCCTATGATTAAATATAAAAGAGATTTTGTACCTGCCTGAAGTATGGACTGCCAGCAGGGAAAGCTTGCTATGGAAAGTATTACCAGTGCCACTGCTGTTCTGATAGTAATCCCCATAACAGGCTGTAAATTGCCGAGCCTGAGCCCTTTTTTTTCAAAAAAACCTCCTATGCTCCAGCACATGGCAGTTAGAATGGCTAATATAACAGGCTTCATTTATTATTTACTCTCATTCCCTTCGTTCCGAAACAAATAAGTTGCTATCTATCTTGAAATTCTCTTCCCTGGTGGTTTCTTCCGAAAAATCTATAATCCTCCTGCAATAAAATTTGTTTTTACAGATGTCTATAATTTTATATTTATTTAATTTAAGAGTATAGGAATTTTCTTTTTTTCTGATGAAAGATGAATAATAACGCCTGATTATTTAAAAATTATAACACAAAAGATGATATGAATTTAGAAATGTTGTAGTCTGTGGTGAAATACAGTGCTTTTACAATCAGTGCAGTCAGAAGCCTTTCGATGTTTATATATAAGGCAGGATTTATTAATAACTGGAAGAAGATATAGCTGAAAAGTATTTTCAGGATGCCTAAATTATTAAAGGAGAAATTGAAGCAGTGAGTAGAATTAAATGTTCTGCCAGGCACTATTAACTACTTATGAAGGGTTTCCATAAAAGACTTTTAATCATTTTATTAATTTTTCTTCCCCTTTATATATTTTCTATTTTTATAGCAAAAACTCCTCAGATACCTGAAGATTTTATATGGTCAGATGTGGTTTTTGCATCAGACGATAGAATTCTTATATGTGCTCCCCATCCTGACGATGAATTACTGGGATGCGGCGGTATTATACAGCATGCAGTAGAGATGGGCCTGCCTGTTCATATAGTTTTCCTTACCTACGGAGATGCAAACGAGTGGTCTTTTATGGTTTACCGTGAAAGACCTGTAGTGAGTTCCAGAGGTGCTATTAATATGGGACTTGTTCGCCATGAAGAAGCATTGAAATCAGCTTCTATTCTCGGTCTTTCGAAAGATAACCTTACCTTCCTGGGTTATCCTGATTTCGGTACATTGAATATCTGGTATAAGTGCTGGAATAACTCTCCACCTTATAAGAGTATACTCACAAGGGTAACACAGGTTCCCTATAATAATGCTTTAAGAGCCGGTGCTTTATATAAAGGTGATGATATATTGAAAGATATAAAAACAGTTATTAAAACATTTAAACCTACAAAGATATTTGTAACCAGTTCTGCAGATCATCATCCTGATCACCAGGCTTTGTTTTTATTTACCAGTATTGCTCTCATGGATCTTGAAAATGATTTAACCTGTACAATTTATCCTTATCTCATACATTATAATAACTGGCCCTATCCTTCGGGTTATTTACCTGAAAAATTTCTCCACCCACCTGAAGCCCTTGTAAAGGAGATAAGATGGCAGGATATTAATCTTACTCCGGAACAAATAGAAGTAAAGCATAATGCTCTGAAAGCCTATGTGACTCAATATAAATCAAATAAAAAATACCTGCTTTCATTTATCAGGTCGAATGAACTCTTCGGAGATATGCCTTTTGTAACATTAAAGTCAGATTTAATAGATATAACAGGAAAAGAGAATGAAAAAAATAAAATCCCTGATGAATTACTGGAAAAAGAAAAGTCTGTCTATGTAGGTATTCAGGAAGAGTATGTAAAACTGAAAGAGAATTGCATTGAAATAAAAGTGAAATTTTCCCGACCTCTTGCAAAAACAGTGGGACTATCCCTGTATTTATTCGGTTACAGGTCTGATAAAGATTTTCCTCTTATGCCGAAGCTTCATATAAAATTCGGAGCAGTTTATTGTAATATATATGATCAGAATAAAAAATTGCCTGTAAATATATTGCAATTTAAAAGAAGTTCTAGAGAGATAACAATTTCTGTAGATCTTGCAGACCTTGATAATCCGGAGAAAATCTTTTTTTCTACAAGGACTTATGTCAGTAAAATACCACTTGATTGGTCTCCATGGAGAATACTGAATATAAATAAGTGAGAAGTGAAGGGTGAAGAGTGAAGTGAGAAGTATATAAAGGTAATTCTTTCCTCTCACCTCTCACCAATTACACATCACACATATATTACTTTTTTATAAACACCTTTGTTCCGCTATCAACAAGATTATAAAGTTCCCTTGCGTCTTTCGGATACATTCTGATACATCCATAGGAGGAACATTCTCCTATACCTCCAAGGAGTGTGGCATGTATCTCAATACATCCTCCCGTATAGCCTTTACTTTTATCTGACTGGTTCGGGTAATTAATACACATTACTACTGCACTGTCTCCGCCGTAGCCGTCTGTCCAGAGTGATTCTTCCTGATAACCAATAGCAGGATCTGTAGTGAATATATTATCAGGCCCGCAGAAGGCTTTCCCGTCCTGAATGAAATATCCTCCGTCTTCCTTTGCAAATCTCGAGGCTTTCCAGATAATTTTGTATTCTCCAAGAGGTGTTTTTTTATCTCCCTCTCTGGTTTTTCCCATGCCATTTATGCCGATTCCTACAGGATAGGATTTTATGAGTTTTCCCTTTGAATTATAGAGATACAGAGTATAATCATATCCTTTTACCACTATATAATTTCCTGCATTACTGTTTCTGGCCATTGCTGTGGTTAACATAAAAGCCACAAAAACAAAAGTAATAAATAAAAATTTAGTATATTTCATTACTTCTGCCCTTTCATCTTTTCCAGAGTCTTTTCTTTATTAATCTTTGCCTGTTCATAATTCGGGTCATTTTCCAGGGCTTTATCATAACACTTTATTGCTTCTTCATAGTTACCCTGAAGGTGAAATATCCAGCCTCTGTTATTCCATGCATAGCTGTTTTTCGGATCAAGTTCCAGAGACTTTTCAAAACATTTCATGCCTTCATCCTTTTTATCAAGTTCATATAAGGCCCATCCTCTTGTATTCCATGTATCGGAATTATCAGATGCAAATTCAAGAATTTTATCTGTTGTATTCAGGGCTTCCTGAAATTTTCCGAGTTTATTCAAAGCATAGGCTTTGTTATTCCATGCGTCAACCCTTGTACTGTCAAGTTCTATAACCATGTTAAAACAATTAATTCCTTCTTCGTATTTTTCAAGTATTAAAAGACATCCGCCTTTATTATTCAATGCATCTGCCTGCCCTGGATCAAGAGACAGAACTTTATCATAACATATAACTGCTTCTTCATATTTTCCGAGACATACCAGTGCCCCTCCTTTATTGTTCCAGGCAGGAGAAAAATTCTGATCAATTTCTATTGCTTTATCATAACTTTTAATTGCTTCATGAAAATTCACAAGGTTTGCCATGGCATTCCCTCTGTTATACCAGCTTTCCGTATATTTATTATTAATTTCCAGTGCTTTATCATAACAGGCAAGAGATTCCTCATATTTACCCTGCTCGGCTAAATTCAGCCCTTCTCTGTTCCATTCCTCTGCAGATTTTGCATGTAAAATCGAAGTCATTAATAAAAATAAAAGAATTGCTATTATTTCTCTTTTGAATAACATAATTTATATATCTCCTTTCACGTAATGCGTAATGCGTAACGCGTAACGCGTGACGCGTTACGGGTGGTTTCACCCTTCACCCTTCACCCTTCACTCTTCTTTAAAATTTCTTCCAGGCTCTTTTTTATTCCTTCCATATCAGGTCTTAACTCAAGAACTCTTTTATATTCTGCAGAAGCTTTTATGAAATCTCCCATTTTCTCATAGAGTCCTCCCAGAAGTATACTGGCAGATACAGAGGAAGGATCTATTTCCAGTGCTTTCTTCCAAAGTTCTTCTGCATCTTCATCTCTTCCCTGTGACAGATATGCAGCACCCTGTTCCAGATAAAATTCAGGACTCTTTTCCAGTTTTTCCAGTTTTTCTTTTAACTCATTATAAACGGCAGTGTCTTTTATATCTTTCTCTGCATATTCCAGATAGATCCTGCAGTGATAGATTGCTTTTGAATAGAGTTTTTTTTGTTCATAGATTGCTCCAAGACTGTAATGAGTCTGAATCATTTCAGGTGAAATCTCTAAAACCTTCAGATAAAATTCTATGGCTTTATCGAAATTTCCGTAAGTCTGATAAATTCTTCCTATCTGATTGTAAATTACAGAATCACCGGGAGAAATCTTCAGAGCTTTTTCACATGCTTTAATTGCAGAATTGAAATTTTTCTTTATTAGATAGACCTTGCTTAAATTTATATAGGAAATTATATACAGTGGATCAATGTTTAAAGCTTTGTTAAGGCAGGTTACGGCTCTGTCAAAATTACCTTCATCACAGTATACACTGCTCAGACCATTATAAAACTTTGCCGCAGGCTCAAGTTTTATGGCTTTATTGAATTCTTTTAAGGCTTTTTTTCTATCCCCCTTTTTTTGATATATAATACCCATATTATAATGGCCGCAGGGGTAATCAGGAAATTTCTTCGTTATTTCTTTGAATTTTTCAGCAGCAGAGTCTATGTCGTTTTTTAATAAATAAATCTCTCCTGTGTTATTATATATATCTGGTATGAGAGGATTCTGTTTCAGACATGTCTCATAAATTTCAAGGGCTTTATCCAGGTTGCCTCCTGTATAGTAGAGATTTCCCTCTTCGAATAATTTTTTTGTTTCACTGTCAAAGGGAACTTCTTCGGTTTTTTCTTTCTTTTTAAATAATGATGAAAACATAAATTCAGTGATCAGTGAGCAGTTACCAGTGACCAGTGATCACTGGTCACTGCTCACTGTTTCCGTCTTTCCTTTTCTTTTTTCTCCAGCTTTTCTATTGCTTTTCTTATATCTCTCGTAGTATTAGGAGATTTTATTGTTTTGATTCTTTCTCTGAGAGGTTCTATTGTTTTTCTATCACCTATAATGGATAGAGTATGGGCAGAGGCACTTACAATGTAATAATTTTCATCTTCCAGGGATTTTAATAAGACAGGCACTGATCTGGTTACTTTCAATTTTCCCAGTTCAAGTATTGCCGCTTTTCTGACCCATGGATTGCTGTCTTTTACGGCTTTTATGAGTCCGTCTATAGCATGATCATTACCGATTGAAGAAAGTGCTTCCACTGCTTTACCTCTCACAAATTCATCTCTGTCTTCAAGTGCTTTGACACAACCTTCGACTGTTTTTAAATCATAGGCTTTCTGTCTCAATCTTCTGAATGTCCATTTTATTTTTTCTTTATAACTGTATATGATAAATGCCAGTAAAAGAGGTATTCCTATATAAAAGTAAATTGACCATCTGGAAAAAAATGGCGGATTATATTCTTCTTCTGTACCTAATGGTTCTCCGTAAACAGACATGGAAAGCTCATCTGCCAGAGGTGTGTAATTTACATAAATAAGTTCATTTATAAGGAGATCTACATTTATATCTTCAGGAATAACTGTAAAGGGACTGTATTCTTCTTTTAAAGTAGACAGCCATTTTGTATCTGCCCCTGGATAGGCTGTAAGGTAGAGTTTTTGAAAATCAATATTATTCCTTTCACAGTAAATCTCGGTAAGAAGAAGAATGGATTTTATTGAATTTTTTTTTCCTCCCCTGTCAAAATTAACAATTCCGTCTCCCAGATTGTATTTATAATTTTCCCCGGGAGTTGGTATTGCTCCCAGGGAAAAATTTGACAGGGAAAAAAGAATGAATATAAGGATTGTTACCCTTTTTACGATCATGGGAAAAGCCCGATTACCTGCGGGGCGCAGGTAATTAACGGCCGGTGAATTTGAACCTATACCTGCCCGGGATTCTACGGCAGGTTCTCTCATTGAACCAGGAAGACTGTTGAATTTATTCATAGGTAGCTCACTTATCATTATCATCAAGAGAAGCAAGAAAAGCATCTACTTCCTTATTTAACTCACTATCCTTATTTGTGCTGGACCTGTTCATTAATGGAACTTCTGGCTCTGAAGTCACTGTCTCTATTGTATGTGCCTGCTGTGCCTGATTGTTTTCTGTCTGTGCCGGTAACTGGTGTGTTATATTACCTGCCGGTAATGATTCTATTGTATTACCTGTTGGTAATTGATGTGTTATATTACCTGCTGTCCCTGCCGGTAATTGATGTGTTATATTACCTGTCTGTATTTCATCCGGTTCATCAGGTATAATATCATCAGGATCATAAGATGTAGAAGTGTCAAACTCTTCCTGTATTGGCTGTAACTGCTGCTGTTCCGAAAGATTTGATAATATATCTATTGATTCCTGAATTGCCTTTTTTACCTTTACATCCCTTTCAATTTTGATTGCTTCCTGAAGAAGAGGCAGAGGCCTTTTATCTTTAAGTACACCAAGTGTTTTTGCTGCCATCCATCTATCACTGATTTTTTTACTCAACATGCCTTCAATGGCTTTATTGCCGACTTTAATCAGAGCTTTCTGGGCACTGGATTTTATAAGTTCATCAGTAGAACGAAGTAAATTCATGAGTGGTTCTACTGCATCTTTTCCTCCCAGCATTCCAAGAATTCTTATGACCTCTTTTCTGACATGCCAGTATCCATCACCGAGCAATCCTGCTATAGGTGTTACTGCTTTTATATCTCCCATATTGCCAAGAGCTATAACAGCATCTTTTCTTACTGCCCAGTCCTCATCTTTAAGAGTTTCCACTAACAGTTCGAATGCTTTTGCATGTCCGCAGTAACTGAGATAGTCTATTACCTCTGATCTGAGATCAGGATCATCTGAAGAAAGTTTGTACATAATTACGTCCAGTTCCGGATCTTCCGGTTCCTCTTCTTCTGTTTCTGATGCAAAACCTGGCTTTAATGTAAAACATAGAAAAACTATTATTAGAAAAAAACCTGTTAACATAAAATCTGAACTCCTCCTAAATAGGTTTACTTACTCCCGTCACGCGTTACGCGTCACGATAATATATTATTCCATATTATCTTCCATAAGGGGTTTAATCTTTTTTTCTTCCATACTGTAAAGATATACTTTAGGCACAAGAGACCTGAGTGAATTGAAAGTAATAAAATTGCCTTCAGGACTTATGGAAGGATTGAAATCAGGAAAAGGACTGTTTAAATTTGGGACTTCGACGAATTTTTTTCCTTCCACATCATAAAGATATATATTCCATTGAGTTACTCCATCCCTGTTTGACTGGAAAGCTATATAACGGCCATCGGCAGTTATGGAAGGTGCAAGATCCCATCCCCTGCTGTTAATGCCGGGAAGAACTACGTATTTTCTCGTTTTTGTATCATAAAGTTTTACTTCTATATCTTTTATTTTATTCACTTCAATGTTTATAGAAGCAAATGCTACATATCTGCCGTCTTTACTCAGAGAAGGCTGGTAGTTTACATTCAGACCTATAAAAGAAGGTTCTATCTTTTCCAGAGTATTTCTATCCAGTGGATAGAGAGAAGAAAGATCATTCTCTTTATGTGAAGAATTTCTTCCTGTTAAAATCCCTCCTGTAAAACATAAAACAAGTAATAAAGGTATTAGGAAATAATGTAACTTTCCCTTTTTTGCATAATAGGCTATTGAATAAATAACCATGAGAGAAATATTTTTAATAAGACGTAACATGAAAAGTCCTCCTTTAAATTAAGATGATAATACAATTATACACATAAGGAGCTATAACTGCAATAGTTTATATGGATTGTGACTCGTGACGCGTTACGCGTCACGCGTCACGATTAATCATATACATAAAAAGAATTTTTTGATATAATACATACTTATTTAAAAAAAAGGAGAAGATAAGATGAGTTACAACAAGCCTGAGTGGAAAGTAATTATTGATTTATTGACAAAAACAAATCCTCTTTTACTTTATAGATTGACAAAAAGAATGATTTATTATCTTGTTACAAAAAATATCAGTCAGATTGATGAACTTATTAAAGAGCTGGAAGGCCTTTCGGAAGATTCTGAAGAGGATAATATTTATACAAATATGCCTCATCCGAAATTTTGTGCCGGAAGACTCCAGAGATTTGTAACATGTGTATTTGAAATTGCCAATGAACATATTCTGGATGATGATATTGCAGATCAGCTAAGTATATGGCTCTGTCAGGAAAGAGGAAGATTTCTTTCGAATGCAGTTCAGAACCTTAATATTCCACTGGTAAATATAACTACAGAACTGAATAAATTTGTTAATATACCTGGAGAAGAATTATGTATTTCTCCTGAAGAATATATGGGCATCCGGGTAGCTCTTGTCAGAAGATTTCTTACTTTTAATCTGACTTTTATAAATATTGCCAGAAAATATATTACTGTCATGGATTTTTCAGAACTTGTAAAACATATTATAGGACCTGCCCAGGGTTCCGGAAGGCTGGGTGGAAAAAGCAGTGGAATATTACTGGCCTATAAAATTCTGGAAAGTGCAAGAAATAAATATCCTGAACTGAAAATAAAAGTTCCGAGAAGCTGGTATATGACATCAGATTCTCTGCAGGAGTTTATACGCTATAATGCCATGGAAGAATTCAGCAATCTTAAATATATGAATATAGAGGAAATAAAACATGGTTATCCCTATCTTCAGCAGATCTTTAAAAACTCTTTTTTCCCCCCTGAAATAGTAAATAGTCTTGCAAGAATTATAGATCAGACAGAGGATATACCTTTAATAATTCGCTCATCAAGTCTTCTGGAAGACAGCTTTGTAGCAACTTTTGCAGGAAAATATAAGAGTCTATTCCTTCCCAACCAGGGAACAAGAGCAGAAAGACTGAATGATATGCTTGATGCTATATCAGAGGTTTATGCCAGCACCTATGGCCCTGACCCGATACAGTACAGAAGAGAAAAGGGATTAATTGACTTTAATGAAGAAATGGGTATTCTCATCCAGGAGGTTGTCGGGACAAAGAGAGGGAAATATTTTTTCCCGACCTTTGCAGGTGTGGCCTTTACGCATAATGAGTTTCGATGGTCTCCGAGAATTAAAAGAGAAGATGGTGCAGTAAGACTGGTTATGGGACTCGGTACAAGAGCGGTAGACAGGGTGTCAAATGATTATCCTTTTATTATTTCTCCCGGCAATCCTTCCATAAAAGTAAATGTATCCTATGAAAATATAAAGAGATATTCTCAACACTTTATGGATGTTTTAAATCTTGAAACAAAGAAATTTGAAACATTGCCTGTTGAGCATATAATTCAGGAAGCAGGTAGTGAAATTCCCGGACTCAATCATATGATATCCGTAGATAAAAGCGGATATTTGATGAGTCCTGTCGGTGTCTTTGATATAGATGAATCTGACTTTAATGTTACTTTTCAGGGACTTATTGAGAAAACACCTTTTCTGAAAAATATAAAAATAATTATGGAAATTTTGAAGAAGGAGTTTAACTTCCCTGTAGATGTGGAATTTGCTTCAGACGGACTTGACCTGTATATTTTACAGTGCCGC
>Ga0351886_10188_pt1 | contig 29825 bp, 25 predicted proteins | sample TotcelFGM3001L14_FD_206761 | JGI IMG/M metagenome (GOLD analysis project Ga0351886, IMG submission 206761) | Enriched cells from coal bed in the Powder River Basin, Montana, United States - Total cells FGM rep3 HSBNCT.FGM.300.1.L14 ... | reverse complement strand
CTCTGTTCAAAACTTTTTTTTTGACAAACCCGGTAATTTATGGTTTTTGATTAATATCTGACCCCTTGAATGTCCAATATCCATACATATCTGGAGAATCGTATGGCGGTCAAACTTTCCTCTTCCCAGCCGGATTTGTCGGACAATAAACCTTTTTTCCTGAGGGTTTTCGACAGTTTCGCTGACCCGCTGGCCATTTACGACCGGGATTTCCGCCTCCTGAAGGTAAACCAGGCCCTCTTGCAGTTCTATCAGCGCTCCACCGGCGACGTGATCGGCAAGCATTGCTATGCAGTGTTTCACCGCCGCCGCTCGGTCTGTGAGGACTGCCATGTTCGGGAGGTTTTCCGAAGTGGTGAACGGCAATGGCGGGAAATGCTGATTTCCTTGCCGGACGGCAGCTCACGGTTTTTCGAAGTGCATGCCTACCCGGTGAAAGACGCCACCGGAGCGGTTGTCCAGGCTATCGAGCACGGCCGGGATATTTCCTCGCGCAAAAGTCTGGAAATGCAGCTCAAGACTTCGGAGGAGAAATATCGCACCATCGTCGAACTGGCCCGGGAGGGGATTTTCATCATCGACGCTGAAGATAAGCTGACCTTCGCCAACGAATTCCTGGCCGGGATGTTGGGTTCCGGCCCCGGAGAGATCATCGGCCGTTCAGTCTACGATTTTATGGGAGAGGATGCCAGGAACCTCGTCAAGACCCAACTGGAGCGCCGTCGCAACGGCTTGGCGGATTCCTACGAACTGACCTTCAGGCGGAAGAACGGCTCCTCGCTGATCAGCCTGGTGTCGGCGGCGCCCCTGATGGTTAATGGCAGCTTCCTGGGTTCCATCGGGATTGCCACCGACATCACGTATCTCAAGAATGTGGAAAAAGAACTCCGGAGCGCCAACGAATTCCGGGAAAAGATCATCCATGGCATCACCGATAACCTGTTGGTCATCGATCCCCATACGTACCGGATTGTCCAGGCCAACAATTCTTTCCTGGGCCGGGTGGGGCTCGAATCCCAGGCGGTTTTGGGAAGGACGTGCTTTGACGTGATGCTCCATCGAAAGCGTCCCTGCGGAGAGGAAGGCATCGATTGTCCGGTGCAGGAATCGGTCCGTCTCAAGAAATCCTCTCTGAGCGATAAAACCTATCCCGACGCCCGGGGAGAAGCACGGGTCCTGCAAATCGCCACCTATCCGCTGCTGGACGCCAAGGGGGAAGCGGACCTCGTCATTCGCCTGGAGCGGGACGTCACCGACCAGCGCCGGATGGAGGAGGCCCTGTCCTTCCGGTCCCGGGAGCTTCAAAAAACTCAACACCAGTTGGAGACTCTCTTTGAAATTTCCCGGCAGATGAACGCCAAAGAATCCCTGGCAGAACTGATCAACTCTCTCAAAACCATTACCGGCGAGATTTTCCCCGATTCCGAGCCGTTATTTTTGATCCTGGACGCCAACCGCACCCATTTCTTACATCTGGATAAGGGCCTGGACCATGTGGTGGCGCAGACGGGACTGATGGCCGACTTTATCCGGCATTTGGGCAAGATTAAGGAGCCGCAGCTCGTGAGTTCCACCGAAGGCCTCAATAACCCCGCTTTTTTGAAACTCATCTCGGAGATCTTCCCCAGTTGGTTCGGCCTCCCCATCTTGGTGCAGCAACAATGCATCGGTTATTTCCTCCTGGGATCTCATGAACCTCTGGACTATCCCCCGGTGGACCAAAGCTTCATCCAGGCCTTGCTGGATCAGACCGGGGGGCATATTCGCTCCCTGGTCCTCCACGAGTCGGAAATCAATCAACTGCGGCGCCAGGTGACCAAAACTTCCCATGGCGAACTTATCGGCCAGAGCAAAAAGATGCAGGAAGTCTACGAGTTGATCGACCTGGTGGCCGGGTCCGACGCCACGGTGCTCATCACCGGGGACAACGGCACCGGCAAAGAACTGGTGGCCCAGGCTATCCACCGGCAAAGCCATCGGGCCAAAGGGCCTTTCGTGGTGGCCAACTGCTCGGCCTATTCCCCGACGCTCCTGGAGAGCGAACTCTTCGGTCATGAAAAAGGCGCCTTCACCGGCGCTATCCGCCAGAAAAAGGGGCGCATCGAACGGGCTCACGGGGGGACGCTCTTTCTGGATGAAATCGGCGATATTTCACCGGCCACCCAAGTCCTGCTGCTGCGGTTTGTCCAGGACCATTATTTTGAACGGGTGGGAGGCGAAAAGGCCATTGAGGCCAACGTCAGGGTCTTGGCCGCCACCAACCAGGACCTCCAACAGGCGGTGGAAGCCGGTCAATTCCGGGATGACCTGTACTACCGGCTGAATGTCATCGCCATCCACCTGCCGCCGTTAAGAGAGCGCAAAGACGATATTCCCCTGCTCTGCCGCCATTTTCTCACCAAGTGCAACGCCAAGGAAAAGAAAAATATTCAAAAATTTTCAGCCAATGCCCTCCAGGCCATTATGGATTACGATTGGCCGGGCAATGTGCGGCAGTTGGAAAATGCGGTCAATCACGCGGTGATTATCTCGCCGGGCGACACCATCAGGAGGAAGCATTTGCCGCGCTTTCTCAAGGACACCCCGGACCAGCCCCAGTCCACTTCCCTGGCGGACAACGAGCGGCGCCTGATTTTACGGGTGCTCCAGGAAGCCAATTGGAACAAGCACGACGCCGCCCGGCGCTTGAAACTGAGCCGCAGCACCCTCTATAGCAAAATTCGGCGCTACGGCTTGGAGAAATTGACGGTCCCGCGTGAAAAAACCTCGGATGGGGTCATATTTCAAACATAATAAATATTTCTCAATCCGGGTTTTTCTCTTGATTCTCCTATTTCTTTTTCAAATTCGGGTCCAATTTCATACATATATTTCTACTTTCTAACTCCTATCTGCATACCCCTGCCTTGCCCTGTCAGGCTAACTACTTGATTTAAGAAAATTAAAACGTTTGTCCATGAATCTCTTACCTTTCTGGCAGGAATCTTGAATAAAGCATTGCTGCGGTCATATCGCCAGAGGTGGGGCCTTGGGGTGTTGACCTGCGACGCCTGATTCATCAGGCACCGTATTTGCCGCAAATCGCGACCAGGAAAGGAGGTGAGTTTTCAAAGGAGGGCGCCGCCGGACAAGCCTGACCGGCAGAGGCGCTTCTGCGCGGATAGTGGCCCTGTGTCATTAGTTAACCTTTCTCCGAGCGGGGTTCTGCCCCATAGGAGGAACTTTGGTATTTAAATCCATCAAATCGTGGTTCGATTCGTTCAAGTCTTCTCAAAAAGGTACTCCTGTGACGCCAGATATGGGAGGTCAAAACATGGCGAAAGAAAAACGCGACATTGAAATCAACAGCCGGGCAGACACCCTGCCCCTCATGGGGCCGGAGGTTCGCCCCTGGCCCGTAACCCCGCCGCCGACTCCGGAAGAGTGCATGAAGGTGTACGAAAAGCGGAAGGCAAGCGAGTTCGGAAAATTCCTCGAAGACAATCTGAGAATAGACTATTCCTTTGACAAACCGGAAGCCCTGCAAGGGGTGAGAATCCTCTGCAACGGACTGTGGCGCATGGGCAACAAGTTCGCCGCCGGCCTGATGAGCGAGTTGGGGGCCGAACTCATCAACATCGAGCCGCCCGGCGGCGACCCCCTGCGGCAGCTCACCCCGTTCGGCCGCGAAGAGTACATGCTCAAGGACGCGGCCACCGGCACCCCCTGCGGCCTGGACTTCATCCATGAGCTGCGGAACGCCCACTCCATCACCCTGAACCTGGAGACCGAAGACGGCCGCCAGATGTACAAAGACATCGCCCGGAACATGGACATCCTCATTGAGGAGTATCCCCCGGGTTATATGGACTCATTGGGCATCGGCTACCGCCACCTGAACAAGATCAACCCCAAGCTGATTTACTGCTGGATCGGTGAGCGCGGCCAGTGGGGCCCCATGAAGGACGAGGTCTCCAAGCACGGCCAGTGGATGCTGGAGCCCTTCGGCAGCGCCGCCAACTCCTGGATTGCCAACACCGGCTTCCCTCCGGATCAGTGTCCCCGGGGCGGCAAGGGCGGCGACCCCATGCGCTCCGGCGTCTGGCTGTCGGACTACGTGGCCGGCGAACAGGCGGCCAACAGCATCCTGGCGGCGCTTTATTGGCGTGACTGCCTGGGCAGCGGCGAAGGCCAGTTCATCGAGTGCACCGCGGCGGAGACCATGATGGACATCCTGGACTTCGACATCTGCTGGTACGGGTTCAACGAATCCGTCAAGGCCCGGACCGGCGCCTGGGACCCCAACCTCAACCAGTATGAATGGAACCCCTGCAAAGACGGCTACATGATGATCGGCGGCCAGACGGACCGGCTCTGGTACCGCATCGGCATGTGCATTGAGCGGGACCTGCCGGAATTCGGGCGCCTCATCCATGAAGACCCGCTGCTGAAGGAAATGGCCGCCCGCAACGCCCTCCAGGCCCTGATCAAGACCTACACCGTCACCACCAAGTGGCTGCGGGACATCAACCGCATCGAGGCGGAAACCAAGCTGATGGAATACGAAATCGCCGCGGGGCCCATTCTCTATATCGATGAAGTGAGCGAATTCCCCCACTTCAAGTATCGCCCCTGGGTGAACGTCATCGAGGATGAGCAGTACGGCACCATCCTCTATTCCGAATCCACCAACGCCTACCAGCACCGCACCCCTGCCCGGGTCAAGTCGCTGGGCCGGCCCCTGGGGCATGACAACGGCGAGGTCTACAAGCGCTACCTGGGCTACGGTCCCATGAAACTCCGGGAACTCAAGGCGAAGGGGGTAATCTAAATGGACGACAAAGAACATCAGAAAATGAAGGTTTGCGACTTCGAGGAACTCAAGGGTCCCAAAAGCAAGGAAGAGCTGGAGGAAATGAAGGCCCCCTTTGAGGAATATTGCAAGAAGGTCTTCGACGTGGGCAACGAGTTCGTCAAGCCCGACGCCCTCAAAGGCGTCCGGTGGATGAGCACCACCATGTATATCTTCACGCCCCATTCGGTGTGCAACCTGGCCGAACTGGGGGCCGAGGTGGTCAAGGTGGAGATGCCCCGCATGGGCGACCCGATGCGGCACACCTCCCCCTTCAATGAGGCCTATCTCTATCCCCTGCACGACACCCGGCCCATGACCGGCACGGGGTTGGGATTCACCAACGCCAACTCCAACGAGTATTACATCACCCTGGACTACCACGTGCCCGAATCCAAGCGGATTTACTACGACCTGGTGAAGATGTCCGACGGCTTGACCGAATGCTACCGCCACGGCACCTTCGACCGCTGGAAACAGGGCTACCGCCACCTGATGGAGATCAACCCCCGCTTCATTTACGTCTGGGGCGGCGGCTTCGGATACGGCCCCAAGATCTTCGGCGGCTCCTACGACATCTTAGGCCAGGCCCATGCGGGTCTTGCCAGCGTCACCGGGGCTCACGAGGACTTCGGCGGCCACGCCACCAAGGCCAGTAACTGGTGCATCGACTGGTACTCCGGCTCCCAGATCACCACCGCCATCCTGGCGGCCATGTACTGGCGGCACAAAACCGGCCTGGGGACCATGATCGAGTTCTCCCAGGTGCAGGCGGCCACCCGCTGCCTGGGCTACGCCGCGCCGCTCTACGGCCGGTTCGGCATCGTCCGCCAGCGCTGGGGCAACTGGGACACCCAGCTCTGCGTCCACGGCATCATCATGGCCGGCAAGACGGATTACCCGGACGACATCAATCCGCAGATGAAGTACGAGACCCGCTACGTCATGTTGAGCGCCTTCGCGGATAAGGACTTCAAAGACCTGTGCGACATCATCAAAAAGCCCGACCTCTATAGCAGCTATAAGAGCCATAAAGAACGGGTCGGGGCCCCGGCGCAAATCGCCATCTACAAGGCCATCGAGGACTGGGCCGCGGATAAGAGCCGGGCTGAGGTGGTGCGCATCTTCAAAGAAGCCGGCCTCCTGGCCGCGCCGGTGATGAACGACCGGGAAGTTTACGAGTCGGACCATTACCGGCAGCGGGGCACGGTGCGCTGGAACGACGATCCGCTCTTCGGCGACGTCCTGATCCAGAGCGCTTACAGCGCCGGGCTCATGTCCAAGACCCCCAGACGGCACAAATGGCTCTGGCGGCCGGTGGGCGCCGACAATGTCAAGATCTACCATGAGTGGCTCGGCTACCCCATGAGTAAGATCGAAGAAATGTACAACAAGAACATCATCTAAGCGGAGGGGCGATAATGACTGATATCATCTGGTGCAAGAAAGCCGGTTGTGACACCGTCAATTACCTGGACCCCTACTGCTTCTGGAACTGGGAAGGCACGATCAACTGCGCCGAATGCGGCACGGTCTATTATGTCCACATGATCCAGGGGCACATGTACCGGGGTCCGGAAGAGAGGCCCGGGGCGAAGCCGGACACCTCTCCTCTTTACGCCGACAAGCCTAATGACGGCTACTCCAACTACCTGCCGGGCATCGAAGGCCGCACCCGGCCCTATCACTGCCTGCCCCGGCATATCTACCTGGGCAAGGCCGATATGGTCAAGTTCAGCCTCCGGGGCCGGCCGGTGCGGGGTTGGCGTCCCCAGCCGCCTTCCGCCGGAGTGGCCGGCTCCTTCGGCTTCTTCTGGGATATCGAGAAGCTCTCTCCTGAGGTCTGGGCTGAATATCAGGAGAAAATCAAAAAAGGCGAAGTGAAGGACTGGTAAGGGAGGCGCCGCTCATGAATAAAGAAGAAATGATCGAAGCTAAAAAGTTGAACCCGGTTGATTTTCTGGCCAAGGTTCTGGAACCGGAAAAGCACACGGACCACATCTGCTGGAAATGCAAGGGGCTGAAGTGGGTCCTGAAAGGCTCCGGCTTCCCCCCGGCGGATATCATCGGCTGGTGCAAAATCATCCACTGGCCCCATTACTGGAGCATTCATGAGTTTGACGTGGTCAAGAAGTGCTATGCCTTCGAAGCCCTCAAGTAAGCGGACCATGAAGGCTCAAGCGATGAATCTGACCCCTGAGGTGATCCGGCAACATGGGGCCGAGGAAGTTGAAGATCTACGCACCCGCATCGTGCTCTGGAAAGAGGATTTCCTCACCCAGGCGCCCGCGGGGGGCGGACCGGAGTATTTCTTTCTGTGCAAGGATTTTACTGCGGAGATCGACGAGTACCTCTACCCCTATGTCCGCCGGATGATCGAAACGGACCATCTCACCAAGGAGGAGGCCAGCGAGTTCATGGACTTCTGCTACCGGCAGGTCCTGGAGTTGGCCGAGCACCTGGGAATTGAAGAAACCCCCTATTAATGGGGTGAGTCAGGCCGCACGGCTGGCCGCGACTCTCACCATGAGAGGATGATAGGAGTGTAACTATGCCCGAAAAAGTCCGTTTGAGTGTATGCGGCTTTGACCCCATGCTCGTCCGGGGCTATGTGAAGACCGGCTTCAGGGCCTTGTGGTTTTATCTGCCTGACGAGCTCTGGGAAGACTATAAAGTGGAGATCGGCGACCGCATCAAGGGGACTATCCTGGCGGTGTACAATCCCAAGGAGGAAAAGACTCACGCCCCCAATGAGGCCTTCGAGTGGGTCGCCAGCAAAGAGACGGGGTACGCCATCCTGATTCCCGCCGATGCCATCACCAAATACGAACTCACGGAGTTCCACTTCATTGAATTGCAGCTCGATCAGGTCCTCCGGAAGCAAGGCGGCGGCCCCGGCGGCCGCGATCAGGACGAGTTCGAAGCGGTGGACATCTATCCCGGGGAGACCAAGCAGCGCAAGTGGTGGCCCGACGGCAAGATGAAGCTGAGCTACTCGCTGCCTTACGCGGCGCCGTAATCATGACCTGACCCTGGCGCCTTCTCCCCCGGGAGAGGGCGCCAGGCCCCCTATGAAAGAGAGCCATCCTATGCTAGGTTTAGACCTGAATGACATGGCGAGGGAATCCGGCTGGGATTTTGTGGCCGAGCTTCTCCACTTGCCGTATCCCTTCTTGGCTCAGACCCGGTTCATGTTGGGATATGATTTTTCGTCCAATAGTTATGCAATTACCGGGGATTATGTCTCTATCATTGACCCGGGCAATGATTACACCGCCTTCATGGAGTTGTTCCGGCGCGGCGTCAACCCCACCGATATTAAGAAAATTGTCTTGACCCACGGGCATGTTGATCACGTCATGGGGATGTTTGAGCTGTTTAGAAGATACGATAACCCGGGCCAGGACTTGGAGATTTTTCTCCATGAAGCGGGGCCCCGGGAATTTAAAGACTTGGCCGGACAGATGGGCTGCCGCCTTATCGAAGTCAAGGGCGGCGAGACCCTGAACCTCAGCGGCTTTGACCTGGAAGTGATTCACACCCCGGGGCATACCCTGGACGGTATCTGCCTCTACCACGCCCCCAGCCGCAGCATGTTCACCGGCGACACGGTCCTGCCCCATGCCATGGCGGAGATGGACCAGGCCGCGGGCGGCCGCCTGGATCATTATCTCTACTCCCTGAGGACCCTGCTGAAAAGAGATATTGATAACGTGCTGCCGGGCCATGGCGGCCTGGTGGGGAGAACCGGCCGCGGGATCGTCATGGACACCTTTGAAGGTCTGATTAAAAAAGTGGTGGGACTGGAGACCCCCTGGATGGAAGGGGCGGCCAAGCTGGCGCAACAAGGTTTGATGGAAGAAGCCGTATTTTGTTGTAATAAGGAGTTGGCCGCGTCCCCGGAAAATTTCGCGGCCTTGGAAATGAAGGCCTTTCTCTTGATTGACCTGGGCCGCAATACCGAGGCCATCGATTCATTCGATAAAATCCTGGTGCTCAAGCCCGGCCATTTTCACGCCCTGCTGGGTAAAGGCTGCGCCCTTATGGGACTGGGGAATCACCAGGGAAGCCTGGAATATTTCGACCGGGCCCTGGCCATCAATCCCCATCACCAGGAAACCCAGATCAACAGGGGTATGGCGCTGTATCTGTGCGGCCGATTCGATGCGGCCATGGACATTGAAGTTTTCCAGAGAGAATTTACCAACCGGTTTAAGCAAGAGTTCCAATAAAAACCCCGTCGCCTGCACTCCGCTAACCTGGCGGGAAACCGGGGGACAACGTGACCTGAAAGCGTCGGATCAAGCCGGGATTCCTCACTGCGCACCCTTAACTATCCCGATACGGATAATGGACCAGAATGGCCATGGGCAAAATTTTCCAATTCAATCGGGAGAAAGAGGCCTTTGAAAAAGCCCTGCATGACCTCATCCAATTGCCGGTGGAGCAGATTGTCGTCGCCGCCAAATTTTCCGATCGCGGCGAAGAAGTTTTTTTTTACGGCAATCCCAAGGATATCCTGCAACTGCTGGCCCTGGCCCAGTTTCAGATCGGGTTTCGCTATCCCCTGGGAGTATGGGGCCAAGAAAAGGAAGAGGACCCCGAATGACCTGGTACGCGACATTCCGATGCTTGCATTGCGGCCACTCCTGGAGGGAGCCGGCTCCGGCCGATGTCTGGGAGATGGTGGTGAACGTCGCCGCCCCGCTTAAGTGCCCCTTGTGCGGGGCGGAGATGCGGGGCGGGGAACTGGAACTGTTAAGCCATCGTGAAGGAGAAGTGGCGATCCTGGGTTCCTTCCCGCATGCCTTCCATTGCCTCCATTAATACGAAGATGCGCTCATAAAAGTAAGAAAGGCTTCTATCCTGTAGGGGCGCACCTGGGTGTGCGCCCTGGCCCAGGGCGGACACCTCGCCCATACAAGAAATAGAGTCAGGAAATATCCGATTCTTGCTAAAGCAGGTCGATTTTCGAACACATAATTTTAAGAAAAAGCTTGATTATTGCACTAGAGGTCGATTTTCATACAGATTTTGAAATTCAATAAAACTGTCAAGAAAAAATCTCGGACTTTCAGATACTTATATATATAACTTCTTGGCCCAATATTTGCATTTAATTTTGCTGTAAGGACAAAAGGCTTCGGACACCTTTCCTCCCTTACACGGTTTCACTTTGCTGGCCCCACGACAGTAATGCCGTGGGGCTTTTAATTTTGGAGATGCGGGCGTTATGGGTGGATTAACTTTGGGCGCCGATTTATTTGCCGGGTTTTTTCAAACCCGGCCGGGAATCAACGGCAAACTTGCAGAATTAAAGCGCCAAGATCCCGGGAGGAAACCGATTGCCAAGCATAAACCCACGCCTATCCTGTTGCTGGTGGGCAATAACCGGACTCGGGATTATTTGTCGAATTTGCTGTCGGAAAATAATTACTCTCCCCTCCTGATGACGGACCCGGAGGAATTGCTGCGTTCTCTCAAAGGGAAAGAGTTCGCCATTATTTTGATCGACTGCGGCGCGGTGAGTTCTTTCGGCACCAGGATCCTGTCGAAGATTAAGGTTGCTTGCCGGCTCTGCCGCATCATCATTTTTTGCGATAAGCAACACCTCTGTGACAAGCGGCATCGGGAACTTATCAAAGAAATCCTGGCAATTGGCGTCTATGCCTGCATTCTGGCGCCCTATAAAGAGTGGGAAGTTTTGAGTATGGTCTCTTACTGCCACTCATGACTGGCAGATTGATTTCCTTCTCAACCCGGTGAGTAACTTAGGCCCTTAGTCACCACGTAAAAGAGTACAAGGTACATCAGGAGGTTTTATGAAGACCATCGCCATCAGCAGCGCCGGAGAAAGCCTGGATGCCAAGGTGCAGCCGCTCTTTGGCCGCTCCCGCTTTTTTATCCTGGCGGACCCGGAAACCTTGGAATGGGAAGCCCTGGATAACCTGACCAACCTGTCTTCCCTGCAACAGGTGGGGGTTATGACGGCTCAAAATCTGGTGAGAAAAAATATCCGCACCGTAATGACGGGCAAATGCGGCTCCAAAGCCTTTGAAGAATTGACCGCAGCGGGGATTCAGGTAGTCCTGGATACCCAGGGGACCGGGCGCCAGGCCCTGCAAAAATTCATCCGCGGCGACTTTATCCCCGCAACCAGTCCCAATGTAAGCGAGGCTCGGGCCTGAGTTGGATCGCACCGGCCTGAGGAAAATGGCTAAGGGTCTACCACTGTATTAGTATCGTAGGGGCGGGTTTAAAACCCGCCCTACGATTAATGCATCATCGCGCGATATCAGACCCTTAAGAAATTTGACCAGATGCGCATTTAGGGAAGAATTTAATCCCGGATAGTTATGAATCGCGCAACAGCAGTTTCATGATAAAAAAGCTGACTTCATCATCGTCATGATTCAGAGTTACTACTTTCATGGTTTTGAAACCGAATTTTTCATAGAGTTCTATCGCCCCATTCTTGACGATATCTACATCCAACTCCACGCACCTGAGGTTTTTTGACTTAATTTCATCGAGAGCCGCATTAATCAACCGGGACGCAATTCCCTGGCCGCGATACTCGGGGTGCACGGCAATCCGCATGACAATTGCCCGGCGGGCGATGTCACAGGTGCAGGCGATGAGAAAGCCCCGGACAGTCTCTTGTTCGAAGACCAAAAATATTTCTTTTAAAGCCGATTCAAATTGATGGTAAGTCCACTGGTCCTGAAAGGAAAGCCGCTCGATTTCCAGGATACGCGGTAAATCCTCTTTAGCGGCCGGCCGCACACCGGGGTAAAGGTCTAAGAAATCCGGACTCATAACATCACTCCCTTGGCCTCTCCCCGTTCTACCCCCCGTGGCCTCAAGGGTGCTTGCTTCATCGCTTCCGGGCCGATACTGCCAGAAAAGCCGCGGCCCCAGAAGCGAGGCGAGCCCCAAGCCGCTCCAGGCACGGGGCCAGCCGCAGCAGGGGAGGAAATTCGCTGGGCAGGCAATAAACCGCTCCCCGCCACCTCAGCCGGGAGAACAGGGTGGCGGGAAGGAGCCCGGCCAGATCCGATTTCCCGAGAAAATCCACCTGGCGCCAGCCCTGGCGGCTATCCAGTGTCAAGAGCTTTCTCTTCAAGGTCCAGAGGCTGTATCGGTTCAATACCGCCATCACTAAAAAACCGCCGGGTTTGAGCACCCTTCCCAGCTCCTGGATAACGGCTTCCCGGCAGCTCATAAAATCCAGGGCTGTAATGCTGATAACTCCGTCAAAACTGTGGGCCGGAAAGGGTAACTGGGCCAGATCGCCCCGGACCCACTCGGGCCTGCCCGGCCCCTCCCGGCCCTTGCCCCGGGCCCGGGAAAGCATGGCGGCAGACCGATCGACTCCCACCATCTCAGCGCCCCGAGCCGCCAGGGTCAGAGAAAAATTGCCGGTGCCGCAGCCGGCATCCAAAATCCGCAACCCGCTCACAGGGGGTAATAAAGCAAGCACCGCCTTTTTCTCGCACCGGTCCACCCAGCCCCCTAAGGGAGTGGCATACCATCGATCGTAAGCTTCCGCCTGCCCCGGTGCATCGAAATCCATAGGGAAAATTATCGCATTTGCAAAAAAATCATTCCACCAATGAGCATCTTTACTTTTAACCGAAAACCGGAAACCGCATTATGCCGGGCCGGATGGCAGGCCGTAAAACCGGGTCCGGTTCACAAAGGAGATGGCGATTTGCGCCTCGTAGCCCATGTCCTTCAGATATTCATGGGCCTGGACCTCGCCCACGCCCAGGGCCTGGGTGATGTCGTGTAGCTGCAATAATTTCCCTTGCCGGCGCAGCAGGTTTTTGACCCGGGCCCGGAAGAATTCTTCGGTGAGAATCTCCGTCAGGGTGTGGTCATAGGCGGCCGGGTTGGGCATGTGACTGGGGTAAGCGGTTTCCCAGGGCCGCCTCAGGCTGACCCCCAGGACCCAACGCACCCGGGAGACCTGGAGGGCGTCATGCAGGGCCTGGAGCCGGCTGCGGGTCTCGGCCTCCCGGACAATAGGCCCCAGGGCCGCCATGGTCTTCATGAAGCTCTCCACCGTGGTCACGAAGCGGTCCGGCTGGGTAATGTCGCTGTGGGCCAGGGCGATGCGCTCCCGTTCCAGGCCGCAGAGGGACAACAGCTTTTTCAGGATCCACACCCGGCTCCAGGTGTGGTCGATGCCGTAGCTGTGGTGACATTCTTCGGGATTGCAGCCGATGAGCAACAGCCCGTTGGCCCCTTCCAGAAAGGCGCGCCCCATGACCACCGGGTCGATCTGCCCCAGGCAGCGCACCGGCAGGAGGTAAAACCGCCGGTTGTAGCTCAATCCCCGCAGCCCCGCCTGGTCGGCGGCGGCGCCGCCGCTCCACTGGCAGCCGAACCCCATGGCCTCATCCGGGGCCAGGCTGCGGGCCAGGGCCGCCACCCGGGCCTCGTGCTGGGCCCTGGTGCAATTTTCCAGCGTGAGGGCCATTTCCGGGCAGGAGGCCACGCAGGTGCCTTCACCGGTGCAGAGCATGGGGTCCACCATCCGGGGAACATTGTGGCCCAGCCCTTCCACGGGGCCGCTCACCGGCTGGATGGCCAGGCAATCGCAGACCTCCCGGCAGAGGGTGCACACGGTGCACTTGCTCTGGTCCACGGTGGAAATGACCTGGGGGGCATACAGTTCTCCGGCCTGGGCGAGCTTGACTATGGCCGCGGTTTTACCGGCCACCCGGCGCCCCTGGCTCAAAGCGCCGCGCAGGTCGCAGGGCTGGCAGGCGGACCCTACCATTAGCTTCTCTCCCAGGACCACCTGGTCCGGGCGGACCATCTGGGGCGACCGGTCCAGGAAGGCCTCTTCCTTGACCTCCAATCCCAGGATTTTAGCGGTCTTCAGGGCCTCGGCCCCGGGAATGCGCCGGGGGGAGAGCACCAGGAGATCCCAGGCCAGGTCCTGCTCGGTCCGGTCGGTGGCCCGGTTGTAAGAGATATACTCATTCTTGACGGTAGGATGCACATGGTTGTCGTAAGGGGTCAAGGCAATACCCAACTGCCGGGCCCGGGCCCGGTCGAAGCTCCCCAGGGGAACGGGCATGGTGCTGTCATAGAGGATCGCTATCTGGGTTTCGGGGTAGTTTCCCCGCAGGTAGGTGGCCGTGTTCCAGGCGCTTTTCAGAGACAAGGGCGCGGCAAACGGCTGGCCGGCGTCCAGATCGTCGACCCAGAAGATTATCCGGCCCTTTATGGGAGTGCCTCCCCGGATCATTTCATTGATGTCCACCTGGCACATAATCCGGTCGCGGCCATGGCCCAGTTCCTTAAGTTGGTGCTCGATCTTCCAATCCAAGGCGGCGATGATGGCCCCGGCCTTGAATTCAACGCTGGCCTCGCCTTCCGGAGCGGCAAAGGTGACGGTGTAATCGCCGAATTTGCCGGAGACCTGCTGCAAGGCTCCCACCCGGGTCTGGTTGACCAGGGGACTGGCCTCGACCTCCTGGATGAGGCGGTCCAGGTGGTCATAATAGTGGTATTCGCCCAGGTAGAGCTGCTGGGCCCGCTGCATTTCCTCCGCCGGGTCGTAAGTGAGGGGCAGTAGGGTGTCCACGCCCTGTTTCGCCAGTTCCTGGGCCGCGCCGTAGGCGGCGACGCCCCCGCCCAGGACCATGACCGGTCCCTGATAGTCTATCCGGAGGCGGGGAGTAGGCTTGAGGGTCTCGAGCCAGGCCTGGGAGGCCCGGATGAGTTTCGCCCCCTTTTGGGCCAGTTCGGCGGGCGCCGCTCTATGGACCCGGGCCACGTGGTCCCGGAGGTTGACCATGTCGATCTGGGTTTCCGCCAGCCCCAGACCTGCTAGGGCCTGCTCGAATTTTTTATGGAGGAGGCGGCTTTCGCAGCCGGCGATGATAATCCGGTTGAGGCCTTTGGCGGCCACCGCGGCCTTGATCCGCGCCAGACCGGGGCGCAGACAGGAAAACGGCAGGGTCTCCACATGCCCGGCGCCGGGCGGTTCATCCAGCAGTTGAGTCAAAACGGCATGGTCAACCCCGGGGGCAATACGGGACCCGCACTCACAGAGGAAGACCCCCAGGCGGGGCGCCGGCGATTCTGGTTTAACGGTTTGCGTTGGGCTCATAAGTCACCTCCCTCAGTGGGCGAAGCCATGGCCGGTGCGCCGGGACAGATCGCCCCGGACGGTATCCAGGCGTTTCTGCAAGGCCCCGGTGGGACACACCGAGACACAGCAGCCGCACCCGATGCAGGCATTGTTGGGGACGCGGTAGGGGGTCTCCAAGACCTTTTTGACCCCCCGGGACCCGAAGGTGAGGGCCCGGACCCCCACCACTTCGTTGCACACCGCCACACAGAGGCCGCAGCGGAGACATTCCTCCTCGGGATCGGTGATGGCGAAGCGGGTGGCGGTGACGCCATGCGCCGCGGCCAGCTTTTTGATCTCCCGGGAGGCGGGGCACTCGGCCAGCAGCATCTCCAGGACCCAGCGCCGCACGTTTTGGACCCGCGCCGATTGGGTGAAGACCTCCAACTCGGCCACCGGCGGGTTGAGACAGGAGGGAATAACCTGCACCCGCTTGCCGTACCGGGTTTCGACCACGCACAGGCGGCAACTGCCCCAGGGCGTGACCGCCGGATGACTGCACAGGGTGGGGATATGGATGTGGTGATGCCGGGCGGTCTCCAGGATGGTCCAGCCGGGTTCGGCCGCCACCGGTTGGCCGTCGATGAAGAAGTTGATCACGCCGTTCGCCGGAATTTCGCTGGCATTCATAGACTCACCTCCTAATCCACGACCACGGCATCGACGGGACAGACATCCATGCAGGCCCCGCAACAGATACAGGCGTCCTGGTCAATGGTATGGGGTTGCTTTTCCTCTCCGGTGATGCACGCTTGGGGACAGGTTTGGGTGCACAGGGTGCAGCCGTTGCAGATATCGGGGGCAATGCGGTAGGTAATGAGATCCCGGCAGACTCCGGCCGGGCACTTGTGGTCGACGATGTGGGCCAGGTACTCGTCCCGGAAATAGCGGATGCTGGTCAACACCGGGTTGGGGGCGCTGCGGCCCAGGCCGCAGAGAGAGCCGTCCACCAGGGCCTTGCCCAGGCTTTCCAGGGCGTCGATATCGGCCGGGGCGCCCTTGCCCTGGGAAAAATTATTCAAGAACTCCTGCATGCCCTTGAGACCGAGTCGGCAAGGCAGGCACTTGCCGCACGATTCTTCTTCCAAAAAGCGCAGGAAGTACCGGGCCACATCCACCACGCAATCCCGGTCGTCCATGACGATCATGCCGCCGCCGCCCATAATTGACCCGGTCTGGGCCATGGAATCGAAATCCACCGAGAGTTCTTTTTTCTCAGGCATCGACTCCGAAGTCTGGAGGCCGACGCTCGCCGGCTTGAGGGCTTCCGGAGGGATATCTTTAAGTTCATAAGGAATGATGCCTCCTGAAGGCCCCCCCGTCTGGACAGCCTTAAACCGTCCCTGGCCGGGCACGCCGCCGCCGATTTCTTCAACGAGGGTTCCGAGACTGATGCCCATGGGCACTTCGACCAAGCCGGTGTTCTTCACCTTGCCCACCAAGGAGAAAATCTTGGTGCCGGTACTCTGGGGCATTCCCACTTTGGCATACCATTCGGCCCCGTGATCAACGATGTAGGGGATATTAGCCCAGGTCTCCACATTATTGATCACGGTGGGTCGGCCCCACAGACCTTGCTGTGACGGGTAAGGCGGCCGGGTGACGGGTTCACCGACCCGGCCCTCCAGGGAAGCGATAATTGCAGTCTCTTCACCGCAGACATAGGCTCCGGCCCCGCGGTTGATCTGAAGATCGAAATCAAAGCCCGTACCCAGGATGTTTTTGCCTAAGAGTCCCAGGGTGCGGGCCTGATCGAGGGCCGTCGCCAGATGGCGGATGGCGATGGGATATTCGTGCCGGACATAAAGGAATCCCTGATTTACCCCCATGGCATACGCCCCGATGGCCATGCCTTCGATAACCGCGTGGGGGTCGCCTTCCATAATGGCCCGGTCCATAAAGGCGCCTGGGTCCCCTTCTTCGCCATTGGCAATGATATAAACCGGTCCTGGGTTCTCTCGGGCATTTTCTACGGTCTTTTTCCATTTATAGCCGGTGGGAAAGCCCCCCCCGCCCCGGCCCCGGAGGCCGGAAATCTCCACGGTCCGGATGACGTCGTCAGGGGACATGGCAGTCAGGGCTTTGGCCAAGGATTGGTAAGCGCCCCCCTGAATGGCGTCGTTGATATCCAACGGATCGATCACCCCCACTTTCTTGAGGATGATCTTGTGCTGGGCCCGGTAAAAAGGGAATTCCGCCGCTGAGGTGTACCTGGTGCCGTTGTCGTGATACAGCAGCCTTTCCACCACCGCCCCTTTAACCAGGGTGGTTTGCACAATCTCTTCCACGTCCTCCGGTTTAACCCGGACATAACAAAGATTGGCGGGTGCCAGATTAACCAGGGTACCCTGGCTGCAGAAACCATGACAGCCGGTGTCTTTGACCAGGGGTTGGACCTTGACCCCTAAATTTTGGCTCTCGATGATGGAGTGGAAAGCCTGGGAAACCTTATCGGCGCCCACAGCCAGGCAACCCGGACCCCGGCACACCCTGACTATCGGCCGGTTGGGGTCATGCGCCTGGAGCAGGTTGTCTCGCAGGACCTTCAGTGCGGCGGTATTTTCTAATCTCAGCATCATGTCCTCCTGCGGCCGGGCTGATCATTAAACTTGTTCGAGCCGCTTCATCAGGATAACCATGTTGGCTTCACCCAGATAATCCTCGTCCACCATCACCACCGGCGCCAGGGCGCAGGCGCCTACGCACTTGACGGTGTCCAGGGTAAATTTGAGGTCAGCGGTAGTCCCGCCCCGGGCCACGCCCAGGTTGCGCTCGCAGGCCTCGGCCAGGCGCTGCCCGCCCTTGAGATGACAGGTGGTGCCCAGACAGACCTTGATTTCGTGTTCGCCGCGGGGTTCCAGGCTGAAGGATTTATAGAACGTGGCCACCGACCAGGCCTGGGTAACAGGCACCCCCACATGATCACAGATCAGGGTGAGGTGCTCAGGGGAAATGTAACTGTACTCCGCCTGAACGTCCTGGAGGAGGTTGATCAGATGTTGCGGGTGACGGGGATATCGTTCCAAAATAGTGTCAATGTCTTGTCGAGCGGTTTGCATCCCTGGCCTCCCAATTTTTTCTCAAACCCGAAGGTTTTTGAACTAAAGGGCAATATATGTGCCAGATGGATAACTTATTGAAATTGCATGAATAATATTTTAAAGGCTTGTGAAATTGTACCAGAGGTGAATTGAGGTGAAACGTTTAACTATTTGGTTATATAGGATAATTAATTTGATACTGAAACACGAATGAAACATAGGACGTAGGACGGGAAAGCGGAGCGCATCCCAGCAGTGTCCGGTTAGAAAATTGCATGGGCGCGTTCGGCCCCCCTCACCCCAACCCTCTCCCCCCGAAGCGGGTGGAGAGGGAGTAGGAGATGTCACCGGATTTATTGACCATAACACATTAAATCTGTTATATAATTTCCCCTCTCCCCCAATGGGGGAGAGGGTTAGGGTGAGGGGGAAGTAATCTTCTCGGAGCAAGACGCGCGCTTAGTACGGGCACTGCGGAGCGCATCCCGCCTTGCGCAGCCTGCCCGCCATGCCGGCTGAGTATTGGTGCGTAGAACGCACCCTGCGGAAGAGTTTTCGAGAAGCAGACGAGGCGGGTTTATAGCAGGTCGTAGGCCTTCATCTTGCGCCACAGGGAACTGCGGCTGATGCCCAGCACCCGGGCCGCGGCCTCCCGGTTGCCCCGGGCCTGGTGCAGGGCTTTCTGAATGATTAAGAGTTCGCTGTCCCAGCGCTGCCGGTGCAGGTGGGCCGCCGCCGGCCGCCGGGGGCGGGGGGATTCCAGTTCGGGCAGCAGGTCTTTGGTGATCACCGCCCCTTTGACGAAGACGAAGGCATACTCCAGCACCCGCTCCAGTTCCCGGATATTGCCCGGCCAGGCGTAGTTCTGGAAGAGGCTCATCACCTTGGGGTCAACCCCGCGCACGTCTTTGCCGTATTTGCGGTTGAGCCGGGTCAGGCAGTGGTTCACCAACAGGGGAATATCCGCCTGCCGGTCCCGGAGCGCCGGCAGATAAAAAGGCACGGTGCGCAGGCGGTAGAGGAGATCCATGCGGAAGCGGCCCCGGCGGACCTCCTCCACCAGGTTGCGGCTGGTGGCGGCGATAATCCGGGCCTCCATGGGGATGGGCTGGGAGCTGCCCACCCGCTCGAAAACCTTGGATTCCAGGACCCGGAGCAGCTTAACCTGCAAGGCCAGTTTTAGCTCGCCGATTTCGTCCAGGAACAGGGTGCCGCCCTTGGCCGTTTCAAAGCGGCCCACCTTGTTGCTGATGGCCCCGGTGAAGGCGCCCTTGACGTGGCCGAACAATTCCGATTCCATCAAGGTCTCCACCAGGGCCGAACAGCTGAAGGCCACGAAGGGGCCGGCCGCCCGGGGACTTTTCAGGTGGATGGCCTGGGCGAAGAGGTCCTTGCCGGTCCCGGATTCGCCTTCCAGGACCACCGTCGCCTCGGAGCGGGCCACGTCGGGGAGCATTGCCAGCAGGCGTTGCATGGGGGGGCTCTGGCCGATGACCACAACCTCCCCCGGAATAGGGGACCGGGCTTCCCGGCGGGGCAGGGTCAAACCCAGGGATTGAAAGGTTTCCACCCCGCCCACAATCGCTTCTCTTGGGTTACGGATCGGGGCGGTGCTGATGAGAAGATTCAACCAGCGTCCGGCTTTATCTTTGATGCGCACGTCCTGATTTTTGCGGGTGACGCCGTCTTCCAGGGTGGCCTTCAAGGCGCAATCCGTTTTGCAGTGGTCCCCTTGCAAAACCTCCCAGCAATAGCGGCCCACGACCTCTTCCGGGTTGAAGCCGGTAAGTTCCTGCGCCGTGCGGTTGAACGCCGTGATGGTCCGCCGCTGGTTGACGATGAACAGACCCCGGTCCAGGTGCTCAAATACGGCGCCGGGCTTGACCCCGAGACCGAAATCGGACCAATCCGACCATGATTTGGTCAGGATATCATCGTGAAAGGCCAGCACCGCCCCGATAATTTTCCGGTCCCGGCCGTAGAGCGGGGCCACGGAATATTTCAGGAACCGCACCTTCCCGGCGGGGAGCACAATCTGGGTCAAGAGCTGGGCGCGCAGGACGCCCGAGTCCAGGGTTTCCGTCAACGCCAGTTCGGCCTGGGCCAGATAGGGTTCAGGGAAAATATCCGGCAGGGCGACGGTCTGGCCGGGCTCCAGCCTGGTTCTGAGGAGCCGTTCGGCCTGGAGGGTAGCCGACAGGATCACCTGGTCCGAAGAGAGGATGAGAATCCCATCTCCCGCGGGCAGGTCGTCGAAATCGTCATGGTCCTCGCTCACCTTGAGCCTCGGCCGGAATCGGCCGGCGCCCGCCAATCCCGGAAGTCTGGTAGGTAACTTTCTTGTACCACATCCGGTTTTCTGGACACAAGTTTTTATTGGGCCGCCCGAGCGCGAGTGAGCTTGGCCGAGCCATTGCGGCTCGGCCAATATCAAATTGCGGGTTTCAAAACGGCAAAAGACCCCGGCAGCGGGGTGATGCCGCCGCCTGGCGGTCCTGGGGCTGGCGATGCCGCCACCCCAACCGGTATAAAACTATTTCACGCCAGGGGGACCGGTTAGGGGTCCCCATAGGCTTTCAATTAGATGGCCTGCTTTTCCAGTTCCTGGAAATGCTGCGCGGCCGATTGCTTTTTCTTTTCGGACCACTCCAGTACCTTGGCCGCAGCCTGGGAGGTCAGTAAGGGGTTTTCCCGACGTGGGGACACCTCGATATTCACCCCGCTGGCTCGTCCCATGAGCGCCTGTCCCAGGGGGGTGCGTGTGACGACCGTGGTCCAGCCCTCGGGGGCGCCGAGGCCCCCGAAAGAGAGGTCGGCGTATTCCGCGGCATAGTCGTCACAGAACCGGCAGGCGTACCGCTTCATAAATTCCAGCCGCTCCAGCGGAATGCAACGGACCTCCCGGTTGTGCAGGTGGATCAGCAGTTCTTCTTTGAGGTTCACTTTAGAGACCTCGGCCCAGGTAAAATTGCCGATCTCTTCCAGGCGCCGGCGCTCCTCCTGGCCAAATTGGAAGTTGCCGGCGCAGAACAGGCCGAAACGGAACTTTATGGCGTCCGAAGGCACCACTCCCAGGACCTCCATGCGCCGTATGGTATTGATTTGGCAAGGCGTCCCAACGAATGCCACCCGCATCCGGGGCGTCTTGGCCACATCTTTCAATTTCACGATGGAAGGGGAGTATGTGGTATACGTCTGAGAGAAATGGTTCAGGCTGGCCACGGTGTCGAAATGGAACCCCGCCGCCGCGATGATCTCATCCCGGGAGAACGCCAACCAGGGCTGGCGCTGGAAGGGAGTGGCCTTTTTGCTGACAATGGCCGCATCAATGTGGCCGCGACCAAACAAATGGAGCAGCAGGGCGGTCACCACCCCGCCGTCCGTCCCCCGGCTCCGCACCTCCGGGTCGATGGCCCGGGCCACCGTGGTTCCCATGATGCAGCCCATGGGAGCGCTCCAGGACACCAAGTTTTTGGTTTCCTCGTCCAGTTCCCGGATCTCCGGACAGATGGAATAGCAGATGCCGCACTCGATGCATTTTTCCTGGTCGCGATAGCGCGGCCTGCCATCCTCTCCCGACTCCAGGGCGCCGTAATTGATGGCGGTGCAAAACGCCACGCAGCCCCCACAATGGTGGCAGAGGCCCTTGTCCTGGACCTCCTCGATCAGATGGGAAAAAGTTTTCATAGTCCCTCCTGCCTGGTCGCCCACCATTCCGGTAGGGAATGGGGGCGCCAGGAATTATCGGGCTGGATTCCAAAAACCGGCTTATACTCGTTGCCAAAAGTTTTTTCCGCCCCCCCTCACCCTAACCCTCTCCCCCCATTGGGGGGAGAGGGGATAAGAAAAGAGAACTTTTGGCAAACGCTATAGACCTCCGGGTTTCTGAACTTGACGCTGGAACGGCGGATCCCAGCATAAATCAGACCCATCACGCCTTGCCGGTGGCATAGACCGGATAGCCGCCCTCCCAACCCCTGATGCTAATCCGGCCTTCCTGGGCCATATCGGTTAACATGGGGGTAATCTTCTTCACCGCCTCATCCATGTCTTTGGCAATTTGCGGCGGGCTGAGCGGCCGGTTATGGATGGACCGGAGGATTCTGGAGGCCAGATATTCCTCCCGGAGCACGTCCAGCATGGTCTCATCCGCGTCCACGGCGTTGACCTGCTCACCGGAAAATGCCTTCTCAGTGGGCCTTCTCAGAGAGGTCCCCAACACCCAGCGCACCCGGGGCCGGTGAAGCGTCGCATGGATGGCCCAGAGTTTGGTTTTGGTTGATTCGTCCCGGTTGACGGGAGGCAATTTCGCCATGGCGTCCACGTGGGACTCCACCATGCTCACGAAGGCCTCCGGCTGGTTGACGTCCACATATCCCATGGTTATCCGCCGCCGCTCCATTCCGGCCAGGGAAAGGAGTTTTTTCATCACATTGACCCGATACCAGGAGTGGTCCACCCCGTAGACATAGTGGCAGGAGGCTGTGGGCGTACAGCCGGCCAGCAGGATGCTGTTAGCCCCGTTCACAAAGGCCATGGAGAAGATGCTGGGGTCAATGGACCCCAGGCAGTTCACCGGGATGAGATAGACCCCGCGGGAGTAGGACAGGCCCTTAACTCCGGCCAGATCGGCGGCGCCCAGGCCGCCCCAATTGCAGATGAACCCCAGCGTCTCATTTTCCTTCATCCTGGCAAGCACCGTCTTGATGCGGGCCTCCAGTTGCTGGGCGGTATTATTGAGCATCTTGACGGCTTCGTAGGGACAGGTGGCGGCGCAGGTGCCGCCGCCGCTGCAGAGGTGACTGTCCGCCTGGTGAGGCGCGGCGCCGCTGCCGGGTTTATGATGCTGGACCCCGCCGCAGGGACAGATCTCGCTGCATAACCCGCAGCCCTCACAGAGTTCCTGGTCGATGGTGACCATCACCGGACTCACCAGGGCGCCTTTCTGGGCCTTTTCCCGGAGGTGCAGCGCCCCCCGGGCCGCCTTCTTGCCCTGCTGCAAGACCTCGTTCAGGTCCTGGAACTCACTGGCTGATCCCGTCAGAAAGATGGTCTCATCGGCCAGTTGCTCCGGCTTGAGTTTCAGTTGCGTTTTTCTGAGCTTGCCGCCGCTTTCCCGGTACACAGGCAGCCACCGGAGCAGTTCCTGGGTCTTGGGCACCGGCTCTCCCGGCACCATGGAGACCACCAGATTGTCCCATTGCAATTCGTGCTCCAGATGGTCCCGGGAGCTGAAGTAAGTCATGTAGCCGGACTGGACCACCGGATGGACCTCCGGGGCGTAGGACTGGAAGGAAATGCCGGCCCCCCGGGCCTCCACCAGGTCCCCCCCGGTAAGGGGCAGGGCGATGTTCGATGGATAAAGCACGGTGGGTTTGGCCTCGGGATAATTCCGGGCCAGCATCAGGCTGTTTCTCCAGGCGGCCATGGTGGCGAACTCCTGGGCGGCCTTACCGTGCTCCGGGCTGTTCACCCATAAGACCACCTTGCCGGCTTCAATGTCGCCCTGGGCCATGCGTTCCTCCAACTCCAGCAGATCGCACACCTTTTCGCCGCCCCCGATATAGTCGTACTCTGCGGGGACGAACTCCCGGTCCAGGGCCATGATCACGGCCGAGCCGGTCACTTCGGTCACCTCGCCGTCCGGTTGGCGCAACCCCAGGCGATAATCGCCCACGTTTCCCACCACATATTCTACCGGCCAGTCCTCCAAAACCTGGATCAGGGGACTGGTAAATACTTCCCGGAGCAACTCCGTCATTTCTCCGGTGAAAATCCGGCTACCGGGAAAAGTCCGGGGGAGATCGGCCAGGACCTGATCCGGGGTCCGGGCGGAGGTAAAGAGCAGGCTCTCCATCCCCTTGCGGGCCAGTTCACGGGCCGCGGCGAAACCGGAGATGCCGCCACCGGCGATGAGGACCGGCCCCTGGAAAGGCACCGAAATGGGTTCGTAGGACTCCAGGAGTTCCAGTCCCGCTATGCCCCCGGCCAACATGGCCGCGGCCTTGTGGGCCAGCTCATGCGGCGTGCCTTCGTGGACGGCCGCCACGTGCTCCTTTAAGTTGACCATCTCCACCTGGTAGGATTCGATCCCCAACGGCGCCAGGGCGTCGGTGAACTTCTTTTTCATCGCCCGGGGGGAACATCCCCCGATTAGTACCCGGTTGAGCCCTTTGTCCCGAACCTTGGCCTTCATGGCTTCCAAGCCGGGCGAAAGGCACGGGTAGGGATGGATGCCGAGGTGGGCCCAGGGTTCGTAATTGAGCAGTTCATTCACCCTCGGCAGGCTTATGCGGTCGCTGATTTTTCCCCCGCACTCGCACAGGAAAACCCCAATTTTGGCTTCTTCTTTCATGGCCATCTCCTTTTCAAACCGGCCGCGACCAGGATGCTTCAGGGTCAACCCCTGACCTCGTCGAATAGTTGTTCCATGGCTCCCGTGGGACAAACATAGAGACAGGTCCCACAGCTCACACAAACTTTGCTGGCCACATGGAAGGGACTGGTGATTTCCCGGAGCAAGCCCCGATTGCCGAACGTGATCCCCTGAATCCCCACCACCTCATCGCAAACCCGGACGCAGAGACCGCACAGGTGGCACAGTTGCCCCTTGCCTTCCGCCTTAAACCTGGATGGCTTCACCCCGTAGGTCTTGGCCAGTTGCTGGAGTTGGACCGAACCGGGACCTTCGTCCAGCAACAGTTGCACAATCCAGCGGCGCACGTTTTTAACCCGGTCGCTGCCGGTCAGGACCTTGATGCCTGGCCGGATGGGGTAAATGCAGGAGACTACCACCCGGGATCTGCGGCCGTCGTCCACCTCCACCACGCAGAGCCGGCAGCCCCCGTAAGGCTGCACCGAGGGGTGATAACAGAGGGTGGGGATGTCGATGCCGTGGGATTTGGCCACTTCCAAAATGGTCCAGCCCTCCTGGCCTGTCACTTCTTGATCGTTAATATAGAAGCTGATCATGCCCAGCCCTCCTCTTAGAAGATTTCCACCGCTCCGGGTTTGCAGACCTCGAAGCAGACGCCGCATTTGATGCACAGGGAAGCGTTAATTTCGTGAGGTTTCTTTTTCAGCCCGGTAATCGCGCCCCCGGGGCACTCCCGGGCGCAAAGGGTGCAGCCGTTGCAAACCTCCGGGTTTATGGAATAGGTGATCAATTCCCGGCAAACCTTGCCGGGACAGGTCTTCTGGACAATATGGGCTTCATATTCATCCTGGAAGTAACGGAGCGTGGAAAGCACCGGATTAGGCGAGGTCCCCCCCAGGGCGCAGAGAGAGCCGTCCCGGATAGCCTCCGCCAAAGCGTAAAGCTCTTCCAGGTCCTCCAGGCTTCCCTTGCCCTGGGTAAACTCTTCCAGCACCGCATGCATCCGCTTGATCCCCAGCCGGCAGGGCACACACTTGCCGCAGGATTCATCCATGAGAAATTCCAGGAAATACTTGGCCACATCCACCATGCAGTCCCGTTTATCCATGACGATCATGCCGCCCGACCCCATCATCGATCCCACCTGGGTCAGGGAGTCAAAGTCCACGGGGGTATCTTTGAGACTCCAGGGGATGCAACCTCCGGAGGGACCGCCGGTCTGGACGGCCTTAAACTCGCCTCCGCCCGGCACCCCCCCGCCGATGTCTTCGATGATGCTCTCCAGGCTGATGCCCATGGGCACTTCCACCAACCCCACGTTATTGACCTTGCCCACCAGGGAGAAGATTTTGGTGCCGGTGCTGTGGGGCACCCCGACGCCGGCGAACCAATCGGCCCCCTTGGCGATAATCAGAGGGACGTTGCCCCAGGTCTCCACGTTGTTCAGGACCGAGGGGCGGTTCCACAGGCCCCTCTCCACCGTATGGACGTATTTGGCCCGGGGTTCCCCGGGCTTGCCTTCAATGGAGGTCATCAATGCGGTGGATTCCCCGCAGACAAAAGCCCCGCCGCCCCGGTTGATCTGGATATCGAAGTCAAAACCCGTACCCAGAATGTCGCGGCCCAGGAGCCCCAGGGTCCTGGCCTGCTCGATGGCTATGGAGAGGTGCCGGATGGCCAGGGGGTATTCGAGCCGCACATAGATGTAGCCCTGGTGGGACCCCAAGGCATAGGCGCCGATAATCATCCCTTCCAAGACGGCGTGGGGGTCGCCCTCCATCAAGGTCCGGTCCATGAAGGCCCCGGGGTCCCCTTCGTCGCCATTGCCCAATACATAAACCGGCCCGGGGTTCTTGCGAGCGGCCTCCACCGCCGACCGCCATTTGCGTCCGGTAAGGAAGCCGCCGCCCCCCCGGCCGCGCAGCCCCGAGGCCTCCACTGCACCGATGACTTCTTCCGGGGTCATCCCGGTCAGGGCTTTGGCCAGGGACTGGTAGCCGCCCACGGCAATGGTGTCTAAAATGTCAGCGGGGTCGATCTTGCCGATGTTGTGGAGCACGACCCGCTGCTGATACTTGTAAAAGGGGATATCGTGATCGTGCACAAGGTGCTCGCCGGTTTTCGGGTCCGTATAGAGCAGGCGTTCTACCGGCTTTCCCTCCACGAGGGTCGTCTGGACGATTTCCTCGACATCCTCCGGTTTAACTTTTTGATAGAATAAGCCGGTGGGATGGAAAATCACCAAAGGCCCCCGGGAGCAGAAGCCGTGGCAGCCGGTGGCCTTGATCTCCGGGAGCACCTGAGCATCAAGCCCGGCGGCAGCGATGGCCCGGCGCAGGGTATCGGCGACTTTCGGGCTGTGGTTGGCCACACAGCCGGTACCGTGACAGACAATGATGATGGGGCGGTTGGGGTCTCTCTCCGCCAGAATGCTCTCCCGGTAGGCCGCCAGGGCCGCTGGGGAAGCGAGCCGATTTGCATCCAGTTTTAATGCCGCGCTGATTTGTCCCATGACCTCACCCCCTGTGTGCGGGTTCTATTCAGCCGCAACCTTTTTGAGATGCTTCTTAAGCTTGCGGGAATTGGTATTGGCTTGATAATCCTCATCCACTACCACCACCGGGGCCAGGGCGCAGGCTCCCACGCAGTTGACCGTATCCAGAGTAAAGGATAAGTCAGCGGTGGTATGGCCCCGTTCCACCTTCAGTTCCCGTTCCAGCCCCTCCACCAGGCGGCCCCCGCCTTTCAGGTGACAGGCGGTGCCCAGACAGACCTTGATTTCATGGACTCCCTTGGGCGCCAGACTGAAAGATTTGAAAAAGGTAGCCACCGCCCAACCTTGGGACCGGCTCACCCCCAGGTGTTCGCACACCGCATTGAAGGCGTCGGCGGGGATGTACTTGAACTCGGCCTGTACATCCTGGAGGGCGCTGATCAGATATTCCGGTTGGGGAGGAAAACGCTCTAAGATGGCTTCAATTTTCTGGAAAGAAACACTCATGGTCCCGGCCTCCTTCTGAATCTTTTTGCTTACCTATAAAAGCAAGGAAGAAGCCAACCAGGTTAACACATTGATATTTTGGATCTTTTCATGATTAACGCCGAACCCGGCCGCTTCGGACCGGCATAAAAATGAGCGGAATTAAAACGTTTTTAGGGCTATATCTGATAATATTAAAAATATCAGATAGTTATCCAAGAAAAAAAATGTCGCGGAATTTCTCAAGGAGGTTGGTTTTGGGGGAAAAGAGGAGAGAGATTGAAAAGAAAATGAGCGGAATTAAGACAGATTTGAAGAATTACCGTATAAACTTGTTATATCGGTAAGTTATCAGTGTTGCAGAATTGCAACAGGCGTCTTATTTCTTGAATTCGGCTTCGTTGATCTCATAGTTCCGCATTTTGCGCCACAGCTTGCTGCGGCTGATTTGCAGCAGGCGAGCCGCCTCGTGCTTACTGCCATAGACCCGCTCCAGGGCCTTGATGATGGTTTCCCGCTCCAGGGCCTGCAAGGGGCTGCGGGAGGTATCCAGGTCTTCCAGTTCCCGGCCGGCCCAGGCGGACTCCAGGCGAGGCAGGTGCCGCTCGGTGATGAAGGGGCCTTTGGCAAAGACGAAGCAGTATTCCAAAACATGCTGCATTTCCCGCACATTGCCGGGCCAGGGGTGGCGGCAGAAAAGTTTCATCACCTTGGGGTCCACTCCCCTGATTCTCTTGTTAAATTTACGGTTGAGCTGTTCCAGGAAGTACTTGACCAGGATGGGGATATCTTCCCGCTTGTCCCGCAGGGGCGGCAGGTGGATGGGCACGGTAAAGAGCCGGTAGTACAGGTCGTCCCGGAACTTCCCCTGGCGCATGGCCTCCTTCAGGTCCACGTTGGTGGCCGCCACAATCCTGGCCTCCAGGGGGATTTTGCGGTTGCCGCCCACCCGCTCGAAGCCTCTGCCCTCCAACACCCTGAGCAGCTTCACCTGGAGGTCCGGCCGCAGGTCGCCGATCTCATCCAGAAAGAGCGTGCCGCCCTTGGCCAACTCGAACTTTCCGGCCTTGCTGCTCACTGCGCCGGTAAAAGCCCCCCGCTCGTAGCCGAAAAGCTCGGACTCCAGCAAGGTCTCCGGGATCGCCGAACAATTGACGGCCTGAAAGGGCCCTTTGCGCCTGGGGCTCAGCGTATGCAGGGCCCGGGCGATGAGTTCCTTGCCGGTCCCGGATTCGCCCAGGATCAGCACATTGGAATCCGAGGCGGCAATGGTGGGAAGACTCTGAATAATTTCCTGCATCCGGGGACTGACCCCGACGATGTCCGCAAAAGCCTGGCAAACCTTACCTTCCGCGGGATGCTGGAGGCACTCCAGGTCGGAAAAGGTCTCCACCCCTCCCAGCACCCGGTTGCCCGGCTTCTTGATCTGGGCGGTGCTCACCAGGATCAATTTCTTCTGGCCGGCCTTGGTGCGGATTTCCACCTCCTGGTCCAGCAAGGCTTGGCCGGTGCTCATGGTGATGCGCATGGGGCATTTCTTGTGGCACAGATCACTCCGGAAGATGTCCCAGCAAAACTTGCCCATGGCTTCATCCCGGGAATACCCGGTGATTTCCTGGGCGGTGCGGTTAAAATAACTGACTTGCCACCGGGTGTTGACTAAAAACACCCCCTCCGGGAACTGATCCATGATCTCTTCGTGGCTCACGCCCAGGAACTTCAAGGCCTGGCCCAGGGCTTCGTCACCCCTTTTTTCCAAGGTAATGACCGTACCCGTGACCCGGTTCTCTTCGCTGTAAAGAGGGATGCACCGGTAAAAAATCCCGATTCCCGTTAACTCGTCTATATGCAGGAGGCCGTGTTCCTCCTCCCCGCAACTCAGCCTTTCCCAGATGGGGTGGCCGTGCCTGGAAAAGGAATGGGCCAGCGGGCCGTTGGACTTAAGGAAACTGCCGGAGGGGAGAGGACGTGCGAGAAAAGACTCCGCCAGGGGGTTGGCGGCCAACAGCTTGCCGCGGCGGCTTACCACCAATACTCCACAGTCTCCGTCCATGGCAAGTCTCCAAGGTTTTTAAGGAAGGAGCAGGCCAGCGTGGTGAGTCAATCCTGTCAAATCCGCTAATCCATAATAGTCTTCTTTTATGTATAAAAGCAAGTTCTATGCCAAATTTATTTTTAATCCAGGCGAAATGGCCTCTGAAAAATCAATTCGGCCCGGCGGCCATAAACAGGTTGGGGAACGACTCATGGGAACAATATGCACCCAATTTAATCCCCCAAGGGTTCAAATTGATGCCTTAATTTGCAGAGTTGAGAGGAATTCCTTTTACCTTCGTCCAGAAGGACCATAAAGCCCGCCAGGCGAAAGACCTCCAGTCACACCGGCTATGAGAAACCCGCCGGATGAATCCGGGCCAGGTTATGCGCCATTTGGTCAAAAGTAATTT
>Ga0351886_10187_pt1 | contig 30046 bp, 31 predicted proteins | sample TotcelFGM3001L14_FD_206761 | JGI IMG/M metagenome (GOLD analysis project Ga0351886, IMG submission 206761) | Enriched cells from coal bed in the Powder River Basin, Montana, United States - Total cells FGM rep3 HSBNCT.FGM.300.1.L14 ... | reverse complement strand
TTCCGTCGCATACCGGGGCAGGTGCCGCCTGGACAAAAAACCCAGGTCCAGGGGGCGCCAGGGGACGTTAACCCTCCGGCTATAATCCCCAGCCGCCCGGACCTCAAACGGCAGGGCCACCTGGGCCGCCAGGCGCTGGATGGCCAGGTGGCGCTCCGCCCCGGCGGGCAGTTCCGCCAGGCCGGCCGCCAGTTGCCGCTGCCAGCGGCCGCCGTGCTTTAAGCGGTAGCCCAAGGAAAAGGGGCTGATCTCCACGGTGACCAGGTCCGGCCGCAGGTGGTGGAGGAGTTTCCCGGCGCGGGCCTGGCCCCGAGGATCGCCGTGGACCGTGCCGATAAGGATAAGGCTTGAATAGGCGCTATCTTTCCAAATGGCGTTTTCCCTCTATGATTAGTGGGTTAAATCACCAGGCGATGAACATGCTTTAACCAGAATCAGCCCGCCGGAAATGTGCGTTTTACGCACCAAAGAGCGGCGCTTCGCATGGGCCCTTGCCCCGATCAGCCGGTCGGGGTGGAAATAACGATCAGCGGATCAATGATCCTGATTCCGGGATCATGGCCCAGATTTTTCCAGGTAAGTTGATCCACCCTGACATCCTTCGGCACCCAGGCAAACGTCAGGTGCAGGTGGGGCGGGAGGTTGGATTTTTTGCCGGAAATATCCGAGACAGCCGCAATGGTCTCACCCGCGGCCACCTGCTTGCCGGGCTTCAGCCCATCTCTTGGAATGGTGTGTCCCACCGCGGATAACAGTTGACGGCCGTCGTCAGCATAAATCGCATGGCTTATATAGATGGATTTTCCCAGAAAATCCCGCTCGATCTTTACCACCTGACCGGCAAAGGCCGCCGGGATTTGGGTCTGCCGATCCACGGTTTGCACCCGGCCGCTGTCACTCTCAAAGCTGTACAGGTCCAGGCCTTCATGGGGAACGGCCCGAAGGCCCTGATCCCCCCACCATTTTCCCAGAGCCTGAAACAACATGCCCGGATGAAAGACCCAGCCTTTAAACCCGTCCATCCGGGGCCGGTTATGTGCCAGCATGAATTCCATAAATTGGCTGTGGATTTCGGATGGGGACATAGATGGTTAGCCATTCAGGATGGGGTATTAAACCAAAGGGCAATCAAACGAAGATGATTTGTCATTCTGAGCGCAGCGAAGAATCGCTCTTTTTAGTCGCCGAGATTCGTAACGAAGCTGCGCTCCGTTCAGGGTTTCGCGTCAAAGTCCACCCGTAGGGGCGGTTCGCGAACCGCCCCTACCGCTAATCCTGCACGAACTCGCGGCCGTCTTTGAGGGCCATCTCGGCCTTGGCCAGTTGGCGCCCCAGGTAGATGGCGTGGTTGATATCCGAGACGGCCACGTCCCGGGCGATCTCGTGCTGTAAGCGCTCTGCCTTCTTCCCCCGATACTCCTTTAAGGTGACGTCTCCGAAGCGGTGCTCCACCAGGATTTCCTTGGCGTCCAAGGTGATCCGGAAGTAACCCATGGGGTCCAGGCGCACCTTAAAGGGGCGTTGGCCGATGATCATCAGGGCCCGGTCCAACTCCCGAGGGTCCAGACCCAGGGAGTGGCTGATGACCGTGATCGCCCCTGGGAGCAACCCCGCCTTTTTAGCCACCCAATCGCGGATAGCCATAAGGCCGTAAACGTTCATCGGCCAGGCGTCCATGGCGTTGTGGGTGCGAAAGGTGGCGCTGAGGGTCAGTTTGCCCTCAAATTTTCGAAAAAACAGCGACACCAGGCAAGGACGGCCTTCTTTGACCGTCAGGTCCCGGCCGGTGTCCCACAGGGCCACGTAAGATTTGCGGTCCTCGGGGTCCTTCTTAAGCCGCTCGGCGCAGGCTGCCAGGGTATCTATGTTAAAATAACTGCGGAGGCGGTGGCCGTAATTGTAGGTCTCGTCGGGGCGCAATTCGCCCGAAAGAATTTCCTCCTGGTAAAGCCGCAACCTGCCGGGAATGAGATTGACGGCCCGGAGTTTGTCGTCGGCCTCGAAGCGCGGTTTTTCCACCACCACTTTGACATGCTGCAATTCCAGGCGTTCCCCTTTCTTTAGATTAACACGGTGGCCAAAGCGGCTGAGGAGATGGAGGACTTCTTGCCAGGCATCTATAATAGTATCGCGCACCACCACGTGACCCCGTGGGTTGCTGGGGAAATACTGGACCTCAAGTTGGGGAAGCGGGATTTCTTTTCCCCGAAATTTCGGTTGGTTAGATTTGGGATGAAAGGATTCTATAGCTGTTATTATCCGATTAAGCGTCTCCTTTTCCCGAAGGTCGCCCAAAAGTTGACTGAGAATTGGCCCCCTGGTAAGACCGTTGTCAGGAAAATGTTCCTTCCTTACAAGATCATCAATGACTCTATTGGTGCCATAAATACGACAGGGTGAAACCTTTTCGATTCCCGGCGGACTAATATAGCGCACCAGGCTCGTTTGTACCGGTTCAAGATCATCATAAAAAAAATTCCATAGTTCTTGAAAAGAGCCCGACCGGTCATTGCCACAGATTAGCAACAATATGATCTGCGGATTATACAGCAAATTCCTCAGCATCTCCCTTAAGCCGTTGCCGTAGAGGGTGCCGAAGACGGCGATGGGGCTGGTGGAAGAGTTCAGGTCCACCCCGGCTTGGCGGAAGCGCTCGATGACGTAGTCCGGTTTGGACCACAAGGTTACTACCCCGATGGTCCCCTGGGGATTGATGATCGTCAGGTGGTCGGCGAAATGCAGGGGCTTGAATTCCATGGCTGCGTTTATACCATAAACTGATTCGGAGGAAAAATATTCCTGAACCTGAAGGGTCGCAAGGGTCCAGGGGCCACACCCAATCTGCGCCTCGCCTCGCTTAAAAAGTTTCCCCATGACCCCAAAAGTGATATGATTTTACCCGGTAAAGAAAGTCTGGTCAGCATTCTTGCCCCGGGCCGGGAAAATTGATAACAATAAGTAAACGGCGCAAAGATTTTGGCGATCCGGGATTTTCCACAGGATACCAACATAGACAAGGGAGGAGCGGCGATGGCGGCATTTAAAGAACGGATGTATCTGCGGAGTTTCCAGGAGATCAGCAAGGTCCTGAGCTCCACCCTGTCGGTGGACGAAGTGCTGGATCACATCGTGCGGCAGATCACCGAGGTCATGAACCTGAAAGGGGCCACGATCCGGCTGGTCAACCCCAAGACCAACCGGCTGGAGTTGGCCGCGGCCCACGGGCTGAGCGAGAAGTACCTCAAGAAGGGCGCCGTAGACGTGGACAAGAGTGTCACCGAGGCCTTAAGCGGCCGGCCGGTGGCCATTTTTGACGCGGTCAACGACCCCCGCATGCAGTACCCCAAGGAGGCCAAGGAAGAAGGCATCGCCACCCTGGTGGCCGTCCCCATGGTGGCCAAGGGCAAGGTCATAGGCGTCATGCGCCTGGTGACCGCCGAGCCCCGGGAGTTCACCATGGAGGAGGTGGATTTCGCCTGCGCCGTGGCCGAGTTGGGGGCCCAGGCCATCAGCAACGCCAAGATGTTTGAAAATCGCACCAAGGAGCTCAATTTTCTCAAGGGCCTGCTGGAGGTCTCCAAGGCGATCAACTCCGCCCTGGACGTAAAAAAGGTCCTCAACCTCCTGGTGAAGACCGTCACCACCGCCCTGGACATCAAGGGGGCTGGGGTGCGCCTGCTGGATGAAAAACGGCAGCAGATGGAACTGGTGGCCCACTACGGCCTCAGCGACCGCTACATCACCAAGGGCCCGGTGGGGACTGACAAGTCCATCACCGACGCCATGATGGGCCGGGCGGTGTCCATCTACGACGTGGACAGCGACCCCCGGGCCACCTATCCCCAACAGGCGGCGGAAGAGGGCATCAAGTCCATCCTGTCGGTGCCCATCAACCTCAAGGGCAACGTCATCGGGGTTATGCGCATCTATACCAGCGAACCCCGGGAGTTCAGCGACGATGAGATCACCTTTATCTCCTCTCTGGCCGAGCAGGCGGCCCTGGGCATGGAAAACGCCCGCCTCTACCAGAAGCTCAAGGGCGAATACGAGGAGATGATGGGCGACCTGTACAGCTTCAGCGGTTTTACCCGGTTTTAGGCCAGGGCGAAGGCGCCGCCAGATCAGGGCCCGGAGGGTTCCCGGGCCCTCTACAGTGCCGGCGCCATTGCCAGGGTTGCCGTTGTTTTTCCGGAGACCGGGGCCCCTGGAGCGAACTGGGGGAGGGCAAACCCCGGGGTTAGCGCCTCCCTGCCGCCGCCACCCTTGCCGCCGCGGAAGATACGAGAACGCCGCGGGCACCGCTCCCTCACCCCCCCTTTTCATCCCCAGGAGAAGAAATGCCGCACTATTACGAAGAAGATGACCTGGACAGGTTTAACGAGATCGGCAAGTACCGCCCCGATCTCTACAATAACTTCATGAACTATTACCAGGGGGTTATGAGCGCCGGGGCCCTGAGCGTCCGGGAGAAGGCCCTCATCGCCCTGGCAGTGGCCCACGCGGTCCAATGCCCTTACTGCATCGACGCTTATACCCGAGGGTCCCTGGAGGCCGGTTCCAACCTGGAGGAGATGACCGAGGCCATTCACGTCGCCTCGGCCATCCGGGGCGGGGCCACCTTGATCCACGGCATCCAGGCCGCGAACGCCGCCGCTAAGATCACCCTGTAAAGCGGAAGACCTATGCTGCCCTTTGCCCGCCAGCTTGAGCACCTGGGTTATGCCGACCTGAATGCCGAGCACCTCAACACCCTGCAGGTCAACCTCGGGTGGCGCTGCAACCAGGCGTGCAAGCACTGCCACCTCATGGCCGGACCCCAGCGCCCGGAACAGATGCCGCGTCAGACCATCGACGCCGTCATCCGGGCGGTGGAGCGCTGGACCATCCCCTGCGTCGACCTCACCGGGGGGGCGCCGGAACTCAATCCCCATTACGAATACCTGGTGGAGCGCCTGGATTCATTGGGGACCCATATCCTCACCCGGTGCAACCTGACGATCCTGCTGGAACCCGGCCAGGAACACCTGGCGGAATTTTACCGGGACCACCGGGTGGAGTTGGTGGGCTCGCTGCCTTATTACCAGGAAGATTTGGTGGACCGCCTCCGGGGGAAGGGTGTGTTTCAAAAGAGCCTGGAAGCCTTGCGCCGCCTCAATCGCGTCGGCTACGGCGAGGCGGACTCGGGTCTCCGGCTTAATCTGATGTACAACCCGGCGGGCGCCTACCTGCCGCCGGAGCAAGGCGCTTTGGAAGAACTCTTCCGCCGGGAGCTATTGACCCGCTACGGTATTCACTTCAACCAGCTCTTGACCCTGCTCAACATGCCCATCGGACGCTTTAAGGAATTTCTGGAGCGGTCCAAAAATTATGAGCGGTACATGGGCAAGCTGGTGTCCGGTTTCAACCCGGCCACGGTGCCCGGCCTCATGTGCCGCAGCCTCATCAGCGTGGCCTGGGACGGGCGTCTCTACGACTGCGATTTCAACCAGGCCATGGACCTGCCCCTGCTTGCCGGCCTGCCCCAGACCATCGAGGACTTCGATTTGCCCGCGCTGGCCACCCGGCCCATCCGCCTGGGGGACCACTGCTACGGCTGCACCGCCGGCGGTGGCTCTTCCTGCGGCGGCAGCCTGGCAGAGGGATAACGATTGACATCAGGATTGCGGGGGGAGGGCCGGGGAAGGTAGGGACGGTTTGCGAACGCCCCTGCACGTTCCCTCCCTGCTCCTCGTAGGGGCGGACCCGTGTGTCCGCCCTATGGGCGCACACCTGGTCAATAAAATATTGTCATTCGAAGTCGCAGCCAACAAACTATCATTATTTATGTCATTCTGAACGCAGCGGAGCTTCGTTACGAATCTTGGCGACATAAAAAGCGAGATTCTTCGCTGCACTCAGAATGACAAAAATAGTTTTTTGATTGCTCATTGAGACCTCTGCGAAAGTCTCATGTAGGATAGCCGCCCTCGGCTGTCCATACTGTATCTAGGCGCAGGCGAGGGCGCCTACGCCACATTTTGATGAGGAAGAATGGCGATAGAGACTTTCGCAGAGGTCTCTCATTAGTATCAGAACTGGACATGAGTCCAGACCGCCCTCAGCCTGGAAGCAACTGCCCCATCCTGCCCCAGCGGCGGGTGAGGAGGCGTTCGGCCAGGTGGCGGATCAGGAAGGCCCAGTGATAGCCCGAGGTCCGGAGGTTGCCGTGCTGGAGCCAGCGGCGCCCGGAGCTTGAGATCGGCGGCGTCAAAATGTGGACCCGGGTGAGACGCCACAACCGCAGCACTAGGTCCAGGTCTTCCGGGTGGCGGTGCGAAAAGCCGCCCAGGGCCAGGAACAAATCCCGGCGCACGAAGATGGCCTGGTCGCCGTAGGGCAGGCGGAACAGGCGGCTGCGCCAGTTGGCCCCCCAGGCGATGAATCTAAGGAAGGGGGTGGGCGGGGTCAAGCGGAGTTCGAAGGCCCCGGCCCCCACCCGGGGGTCGCCGGCCGCCTGGCGCAGGGCGGCCAGATGGTCCGTAGTGAGGACGGTATCGATATGCAGGAAGAGGAAAAAATCCCCCCGGGCCACCCGGGCGCCCGCATTCATCTGGCCCCCCCGGCCCCGGGGCGCACTCACCCAGTGGATGTGGGGGAAGCCTGCCGCCACTTCCCGGGTGGCGTCGGTGCTGCCGCCGTCCACCAGGATAATTTCCAGGTCCGGGGCCCGGGGCAGGCTTGAGAGGGCCTCGGCCAAAATCGGGGCCTCATTTAAAACCGGCAGGATGAGAGAAATGACCGGCTGCGGGCGCCGCAGGGAAAACTCCGAGAACCCGGCCGGCTGGCCTGGCCTCATCGGGGAATGGGAGTTGCGGCCGGGCAACCGGGAGGTCCCTTTGTCTATCCGATCCATGCCGTGACTCTATCCATGACCGCCCTGCTCATCATATTCGCCAAGGAACCTCGCCCGGGGCAGGTGAAAACCCGTCTCAGCCCGCCTTTATCCCCGGAGGCGGCCGCCCGGCTTTATCACTGCTTTCTTGAGGATATCCTGGATGAAATGGTCCGGGCGCCGGAAGTGCGCCTGGCCGTGGCCTTCAGTCCCCCCTCGGCCCGGGGCTTTTTTCGCCGGATGGCGCCGCCCGAAACCATCCTCTTCCCCCAGGAGGGCGCCGATTTAGGAGAGCGCATGGCCCGGGCCTTCGCCCGGGGCTTCGCGGCCGGTTTTGGCCCCATACTGCTCCGGGGCGGCGACGTCCCTGACCTTCCGGCCGCGGTGGTGTCGGAGGCGAACGCGGTGTTGGCGGCCGGCCAGGCCCAGGTGGTGTTGGGGCCGGCTACCGATGGCGGCTACCACCTGGTGGGCCTGACCGAGCCCCAGCCGGCCCTGTTTCGGGGGCCGGCCTGGTCCAGCAGCACGGTCCTGACGGACACCCTTAGCCTGGCCCGGCAGTTGGATCTCAGGGTCCACCTCCTGCCCCCCTGGGCCGACATCGATACCTTCGACGACCTGCGAACCTTCCTTAACCGGTCCCGCCCGGCCCCGCTGCCCGGTTGGCGCAGCCGTGAGCAGGCCCAAAGACTCCTGAGTCAGCTTCCTACTAAGTTGCCTTCAAACAGGTAATTTTCTCGGTAAACGAAGGCTTCAGCCTGGGACTGCACAGGCGAGACGCCTGTGCCACCAATTATTCCTTAATTAACGGTAACTTGTTATCAAGCCCGGGAACCGGAGCCGGGGCGCTAATCCGCAAGCGGCGGCGCGCCCTGGGGGTCAGGTCCTCTCCCCTGGATGGGGAAAATATCGTTATCAAGGGCGTGTTTAACCGTAATGCAGTAAGAACGGTCTCTGAGCCGGGGCGGGCCGGCCTTGCCGGGGTCACGGCAAAAGTTATATCTTGATCCGTTCCTTTTTGGACTCCAGGACGGTCCGGAAATGGGCCTGCTGCTGCTTGGCCTGGCGGAGCGCCGTCTCCAACCGGGTCCACTCCTCCAGAGCATCGGTGGGGGAAAGGGCAGCCAGGGCCTTTTCCAGGTCCTCCACCTCCCGGGTCCAGCGGTAGAGTTCTTCGGCCAGGTAGCGGATGGTCATGCGGCCCTCAAGATCCCGGGGGGATCCCGAGGTCCCCCGGCAATGGCCCTTCCGGTGTCACCACCAGGGGCAGAACAAAGTAAAAGTTGTTGCCTCCGGGGGTGGCCTGGTAGCCCGCTTCGCCCCCATGGGTTTCCACCACGGTGCGTACAAAAAAGAGCCCCCGGCCGGTTCCCACTTCGCCGTCGATATTGTTGCCCCGGTAGCCCTCGTCGAAGATGTGGGGCACATCTTCCGGCGGCAGGTGAGGTCCGGTGGTGAAGACGTTGAACTTGACCCCGTCTTTGCCCGGCCCGAAATAGTTTTGCAACAGATCCCGGCCATAAGCCATGTACTTGCGCCCTTCATAGTTGCGCCGGGCATATTTCACCGCGTTGGAAAACAGGTTGGCATAGACCTGGGCCATCAATCCTTTGTCCACCGACAGGGGCAGGTCTTCATCGGGCATCACCCCGGCGCCCGTGTCGATCTCGATGTGGCGCTCCTTGAGCTTGTCGATAAAGAGGTTCAATTGCGGCTCGATGATTTCCTTGGTTACCCGGGTGGTCCGCCGCCGCAGCACAAACTGGCCCTTCTGGAAGTGGGACAGCCGGAACAGGGACTCGATAAAGAGACTGACCCCTTTGTAGTGCTGTTCCAGGTTCTCGTAATCACTCTCCAGGTCGTCGACCAGACAATGGAAGGCCTCCTTGGCATCCACCTGTTTGGCACACTGGTCATTCTTGATGGTGCAGACGCACTCCAGTTCTTTCAGGTTTTTGATCTTGTTCCGCAAATGCCGCAGGTAGAGGCTGAGGCTGATATTGGGGATGATCACATTGTGTTCGATATCGGCCACCAGGCTGTTGATAAAGCGGATATGCTGGATGTTCTGCCGGGCGACGATTTTGACGTGCAGGTTGTAGCCCAGGCGGTTGGCGTACTTCTCCAGGAAAAAGCGGTCCGCGGCCGAGATCCGGTCGGCCGGATAGAGTTCCAGCATCCCGATGATCTGGTCTTTGGCGTAAAAGGGCAGCTGGTTGACCAGGAGCAGATTGCCCCGGATGGGGAGAATGAGCGAACCATCAGCGGCGTAAGCCTGATTAGTCAGATGGATATGGGCGGGTGGGGCGGTCTTCTCGGGATAGAGCCCCCGGAGACTGTCGCAGACCAGATCGAGACGGCCCTCGGAGCACACCAGGTAAAGGCGGGCGTCCAGGTCCATGAACTCTTTGATGACGCTCACGGTGACCCGGTAAAAGTTTTCTATGGTCTCGTATTCCTGGGCCAGATCATAGAAGGTCTTTAAGGCGTCATCCTTCAGAGGGCCGAAGTTGTATTCCTCAAAGATCTTTCTCTTTTCCTGAACCCGGGCCGAAACCTCGGTCAGATCCATGGGGATATCCATTTCAGCCTCCTCTGACCGGGGGCAGACAAAACCCCGGCTCACCGATAGGGGCTCAAGGCATCAACGGGCGGTGGTGCGGCGGTACTCCCTGACCCCCTGCTCATAGAGGTCATGGCCCTGACAGTCATTGATGACCATGGTGGGGAAGTCCTCTACCTCCAGGCGATGCACGGCTTCCGGCCCCAGTTCGGGGAAGGCGATCACCTCGGCGGCCTTTATCCGCTGCGAGATGAGGGCGCCGGCGCCGCCGGTGGCCCCCAGGTAGACGGCCTTATAGGCTTTCATGGCCTCGATCACCTCGACCCCACGCTTGCCTTTGCCGATCATCGCCTTCAAACCCAGCTTGATCAGGATGGGGGCATAGGAGTCCATGCGGTAGCTGGTGGTGGGACCCGCGGCCCCGATAACCCGGCCGGGCGGCGCCGGGCTGGGGCCCACGTAATACATGATCTGCCCCGCGATATCCATGGGCAGGGGCTCGCCTTTGGCCAGCAAATCCACCAGACGCTTGTGCGCCGCGTCCCGGGCGGTATAGATCACCCCGCTGACCAGCACCGTATCGCCGATATTGAGCTGCAGCACGTCCTGATCAGTCAGGGGAGCGGTCAGTTTTACCGTCTTAGCCATGATTCACCTTTTATATCATTTTCCCATGCAAATATTACCAGCTCCACTATCAACTTGTTGTTTTTCGCTTTTAACCAAAAACTAAAAACCGTTTTACAGCACCACTTCTTTATGACGGGAAGCGTGACATTGAATGTTGACGGCCACCGGCAGCGAGGCGATGTGGCAGGGCTGCATCAAGACATGTACCGCCATGGCGGTGATCCGGCCCCCCAATCCCTGGGGCCCGATGCCCAGATCGTTGACTTCGGCCAGGAGCTGCCGCTCGATGGCGGCCACTTCCGGGTCGGGGTTGGCCTGGCCCAGTTCCCGCAGCAGGGACTTCTTGGCCAGCAAGGCCGCCCGCTCGAAGTTGCCGCCGATGCCCACCCCCACGATGATGGGGGGACAGGGGTTGGGGCCGGCCTCGGCGACGGTGAGCACCACTTTTTCCCTGATCCCGGCCAGGCCGTCGGCCGGCTTCAACATGAAGAGACGGCTCATGTTTTCGCTGCCCCCGCCCTTGGGGACCACCGTGAGCTTGAGCCGGTCTCCCGGCACAATCTCGGTGTGGATCACGGTCGGGGTATTGTCCCCGGTATTGGCCCGGGTCAGGGGATGGCAGAGGGATTTTCTCAAGTGCCCCTCCCCATATCCCTGGCGGATGCCGGCGTTGATGGCTTCGTCAAAATCCCCGCCCACCAGGTGAACGTCCTGGCCCACTTCGGCAAAGACCACGGCCAGACCGCAGTCCTGGCACATGGGAATACGCTCTTCTTTGGCGATGCGGGCGTTTTCCAGTAATTGCCGGAAGATTTCCTTGCCGCTGGGGGATTCTTCGGTCTCCAACCCCCGGGCCAGGGCGGCCAGCAGGTCGGCTCCGGGCTCATAATTGGCTGCAATGGCCGCGGCCTTCACGGCTTGGGTGACCTGCGCCACCTCGATTTGTCGCATAGGGGCTCCTGAAAGACGGTTTTCGGTTTTAATTCACTTAACAGCCTAAAACTATTATATAAGACCATGAACGGCAAAGGCGTGATGCCTCACGCCTATGCTATCGGTGTCGTTAAACTTACTATACCGAAAACTGAAAACCGAAAACTTGCTTCATTAATCCAGGTCATTTTTATAAAATTGTTGACTGGTGGCCTGGGGAGTCGAGGTTCTTTCCTTCAGCACCTCTTCTTCAGGGTAGAAGGTCTCCTCGGCTTGGGATGGCACTTCATCATCGGCGGCGGTCTCTTCGCGGTCCCGCTTGGCCAGCACCGTACTCGAAATCCCGGTAAATTGCTCCACCGGCGTGCCTTTCAAGGCCTCTTTCATATAGGCGATGAAGATGGGGCCCGCGGCCTGGGAGCCGGTTTCCTTGGGGCCCAGGCTGCGCTCATCATCCATCCCCACCCAGCTCCCGGTAACCAAAGACGGCGTGAAACCGATAAACCAGGCGTCCCGGGTCTTGTTGGTGGTGCCGGTCTTGCCTCCCATGGGGCGTCCTAGGACCTGGACCCGGGTGGCGGTGCCCCGCTCCACCACGCCCATCAAAAGACGGGTCATGGTCTCGGCGGTCTGCGGGGTTATTACTTGCTGACTGCGAGGCCGGTTTTCCACCAGCACCCGCCCGTCCCGGTCCTCGATCCGGTCGATTAAAACCGGCTCGATCAACTTGCCGTTATTGGGGAAGGCGGAGTAGGCCCGGGTCAGCTCCATCAGGGTGACATCGGAAGCTCCCAGGGCTGAGGCATAATTCGGAAAGATTGGGCTGGTGATACCCAGGGTCTTGGCCATGTTAACCGTGGCCGGAACGCCGATGGCCATCATCAGGCGCACTGCCGGCACGTTGCGGGAATGGGCGATGGCATAGGCCAGCGGAATCGGTCCATAAAACCGGTGATCGTAATTCTGCGGCGACCATAGCTGCCCGTGCTTGCCTCCGGGCAAGGAGATGGGGGAATCCTCCAAAATGGAATTCGGGCCAAAGCCTTTCTCCACCGCCGCGGCGTAAAGAATGGGTTTGAAGGCCGAGCCCGGCTGCCGCCGGGCCTGGGTGGCCCGGTTGAAGGTGCTGTCGCCAAAGTCCTTGCCCCCCATGAGCACCCGGACCTGACCGGTCTTGAACTCCATTGAGACCAGCGCCGCCTGGACCATGGGCGCGGCGATCAACTCTCCGGTCCATTTGCCCTGGCGCTCCCGCTCCACCAGCCGCACCTGTACCACATCCCCCGGCCGCAGTGAAGAGATCGAGGTGGTGGCCCGGGACTTGGCGCCGCCTGTCTCCCGCAAAACGCCCCACTGCTCCCCTAAGCGGAAGTTCACCCCGCCGCCCCGGCGCCGGTCCGGCGCACCCACCACCAGGACGGTCGCGGCCTGGCCCTTGCGCGGCGGGTATTTCCGGTAATATTTCGCCTGGCGCTCCTGGAAGGTGGCCAGTTCCTTGCCCCGGACCTGCTTCAGCGGCCCCCGGTAGCCGTTGCGCTGGATCAGGCCGTCGATGCCTGAATCAATGGCTTCCCGGGCTACCCGGTGCAGATTGACATCCGCGGTGGTATAGACCTTCAGCCCCATGCTGTATACCGATTCCTTACCGAATCGGTCCTCCAGCTGGCTCCGCACCTGCTCGGTGAAGTAGCCGCAGTCCTTGATCCATTCCGCCCGTAAGGGTTTGAGCTTGATGGGCTGCCGGAAGGCTGCCGCCTCCTGTTCCGGGCTGATAAAGCCGACCTCGGCCATCCGCCTGAGCACGTAAGCCTGGCGTTCCTTGGCCCGCCGGGAGTTGAGATACGGGTCATAGCGGCTGGGGGCCTTGGGGATGCCCGCCAGGATGGCCACCTCCGCCAGGTTCAGGTCTTCGACGTGCTTGGAGAAGTACTCCTGGGCCGCCGCCTCCACCCCATAAGCCCCATGACCTAAAAAGATGTGGTTCAGATAGACGCTGAGAATCTCTTCCTTGGTCATGTAATTGTCGATGCGATAGGCCAGCACCGCTTCCCGGATTTTCCGGGCGAAGCTCTTCTCCGAGCTCAAGAGGATGCGCTTCACTACCTGCTGGGTAATGGTGCTGCCGCCCTGGACCACCTCACCGGCTTCGATATTACGGAAAAAAGCCCGGGCGATGCCGGTGATGTCCACCCCCGGGTGCTCGAAGAACCGGGCGTCCTCCGCGGCCACAAAGGCCAGGACCAGATGCCGGGGCAACCGGCTGTAGGGCACCTCGATCCGGCGCTCCGAATAGAACTCCCCGATGCGCTGGCCGTCCCGGGCATAAACCTGGGTGATCACCGAAGGCCGGAACTCTTTGATGGTGGTGAAATCCGGGAGGTCCTTGAGGAAATGGGCATAGATAAACACCCCGGCCCCGGCCACGCCTAAAATTCCGGTAAAGATCAGGCCGTAAAAGATATACGACAGACGCCGGGCCCAGCGCCGCCGCTGATGATATTTTTCCAGCCGGTTGGGATTGGGTTCCTTGAAAAACTTCATAGCTGCCTTGCGGGCTCTCTCGCCGCCGCCCTATGCCAGCTGGCGGTCTTCTCAGTAATTTTTATCGGGGGAGCCGCCGCCCCCCCCCATTCGGGTGTAATGGTGCGCCGTGCGCACTTTAGACTAGAATGTATTATACCTTAACCCGCGGGGCACGGGGTACCGGGTCCTCAACTAAAGGTGCGTCGCTACTTGGTTGCGCCAGATAATCGGGGAAGGGAGGGCGTGCCTGTAACCACCCACTTTCTCCCTTCACCCCGCCATCCGTCCTGGGTCCAAACCGGCCTCCCCGCCGGCGCGCCTTTTCCTAAAGACCCTCACCCCGAACTGGTTGTTAAGTATTAATTATATCTTATTATCACACCTTTTTGAAGTTTTCCAGAAATTGCCCGATCTGCACCCCTAAGTGAATACATTCAACCCCTTCCATGCATTTGTCCGCATCCGCCTTGTCAATATAAGTGGCCAGGTGGTGCGGGCCTTTCTTCAACTCCAGGACATAGGTCTTCTTAGCTTTGTCGAAGGTGACCGTGGAGGCGACCCCGTGCTTATCGATTTTCGGGTACATCTCGTGAATCTTGGCCTTCATTTCATCAAGCGAGTGTTTCATGACCATTACTCCTTAACGTGTCGAAATGAGGCGGCCTTCCCGCCGCCTGCCCACATCAGGGCGCTGACTTAACAATAAGGCCCCAAACCCGCCACGGCAAGGGACCTTACAACATTCTCAGAAAATTTCCTGGGGCTTGCCCCCAGACTAAACCGGCCCTATCTTTAGGCCATGGCGGCGTTTTCTGCCGTAGGGTGCGTCCTACGCACCACAATCGGCGCGTGAGACGCGCCCTACCGCATTTATTCTCGTTCCCAAGTTGTACTTGGGAACGCCTGGTTATGAGATTTTTCGGCCGCTACGCTCCCATAGAATGACCGGTGAGGGGGCTTTTGCAGCGGTCTCAACTTGGTATCATAATTTATTATCCGCCGGTCCCCATTTCTGGCTTGGAAACCTTATCATGCCGTCGCGTATGACTGAATCATGGCCCAACCTCCCGGACGCCGCCGCGGACTTTCGCTTTCTCCTGGGCCGGGGGTATCCCCGGAAGAACGCCCTGGACCTGGCGGGGAACCGCTACGGCCTGGATGCCATCGGCCGCCGGCTACTGCACCGGGGGGTCTTCGCCCCGGCGGTGGCGGCGGCCCGCCGGGCCAAGCTGCGGCGGCTCCGGGATTTGCCCGGCCTCCCCCTGGCCCTGGACGGCCACAACGTCCTCATCACCCTGGAGTGCGCCGGTCGAGGTCTCCCCCTGGTGGCGGCGGACGACGGCTTCATCCGGGACGTGGGCGAGATTTCCGGCGCCTTTAATATCTCACCGGCCACTGACTTGGTCCTGGCGCTGGTGGCTGATTATCTGGCGGATAATCAGGCCGGACCCGTTGAGGTCTTCTATGACGCCCCCCTCAGCCGGAGCGGCGAGTTGGCCCGGCGCACCCGGGAGGTGTTCGCCTCCCGGGGCCTTGAAGTCCAGGCCGCGGCCGTGCCGGTGCCGGAGCGGCAGCTCTCGGGCTTCATCGGGGCCATCGCCACCAGCGACACGGCGCTGATCGACGCTCACGCCACCGTGGTAGACCTGGCCGGTGAGATCATCCGGCGGCGTCCCTCCTGGCGGCTTATCGATCTGACGGCACCGGACCCCGGGGGCGAGTCTTAGCCAAGACGCCGGCTTTTCCGGCCCACTTGCCCCAGCCGGGAAAAAATTGCGGCCAGGAGCCCCCCAGGGACTTGTCAAAAAAACCGTTTTGGATTATATCATTCTCACAGAGGAACCTCGGGCGGTTAACTCAGCGGTAGAGTGCCATCCTCACACGGTGGAAGTCACTGGTTCAAATCCAGTACCGCCTACCATGCAAATTCAAGGGGTTATGGTTTTCAGCCGTGGCCCCTTTTTCATTTCTGTTACCACTTTCCCCAAAAACCGCATGTTCCAGCCGGCAACTGGGCCGAGGATTACGAGGAGTGGTTCGTCCGGCACCTGGTGGACCCGCGGCCGTTGATCCAGAAACTTTCCAAGGCGGCTTGAGATTTTCATCTTACTGATTATTATAGTTGCAAGTCCTGGTTTAGAGCGGGGCAACCCTCAACCAACTTCTCCATTCGGGCGGGTTAAATCTGCGAGGCCTCATGAACAAAGGCATGCCGGCAAGCTATTTCATTTTCTGTCTGGCCGAACCACACCGCTGGCCTGAAACCCTCTTCAAACAAATTACCCAACCCGATATTCTGCACCCAACTTCCAATTGGTCAAGCCGTTGGATGTGGAGGAACTCCGCTTTTGGTTAAAGAGCATCGGCGAACATCCGGCTAATCCGGTAAGAGAAGCCGAAGCATGAACCGGCTCAGCCTCATAACGTTATCAGGGAGGATCTGGGAATGAAGAGACTGGTTGTTTTAGGGCATGGGACCGGCGGCACCATCATCGCCACCAAGATGCGCCAGAGGCTGCCCGAGTCCCAGTGGCAGATCACCGTTATCGACAAAGACTGGCAGCATCACTACCAACCGGGATGGCTTTTCATTCCCTTCGGCATCTACACCCAGGAAGACTGTGTCAAACCCAAGACCAAGTTCGTCCCTCCCGGGGTCAACCTGGTGCTGGATGAGATCTTGGCGATTGATCCGGAAAAGAAAGAGGTCAAGACCAAGCGGGAGACGTTTTCCTACGATTGGCTGGTGATCGCCACCGGCTGCCGCATCGTCCCCGAAGAAGTGGAAGGCCTGATCGACGGCTGGGGTCAGGACATCCACAATTTTTACACCCTGGGAGGGGCGCTGGCCCTCCGGGAGAAGATGAAGTACTTCGAGAAGGGCCGGGTGGTGGTGAACATCGCCGAACTGCCCTTCAAGTGCCCGGTGGCCCCCCTGGAGTTCGCCTTCATGTCGGATTGGTTTTTCGGCATCAACGGCGTCAGGGACAAAATTGAAATTGAGCTGGTGACGCCGCTCTCCGCGGCCTTCACCAAACCGGTGGCGGCGGAAATCCTGGGCAATATCTGCAAAGAAAAGAATATCAAGGTGACGCCAAACTTCCAGCTGGCCCAGGTGGACTCGGAGAAAAAGGTCATCACCTCCTACGGCGGCGAAGAAGTTCCTTATGATCTCCTGGTCTCCATCCCTCCCAATTTCGGGGCCCAATGCATCATCGACAGCGATATGGGCGACCCCATGGGCTACATGGACACCGATAATTTTACCCTGCGAGCCAAGAAGTACGATTCCATCTATGTCATCGGCGACGCCGCCAACGTTCCCACCTCCAAGGCCGGGGCCGTAGCCCACTACGAGGCCGACGTGGTGGCGGACAATCTGATTCGGGAAATCGACGGGCAGCCGCCCCGGCCGGATTATGACGGACACGCCACCTGAATGGTGGTGACGGGTTACGAGAAGGGGTCCCTTCTCGACTTTAATTACAAAATCGAACCGCTGCCGGGCAAATTCCCCTTCCCGGGCATCGGCCCCCTCGATCTCCTGGGAGTCACCTTTTCCAACTACGTCGGCAAGATGATGTTCCGCTGGGTCTATTTCAACATGATGCTCAAGGGGAGCCACCTGCCGCTGGAATCCCAGTTCGTCCTGGCCGGCAAGATCCGGGGCATTCTCTCTCCCGATATTGAAATGCCGCTACGGAGCAAGAGGATAAAGCCATGACCAACGATCTGATCCTGGAACGCCTCGAACGCCTGGAGGAAAAGATCGACCGCCTCAGCGCCTCCCAGGAACAATTATCACCTTTCGTCAAGTCGTATGAAAGCCTGAGCGACCTGGGGCGGGACCTGTCGCTCTTGACGGGGCCCGGCGCCAGGTTGCTCACCGAGGAACTGGGGGAAGTGGAGACCGCGTTTCAAATCGAGGATGCCCTCGCTCTCTTAAAAAGGCTCCTCCTCAGTTTCCGGCATATTACCTGGTCCCTGGAACAGCTGGAGAACGCCATCGACTGGTGGCATGACATGGAGCCCCTGCTGAAAATTGCGGTGCCCCATATTATCGACAAACTGGATGATCTGGAGCAAAAGGGCATCTTCCGGGTCAATTCGGCCATCCTCGACATGTACACCAAGCTGGCTTCGGCCTATACGCCCGAGGATGTCGAGGTTATCGGCGACGGTTTTGTGCGCATGCACGGCATGGTCAGGAAGTTTGCCGATCCGGTGGTTATCCAGTCTATTGAAGCTATTGTTGACATGTATGCCAAACTTGCCTCGGTTTACAAACCCGAGGATATCGAGTCCATCGGCGACGGCTTCGTGCGCATGCACGGCATGGTCAAAAAGTTTTCCGATCCCCGGGTTATCGATTTTCTCGATCGCCTTACGGACGTGCCGGCCAAGGTGAACCTGGAGGAAGCTAAACCGGTGGGCCCCTTCGGGATGATGTTCCGGATGATGGGTAAGGAAACCAAAAAAGGACTAGGGGTGGCCCTGGAATTGACCAAGGCCCTGGGCAAAGTCCAATCCGGCAACGGTCACGGCCAGCCAGTCAATGAAGAGTGAAATTGAGGGGGATCTTGACCCGGGGTTCAAGCCGTCGCGGCCTGGGCCTTGACTGCGTCAGCCTCACGCTGGCGGCCCACCTCCTTACGGAAGGCGGCATAGTTTTGTCTCAGGTTGACAGCATCCTGGTCCAGGGGATGCCCCTTGGTTTCACAGATCTCCAGGGCCCACAGGTAAAAGGCCTCTGCCTCGGCATGCCGGCCCTGGGTATGGCGCAGGACACCGAGATTGTTCAGGGTTTGCGCCAGGTCCAGGTGTTCCGGCCCCAGCAGTTTTTCCTGGATTTTTAACACCTGTTCCAGCAGATGTCCGGTTTCGTGAAACTCCTCGAAGGCATACGAGAGTTCCGCCGCGGCCTTCAAATACGTCAGGTTGGCGGGCTGCAGATCGGCGGCCAGTTGGTAATGTTGCGTCGCCGCAAAGTAATTGAAATCAGTTTCCGCCAACTGTCCCAGGAGAAAAGCGGCCCCGGCGGCCAGTTTCTTGTTCCTGGCCACCGCCAGCTGCGACCCCTCGGCCTCGGCAACCTCCTGATTGCCTAGGGACTGGGCGCGTTTCAACAGAGCCGCCGCCTTCCCCGTCGCCCCGCGCTTTAAGGCCATCCGGGCCAGGGAGAGCTGGTCCGGTTCACTCATGTCTTTAAAATCATTCAGCGCCGCATAGATATTCCGGAGCCGGGCCTCGATTTCACGGTGCGTGCCGGGGAGGTCCACCAGCCGCCGCTGAATTCTGCCCCGGAAATGTTCCAGCACCCCCTGGAGCCCAAAGTCCAGCCCCATTCTTTCGACATCCTCACGCAGTTCGGCTTCCCGGTGGCTAAGGATGTCCCTAATCCGGTCCATATCCAGGTCAAAATGCACTCCGTCTTCGTCCCGCCGCCGGCCGGGGTCACATCTCTGGCTGAGACGGGCCAAGGTCCGCCGGTTCCGGCAGCTGGAGACGGTGCAGACGACAACCCCAAAAGTTGCCCCCGCAAACCAGATGATCCAAAGGATGGTGATGATGTCTAGGAAGTTTTTTTGGATCAGGGCGAAAATTGATTCCAGGATATCCATATCTGCCCCTTGTCCACACCGGATATGGCTGCACCTGATGCCTGGGAGGAGGGTTCACGGGTCTCAAATGGTAATGAATCAGGTTGCCATCCGGCTTCTGGATTATGGATAAGGTAAGGTAATCGTCAGTTAAGAACAATTAGGGAAAGTCTAATTTCGAGGTTCCCAATCCATAAATTAGGGGTCGGGTTTGGCTCCCTGGAGGGGGAGCCGGAGAGAAATGGCTGAAGGGCTCTGGAGCTGCCTGAATCCCGTTACCGGCACTTTACCGGTCTCAAAGCAACCCGTTAACCAGCCTCCCGGTTCAGGTTTTCCAGGCCTACGGCCAAATCCCCATTTGACAAGTCGAGGGCTTTGGGATAATAATTTCATGGAATTATCGCCCTCTTAGCCCTAAGGAGATCCGCATGGCCATTGAAGAATTCCCCCGGATGAAACGTCTGCCTCCCTATGTCTTTGCCACGGTCAACGCCTTGAAAATGATGGCCCGGCGCCGGGGGGAGGATATCATCGATCTGGGGATGGGAAATCCCGACCTGCCCACGCCGCAGCACATTGTGGATAAGCTCATCGAAGCCGCAAGCAAGGGCGCCAACCACCGTTACTCCGCCTCCCGGGGGATTACCAAGCTCCGGGTGGCTATTTCCGACTGGTACAAACGCCGGTTCGACGTCGATATCGACCCGGAGACCGAGGCCATCGCCACCATCGGGGCCAAGGAAGGACTGTCCCACCTGATTCTGGCTACGGTGGAACCCGGGGACGTGGTGCTGGTGCCCAACCCCACCTACCCCATTCATTCCGCCTCCGTGGTCATTTCCGGCGGCCAACTGGTGAGCATCCCTTTAAGCCCCGACCGGGATTTTTTTGAGGACCTGGGCAACATCACCGAACTGATCCGGCCCCGGCCCACGATGCTCATCATTTCGTTCCCCCACAACCCCACCACCCGGTGCGTGGATTTGGAGTTTTTCAAGCGCATCGTGGAGTACGCCCAGAAGTACAACGTTTACATCATCCATGACTTCGCCTACGCCGACCTGGTCTTCGATGATTATAAGGCGCCCAGTTTCCTCCAGGTGCCCGGCGCCAAAGAGGTGGGGGTGGAGCTGTTTTCGCTGTCCAAGAGCTACAACATGCCCGGCTGGCGCATGGGGTTCGTGGTGGGCAACCAGCGCCTGGTCCACGCCCTGACCCGCATCAAGAGCTACCTGGACTACGGGGTGTTCCAGCCCATCCAGATCGCCTCCATCATCGCCTTGAACGGCCCCTACGACTGCGTGGAGCAGACCGTGGCGGTCTATAAGGAGCGCCGCGACGCCCTGTGCCGGGGGCTCCACAACCTCGGCTGGCGGGTGGACCCGCCCAAGGGGACCATGTTCGTCTGGGCCCGCATCCCCAAAAAATTCCGGCACCTGGGCTCGGTGGAATTCGCCATGATGCTCATCCGGGAGGCCAAGGTGGCGGTGGCCCCGGGGCTGGGCTTCGGCGAGTTCGGCGACGAATACGTGCGCTTCGCCCTGGTGGAAAACGTCCACCGCACCAACCAGGCCATCCGGGGTTTCCGCCAGGTCCTGAAAAAGAGCCTGAATGAACTGGGCCTCCCGGCGCCGGAGAAATGAAAATCATGACCGAAGACTTCATCCTCAAAAGCCAAATCCCCCTAAATCCCCCTTTGCTAAAGGGGGACTTTAAAAACCCCCCTTTGAAAAAGGGGGGTAGGGGGGATTTGCTTCTGCTCTGAAAGTGTAGGAGACCCGCCCTCGGGTGTCCAGGCATAGGATGGAAAGCCTGTGCCGCCAGTTTCATGGTTTTGGGTGTTCCTTTGGAACATGAATGGCTGGTTCGCAAGCTTAGCTTAGGAACCAAGGAAAAAGCATCTATGAGGAAGGATAAATCTAAAGAAATGCGCCAGGAATACCGGCGTGAAGACCTCGGCGAGGGGGTTCGGGGTAAATATTTGGACACTTACCGGGCTGGCACCAATCTGGTCCTCCTTAGCCCCGAGGTGGCGAAGGTATTCCCAACCGAAGAGCTGGTGAATGAAGCCCTGCGTCAGCTTATAGAAGTGGCACAGAAATTCGTTGGCCCAGCCAACCGCTCCAGGCGTCGTACTTAAGTTAAGGGTTTAGGATTCCGACTTTTGCACCTGCCAAATGGAACTGTCCATGGACGATCGTTACCTGTCATGGCCTTTTTTTGATGATTTTCACCGCACGTTTGGGCGGGACTTTGGCCAATGGGCAGCTTCCGAACTTCCGCCGTACGAAAATAATGACGGGGGCGATGGCAAGGCGGCGCGAGATATCTTTCAACGGCTGGGGATTGGCAAATGGCTGGACCACTCCCTCCCTGGAAGTCCCGGCGCCAGGGGAGATAAGCACGATCTTCGCACCCTCTGCCTGATGCGGGAAATCCTGGGGTATAGGGCGGCGATTGCCGACGTGGCTTTCTCTGAGCCCTGGCTGGCCATCATGCCTGTGGCCCTTTTCGGTTCCGAGCCGGCAAAAAAAGAGCTTCTCCCTGGATATTTGCGGGGCGAGATGCTTCCAGCCTTTGCGCTTTCCGAACCAGGCGTCGGGTCTGATGCCGCCGCTCTTGAAACCATGGCGCAGTTGGACGGGGACCACTACGTTATTTGCGGCCGGAAGATGTGGACCTCAAACTCCGGCCTCGCCGATGTTTATGTGGTATTTGCCCGAACCGGGGAGGCTCAGGAGGCGCAGGGCATCTCAGCCTTTCTGGTGGACGGGAGACTTCCCGGAATTTCCTTGGAGGAACGGCTGGCTGTCCTCCCGCCCCATACCGTCGGAACCCTCCATTTTAACAACGTCCGCGTTCCCGCTGATCGGCTCCTGGGTGAACCCGGACAGGGTTTCAAGATAGCCATGAAGGTGCTTGAGCTCTTTCGCCCCACTGTGGGCGCCGCCACCCTGGGTATGGCGCGGCGCGCTATCGATGAAGCTGTTCCGCGAAGCAAGGCGCGGGTGGCCTTTAAGAAACCGATCTGCGAGCATCAACTGATCCAGGCGAAACTGGCTGATATGGCCGTAAAGGTGGATGCCTCAGCCCTGCTGGTCTATAGGGCCGCCTGGACGCACGATGTTGGTAACTCCCGGATTACCAGGGAGGCTGCCATTGCCAAGTTGTACGCCTCCGAAGCAGCACAAGAAGTCGTCGATCAAGCCCTGCAAATATTTGGCGGCTTGGGGGTGATGAAAGGCATGGTGGTTGAACGTCTTTATCGCCATGTTCGAGCCTTTCGGATATTTGATGGTACCAGCGAGATTCAAAAACTGCTCATCGCCAAGGACATACTTCGGGAGCAGATAATCTGATGAAGCCACCCATACCACCCTCGATTTCTAACTATTTATGGATAAAACGCGGATGAAACCCATTAACATCGGCCTCATCGGCTTCGGCACCGTGGGAACGGGCGTGGTGCGGCTGCTTACCGAGCAGCAGGAATTGCTGGCCCGGCGCCTGGGGTCTCCTTTGATCCTGAAGAAGGTGGCGGACCTGGACCTGGACCGTCAGCGCCCCGTAACTCTGCCGCCGGAAGTCCTCACCACCCGGGCCGAAGACATCCTGGACGACCCGGAAATCGATATCGTGGTGGAACTCATCGGCGGCACCGTTGCCGCCCGGGACTATGTGATGGCCGCCATCGCCCGGGGCAAGCACGTGGTCACCGCCAACAAGGCCCTGCTGGCCCACCACGGCAACGATCTGCTCGCCGCGGCCGCGGCGCACCGGGTGGAGGTGGCCTTCGAGGCCTCGGTGTGCGGCGGCATCCCCATTATCCTGGCCCTGCGCCAGGGGCTGGCCGCCAACCGGGTCCAGGAGCTGTTCGGCATCTTAAACGGCACCGCCAATTACATCCTCACCCAAATGACCCAAAGCGGCGCCTCCTATGCCCAGGCCCTGGCCGAGGCCCAGGCCCAGGGGTTCGCCGAAGCCGATCCCACCCTGGACGTGGAGGGGATCGACACCGCCCACAAGCTGGCCATCCTCATGAGCCTGGCGTACGGGTCCCAACTGGACCTGGAAGGAATCGCGGTGGAGGGGATCAGCCGGCTTAACCCCCTGGACCTGCAGTTCGCCGGGGAATTCGGCTACTGCCTCAAACTCCTGGCCATTACCCGGGACGACGGGCACCGGGTCGAGGCCCGGGTCCATCCCACCCTGGTGCCCCGGACCCACATGCTGGCCAACGTGGGCGGCGCCATGAACGCGGTCTACCTCACCGGGGACGCGGTGGGGCCGATCCTCCTCTACGGGCAGGGGGCCGGGATGATGCCCACGGCCAGCGCCGTGGTCAGCGACCTCATCGACCTGGCCCGCAATCTCAACCACGGGGTCCCCGGCCGGGTGCCGGCCCTGGGGTGGGAATCGGCGCTCAACACCCGGCGGCTCATCAAACCCATCAACGACCTGGTGACCAACTACTACCTCAGGTTTTCGGCCCTGGACCGGCCCGGGGTCCTGTCCCAGGTCTCGGGCATCCTGGGGAAACACAACATCAGCATCGCCGCGGTGATTCAGAAGGGCCGGGAATTGGCCGGGACGGTGCCCATTGTCATGATCACCCACGAAGCCCGGGAGGCCGACGCCCGGCAGGCCATGGCCGAGATCGACCAGTTGCCCATCGTGTCGCCGCCCACGGTGTTTTACCGCATCGAGGACCCCCACCTCCACGCGGCCCAGATCTAGGGCCGGGTGCGAACCGGGGCGAATAGATGAACCGCCATCCTGCGATCCCCTGGCCTTAGATCACTGCTATCGGCGGCCAAGCATGGCAGGATTAAAGAAAATTGGCCTCCCGGCCGACAGGGATAGGTAGGATCCCTATTATTATGAAATAATAGATTAAACCTCCCTGCCGCCAAAGGAGATACCCATGCGCGACTTCTGGGCCTTCCGGACTATGGTCACCCCGATCATCATCCAGATTCTGTTCTGGATCGGCGCCGTCCTCTGTCTCATCACCGGCGCCATTATGGTTATCTATGGAGCCACCCAGTCTCATGGGGGCGAGAGCCACTACCTATGGAAAGGCGTGCTTCTCTTCGTGCTGGGGCCCCTGGGGGTCAGGGTATATTGCGAAATCCTGATGATCTTCTTCCGCATCAATGAGACTCTAACGGAAATTAAGCACACCATCGAGCGGCCAGAGCCCCAATCACACCGGCCGGAGGCGCCATAAGAAAATCGGCTTGGCCAGAGGCTCGAGTCCGGCGGTTGGTCATGGGGATCGATCCCGGGCCACTGGAGACTCGTCAGGGGAAAACGACACATGGGCCAGACAAATGCATCAAAAATTAAAATAACCGTAAGGAGGCAGGTGGACCATGAAAAGTAAAGCAGCGTGGTTAGGCATGGCGGTAATGATAATGGCGCTGGGCATCGCCCTGGCGGGTTGCGCCACGGCTCAATCCAGCAGCCCGGCCCAATCTCAGTCCGATTTGCTCAAGGCAGCCGGGTTTAAAACCCACACGGCGAAAGACGCCCACGTGGCTTATGTTAAGACCCTGCCAGCCAAAAAGGTGGTGTTGAACAAATACCAGGACAAGCCTGTGTATTTGATCTGCACCGACCCCAGTTCCAAGCAATGTTTCTTGGGAGACGAGGCGGCCTATAAGCGGTATCAGCAATTGGCCATCCAACAAAGCATCTCCGAAGACCAGCACAAAGTCTCGGATGAGCGCTCGGACCCCGAGGCCCTGCAGATGTGGGTGGATTCCCAGGGCGGGGGTTGATCGGTTTATTGAGAGCCGGGGCTTATAAGAGGGGATGGTTGTTATCCCGCCAGCCCCTCTTGAACCGTAAGGAGGCAGGTGGATGACAAGAGATAGAGCCCCCTGGATTGGTTATGTCCTGGCGGCGGTGCTCGGCATCGTTTTGGCGGGCTGCGCTACGGCGCCGGTCAGCAGTTCGCCCAAGTCCCAGGACGATTTGCTTACCGCCGCGGGATTTACGAGTTATGTGTCTAAAACTCCTCAAAGTTTGGCCTATCTTAAAACCCTTCCCCCCCAGGAGATCGTGAAGCACAGCTATCAAGGCACAAACCGGTTTCTGGTGTGCACTGACCAGAACTCCAAGGCCTGCTATGTGGGGGACGAGGCGGCATTTCAGCGGTATCAGAATCTGGCCACCCAGGAAGATATTGCCGCCCGAAAGCGCAACGTGAAGGAGGAGCGCTGGGACCCCGAGGCCTTGCAATTGTGGGCGGATTCCCAGTGGATCGGGAGATAAAGGGGTATGGTTGCTATCCCTCATTCCCTCTTTCCCGGGGATAAAGCCTCTCCGGCCCGGAAGCGCGGCGGGGCTCGTTAAGAGGCGGTCCGGCAACCGATGCCCCCTGCTCCGTCAACAACCCTGCGCCCGTTTTCCTGTCGCTACTTGCCACACCCGGACTCTTCCAGTTATGATAAAGAAGCGCCCTCTCTCAGGGGTTCCCTGGAGGCGGGTCAGTATCGACTCTGTCGCGTAAAGGTCAGGTTTTTCTATGAAATACGTCATTTTGGTAGGCGATGGCATGGGGGATTACCCCATGGCCGAGTTGGGTGGCAAAACCCCGCTGGAGGCGGCCAAAACACCCTTTATGGATGAACTGGCCCGGCGGGGGGAACTGGGGTGCGCCCGCACCATACCCCCGGGCAAGGAGCCCGGCAGCGACATCGCCAATCTGGCCATCATGGGCTATGATCCGGAACGCTATCACACCGGCCGGGCGCCGCTGGAGGCCGCGGCCCTGGGGGTGAACCTGGCCCCCGGAGAGGTGGCCTTCCGCTGCAACCTGGTGACCCTGCGTCACGAGGGCGCCGGGATCATCATGGAGGACTACGCCGCCGGCCACATCACCAGCGAGGAAGCCCGGGAGATCATCCAGGTGCTGGATTCAGCCCTGGGCCGGGATGGACGCCGCTTTTATCCGGGGGTTAGCTACCGGCACCTCCTGGTGTGGGCCGATGGGGACGCGGCCTGGCGCACCTACCCGCCCCACGACTGGACCGGCAAGGAGGTGGGCCACCTCATGGACGCGGGCGCCGCCGCACCCTTGTGGGACCTGGTGCGGGCCTCCTGGCCCATCTTAAAGGATTACGACCTTAATCGCCGGCGCCAGGCGGCCGGGAAGAACCCGGCCACCTCCATCTGGCTCTGGGGCCAGGGACGATCGCCCCAAATGCCCACTCTGAACGACCGCTTCGGCCTCACCGGCGCAGTGATCTCGGCGGTGGACCTCATCCGGGGCATCGGCAAGTATGCCGGGTTGAAGCAAATTTTGGTCCCAGGGGCCACGGGCTTTTTGGACACCAATTACGCCGGCAAGGTGGCCGCGGCCCTCGATGCCCTCAAGGACATGGACCTGGTCTTCGTCCACGTGGAGGCCCCGGATGAGGCGGGCCACAGCGGCGAGCTTAAACTCAAGCTCCAGGCTATCGAGGACTTCGACGCCAAGGTGGTGGGGCCCATGCGGGCGGGCCTGGATCAGTTGGGGGATTATCGTCTCCTGGTGCTCTGCGACCACTTCACGCCGCTTATTCTCCGCACCCACACCGATGAACCGGTGCCGTTCATCCTCTTTGATTCGCGGACCCCTGGTGACCGTCCCCGGCCCTACACCGAGGCCGCAGCCAAGGATGCCGGCCTGCTCCTGGACCAGGCCGCCGGCCTGCTGCCCCGGCTGCTGGAACGGTAGAAGCAATTGGGGGGTGGGCCGGGGCCAGCGGCGCAGGCGTTTCGCCGGTGATCCCCGCCTGCTTACAAAAAATCTCAAACCCGTATAAACAAGTAGGGGCGACCCGTTGGGTCGCCCTTGTTCGCCGGCAAACATTTACTTTTGTAGCAGTCCCGCATGGGCCTGAGGCCCACCCATGACGGAAGAAAGGTCAGTGGGGCGGGCGTCCCCGCCCGCCAGGCGGTCCGCACAGGCTGGAAAGCCTGTGCCACCGGCCGAAAACAGTATTATTCGGCCTGCTCCTTGATGATGCGGCCCTGGCTGGTGAACGAAAACCCCTGAGCCCCTAAGGAGCCGATTATCAGGCATTCGATGATAGGTTCGGTGACATTTTTTTCGGCCTGCCACTGGATAATAAAATTGGCCCCCAGACCCTCCGCTTCTTTCTTGGACTCCTTCACCACCACCCGCATCGCCCCCATGGGATTGAGGACAACCGGCGCCGTGAGGTAGCTGCTGACTTTTTTGCCCTCGGTGTCGTATTCATCGATACGAGCTATGGTAATGGGCTGATCCGGGTCGGTATTGTGGATCACCAGGTTGGCACGCAAGGGCACCACCATGTAGATGGGCGGTCCACTGATGACATTGGCGTAGCTTGGAATATAAACCGTCTGGCTTCTTACCATTTTAACGGCAGCCAATCCTACCCCGCCGCCTAAAAAGAGCCCCAGGGTCACCATACTGGTGAACCACAACCGCCGTTTCACCTTCTTGATCCGCATCTTTTATTCTCCTTGAGGGCCGGGGTGAGGGGAATTGCTTACCGCTTTATCGACGCAATGACCGGATAAGTTAAAAACGTGCTGACTGGTTGACGCTTATCGCGTTTGCCAAAAAATCCTTCCGTTTAGAGGTTCTTAAATCCCCCTCAATCCCCCTTTTTCAAAGGGGGACTTTTCCTGCAATTCCTTGTAGTTCCCCCCCTTTTTTAAAGGGGGGCAGGGGGGATTTTAAGGCTTCCCATAACCGAAAAAACTTTGCCAATCGATATACGTTCCGGGTCAAGATAGGACCGGAACCGCTCCTCTTTAAACCTGGTCCTGGAGGTAGCGCACCGCGTTCTGGAAGATGGCCAGGCCATCGCCCACCTGTTCGGGGTAGGGCTCATTCCGGCGGCGCCAGGCTTCCTTTTTCCGGGTCCAGGTGGGGTGTTGGAACGAGGAGATATGGGCTTCGGGGTGGGGCATAAGGCCCAGGACCCGGCCGGTGGCGTCCGTGATGCCGGCGATGTCCAGCAGCGACCCGTTGGGGTTATGGGGAAACCGGCCCATGGCCACGTTGCCCGAGGGTCCGGCGTATTTCAGGGCGATCTGGCCCCGGTCGGCCAACTCCGCCAGGATGGGGCCATCAGCGTAAAATTTCCCTTCCCCGTGGCGGATGGGTAATTCCAGGCGATCCAGCCCCTGGGTAAAGACGCACTTGGAGTCCATGGCCTTGAGGTGGACCCAGGCGTCCCGGAAATTGCCGCAATCGTTGGGGATAAGCGCCGCCAGACGGGCGCCGGTCCTCCCGGGCAGGCCCGGCAACACCCCCAGGTTGACCAGGACCTGGAAGCCGTTGCAGATGCCGATGACCAGACGGCCGGCCTGGATGAATTCCTGCAAGGCCGAGCCCAGGGCCAGCTTCAGCCGCAAGGCCAGAATGACCCCGGCGCCGTGGTCGTCACCCCAGGAAAATCCCCCGGGCACGGCCAGGAGATGGTAGTCCCACAGGAGGCCCGGATTTTCCAGCAGATCGGTGGTGTGGACCCGCACCGCCTCGGCCCCGGCCCTCTCCAGGGCAAACGCGGTCTCGTAGTCGCAGTTGAGCCCGTAGCCATAGAGCACCAAGGCCTTCGGCTTTGGGGGCGGGTTTTGGGTTTTGGGTTCTGGGTTCTGGGTTTTCATAAGAACTTTGGCAAGCAGTGCCCTTTCCTCGTTCCCAAGCTCAGCATGGGAACTTAACATTTTTCGCCCAAGCTCTGCTTGGGCGCCACTTGTCAAAATTTGGCACACTGCTTACGGCGGTCCAGGGGCAGGCGAGGGCGCCCGCCCTCCATCATATTCCTAACCCCTGGCCCCTGATCCCTAACTGCTCACTGCTAACCGCTTACTGCTCACTCTCCCCTCTACTTCTTCCCGCCCTTTTTGGCTTTGGGTTTGGGGGCCGCCTTCTTCTCTTCCCGCTTCTGTTTCTGGGCCGCGAGTTCGATGACTTTTTCCCGCTTTACCGCCACCCGTTTGGCCTCTTTCCGCCAGGCATAGACGACGGGGCTGGCCACAAAGATGGAGGAATACGTGCCCACCAGGACGCCTAAGATCATGGCCAGGGCAAAATCCCTCAGGACCACGCCGCCGAAGACATACAGGGCCACCACCACCAAAAACACCGTAGTGCTGGTAATGATGGTCCGGGACAGGACTTCGTTGACGCTGAGGTTGATGATCTCCCCCAATTTGCCCCGGCGCCGGGCCAAATTTTCCCGGATGCGGTCGAAGACCACCACGGTGTCGGTGAGGGAGTAGCCCGCCAGGGTGAGAAGGGCGGTGACCACCAGTAGGGTGATTTCGACGTTGAACAGATAAAAGACGCCCAGGACGGCAAGGACGTCGTGGAAGGTAGCTATGGTGGCGCCGATGCCGAAGATGAATTCGAAGCGCCAGGCAATATAGATGATGATCCCCAGCATGGAGATGACAATGGCAAGGATGGCCTTGCTACGCAGGTCCCCGCTGATGGAGGCCCCGATCTCGGATTTGCCGATCACCTTGAAGTTATTCTCCGGCAGGGCCTTATTGAGAATTTCCACCAGATGGTTGGACATCTGGCCCACGGAATCCTCGGACTTCTTGAGCTTGACCATAAGCTCTTTGCCGCCCTCGACCTGCTGGATCTCGGCGTGGCCCCAGCCTTCCTTGTCCAGGATGCCGCGCACTTCGTTAACCGTGAAGGGCTTGGCTGCGCTCATCTCCACCAGGGCGCCGCCGCTGAACTCCACGCCCAGGTTGCCGTGACCCCGGGAGAGCTGCACGAATGCCACCAGGCCCAAAATCGACAGGACCCCGGAAATGATAAAGGCGTAACGGCGCCAGCCGATAAAATCGATGTTGGGCTGCTGGAAGAATTCGAAGAAACTGAGCTTTTTTAACCAGCGCTTGAGGATCGTCCAGTCGTACACC
>Ga0351886_10182_pt1 | contig 30518 bp, 28 predicted proteins | sample TotcelFGM3001L14_FD_206761 | JGI IMG/M metagenome (GOLD analysis project Ga0351886, IMG submission 206761) | Enriched cells from coal bed in the Powder River Basin, Montana, United States - Total cells FGM rep3 HSBNCT.FGM.300.1.L14 ... | reverse complement strand
GGCAACGCCTGCCTCACCGATTTCGGCTGGAGAGCCTGCCAGATCAAGGCCGCCATTGAAAAAATTTGTTCCCGTGAGATGCCCCGGTAACGCCCCCGGTTTGATAGACACAATCTGCGTTCAAAAAGAGCAAAGCAAATGTAGGAGCGCACCTGTGTGTGCGCCCTCTGGGGGGGACACACAGGTCCCCCCCCTCACTGTAGGTAGTTTGCCATAAATTCCTTCCGTTCGGAGGTTCTCAAATCCCCCTAAATCCCCCTTTTTCAAAGGGGGACTTTAGCAGTAATTCCTTATAGTTCCCCCCTTTATTAAAGGGGGTTAGGGGGGATTTGTGGATATCAAGGATCGGAAAAAAATTTTGGCAATCACTATAAATCACCCGGTCAGGCCTGGAGCGGCTGATGCCGGTCCAGGCGGGCGACGCATTCGATATGGGCGGTGTGGGGGAAGAGATCGAAGGGTTGGATGGCCCGGATGTCGTAGCGATCCTGGAGGAGAGCCAGGTCCCGGGCCAGGGTGGCGGGGTTGCACGATACATAGATAATCCGCCGGGGGCCAATCTCCCGGAGGGCCTCCACCACCTGGGGGTGCATGCCGGCCCGGGGCGGGTCGGTGACGACCACATCGGGGCGAGGCTGGCCGCCGATTCGCAGGGTCTCCCGCAGGCGTTCTTTCAAATCTCCCGCCAGAAACCGGCAATTTTCCCGGCCGTTGAGCCGGCTGTTGGTGTAGGCATCGTTCACGGCCGCGGCGACCAGTTCAAATCCCACCACCCGGCGCACGTGAGAGGCCAGGTGCAGGGCGATGCTGCCGGCCCCGCAATAGAGATCCCAGACGGTCTGGTCATTGGTGAACTCGCCCAACCGGCTGACGGCGTTATACAACCCTTCGGCGGCAGCGGTATTGGTTTGCAGAAAAGAGTCGGCCGAGATGCGCAGGCGGAGATCGCCCAGGTGCTCTTCGATATATCCCGGTCCCCACAGGGTGCGGCTGGACTCGCCGATGGCCACCTGGGCCTTGGTCTGACGCCGGGAATGCACCAGAGAGGTGATGGCCGGGAAACGGGCCACCAGGTGGACCGCCAGCGCCTCCACCGCGGCCGGGTCGCCCTGGTCGGTGGTGATGAGGTGCACCAGGGTCTGGGCGGTGCGCTTGCCCTCCCGGATTATCAGAAATCGCCAAAAGCCCCGGTGGGTGTGGGTATTATAGGCCGCATGGCCGCTCTGTCCGCACCAGCGGCGCACCTCGGCCACGATGGCCGTGGATTGGGGGGATTGCAGGAAGCAGTGCTCCAGATTAAAGATCCGGTCAAAAGCGGCCCCCACATGCAGCCCCAGGGCGACGCCGCCGCCAGCGGCGCGGGCTCCAGGGGCCAGCCAGGCCCGGGGAGCAAAGGTGAACTCCATTTTGTTGCGATAATATCGCTGGTCCGGCGAGGCCACCGGCGCCAGGATATCCCCGGGCGTCAGTCCCGCCAGATGCTGGAGACATTCCTGGACGTGGAGCTTTTTCCAGTGCAACTGCTCCTCATAGGCGAGATCCTGCCATTGGCAGCCGCCGCAGAGATCGAAATGGGGGCAGAAAGGGGGCGCATACGCCGGCGACTGCGCCAGGAGCTGCACGACCTCGGCCTCGGCGAAGCGCGCTTTTTTCCGGGTAATCCGCACCCGCACCTGCTGCCCGGGGACGGCGTGATCCACGAAAACCACGAACCCGTCCACCCGGCCCAGGGCTTTGCCGCCAAAGGCCAGCTTTTCTATGCCCAGATCGACTTCCGCACCCTTGGACAGCGAGAGGGGGGCGGCCGTTGGTTTCACCGGGGCCATGTCAAGAAACCTGGCCTGAAAAGTTCGAAGTTCGGGGTGGGCTCATCAATCGCCTTTCAAAATCCATGGGTGGGGCAAAGGCCCATGAGAAACGGCGGAAACAGGGTAAGGCGCGGCAATTTTCTCCATCCTGGCCCCGTGCGATAAGTATACTAAAAATAATCATTTTGCCCCTCATGGAGATGTTTCATTTTCCGGTTTTAAGGCGGCGTCCACCACCACAATGGTCACCCCCCGGGCCTTGAGGATCAATTGTTCCGCCAGAGTTTTGCGGCCCAGCCAGCGTTTCCAGGCGGGCAAGGGGCCGGGCTTGCCGAGGACGATGTGTCCCACCCGGTATTCCCTGGCAAAATGCAAGATGGTCTCCACCACGTCCTCACCCTTATAGGGGAAGACCTGCGCCCCCAGGAGCTTGGCCAGGGTCAGGGTATCGGCAACCTGGCGCTGGGTGGCCGCATCAATGGTGGTGGGCTCTTCTTTCGGTGTTTGCACATAGACCGCATACCAGTTGGTGTTGAGACGGCCGGCCAGGCGGGAGCCGTAGCGTAACAGGGCCGCGGCATTGGGGCCGCGGGAACTGAGGCAGACCATCACCTGGTCGGGAGCGATCCCATATTCTTCCTCCGGTTCCCGGCGGCGCTTCTGGTCAATTTGTGAGGCAATTTCCCGGAGAGTCAACTCCCGCAACTGATCCAGATTGTTGCGCTTGAAAAAATTCTCCAAGGCGGTGGATACCCGCTCCCGGGGATAGATTTTCCCTTCCCGCAGCCGTTTCAGTAAATCCTCCGGGGCCAGGTCGACGTTGACCAGTTCATCGGCTTCGGCGATCACGGCATCCGGGATGCGCTCATGGACCTTCACTCCGATCTGGGCCTCCACTGCGTCATAAAGGCTCTCGAGGTGCTGGATATTGAGGGTGCTGATGACATGGATACCCGCGGCCAGGAGGTCCTCCACATCCTGATAGCGTTTGGCGTTCTTGCTGCCGGGGACATTGGTGTGGGCCAGTTCGTCCACCAGGGCCACCTCGGGCCGTCGCGCCAGGACCGCGTCCAGGTCCATCTCCTCCAGGATGATGTTGCGATATTGTATCTGGCGCCGGGGAACGACTTCCAAGCCGGTAATGAGTTCGGCCGTCTCAGCCCGTTCATGGGTCTCCACCAGCCCCACGACAACATCGACCCCCTCCTTGAGCAGGCGGTGCCCTTCATTAAGCATCTGCCAGGTCTTGCCCACCCCCGCCCCGTAGCCAAGATAGACCTTCAGCTTGCCGCGCTGGGCGCGGCGAATCAGGCGTAGGAAGCTAAGGGGTTTTTCAATTGCCATGTTATTTGTCCGAAATCGCGTCAAGCGCTAAATTGAGCCGAAACACGTTCACCCCGGGGTCTCCCAAGAAGCCTAAGTCGGGTCCGTCGGTAAAATCTTGCATCAGTCTTTTAACCTTATCGGCACTCAACTTTCTGGCTTGGGCCACGCGAGGGGCCTGAATCTCGGCATTACGGATACTTATGTGCGGGTCCAGGCCGCTGCCGGAGGCGGTCACCGCGTCCCCGGGAACCAGCGCCGCCCCGGGCAGGTTATTCTCGGTGCGATATCTATCCACCCGCTCCTTAACCTGATCGATGAGCTTCCGGGACAGAGGCCCCAGGTTGCTGCCGCCGGAGCTGGCGCCGTCATAGCCTATTTCTCCCGCCGCCGAGGGCCGGGGGTGGAAATACTGCGGCCCGCTGAAGTTCTGGGCCAGCAAGCCACTGCCCACAATCTTTCCCCGGACTTCCACCAGGGAGCCGTTGGCCTGATGGGGAAAGGCCACCTGGGCGATGCCCCAAACCACCAGGGGATAGACGCCGCACAAGATGATCAGCAGGCCCAGTGTGGCCAGGGCCGATACCTTGACTTCCTGTAACAGTTCTTGGGGTTTCATGGTCTCTTTTCTCTCAGGCAAGATGCAGGGCGGCAACGATCAAATCGATGAGCTTGATGCCGATAAACGGCACGATGACGCCGCCCAAGCCATAAATCAGTAAATTGCGCCGCAGGATCGCGGCCGCCCCCAGGGGGCGGAACTTGAGGCCTTTCAGCGCCAGGGGAATCAGGGCAATAATAATCAAAGCATTGAAAATCACTGCGCTGAGGATGGCGCTTTCCGGCGATGCCAGCTTCATGATATTAAAGGGGGCGATTTGGGGAAAGGTCGCCACCAGCATGGCCGGAATAATAGCAAAGTATTTGGCCGCATCATTGGCCACACTGAAGGTGGTGAGAGCCCCCCGGGTCATGAGGAGCTGTTTGCCGATTTCCACCACCTCAATCAATTTCGTCGGATTGGAATCCAGGTCCACCATATTGCCGGCCTCTTTGGCCGCCTGGGTGCCGGTATTCATGGCCACCCCGACGTCGGCCTGGGCCAGGGCCGGGGCGTCGTTGGTCCCGTCCCCGGTCATGGCCACCAAGTGCCCGGCGGCTTGCTGCCGCCGGATCAGGGCCAGCTTGTCTTCCGGCTTGGCCTGGGCCAGGAAATCATCCACCCCAGCCTCCTTGGCAATGGCCGCGGCGGTCAGCGGATTGTCGCCGGTAATCATGATGGTGGTGATCCCCATGGCCCGGAAACGCCGGAAGCGATCCGGCAGACCGCCCTTGACGATGTCCTTGAGATAAACCACCCCCAGGACTTTTTCGGCGCTGGCCACCACCAGAGGGGTGCCGCCCAGGAAACCGATGCGCTGAATCTCGGCGTCCACCTCCGGGGGCAGCGGTTGGCCCACGAATTCCTGGACCTCCTCAGCCGCGCCTTTGCGGTAGCGGTTGCCCGCGTGGTCTATGCCGCTCATGCGGGTCTTGGCGGAGAAGGGGACGAATTGAGCCTGGGGAAATTCATGCAAATCCCGTCCCCGCAGGCCGTATTCCTTGGCCAGCACCACGATGCTGCGGCCCTCGGGGGTTTCGTCGGCCAGGGAGGCGAGTTGGGCCACGTCAGCCAGTTCCTTCACGTCCACGCCCGGGGCCGGGAGGAACTCCACCGCCTGGCGATTCCCCAGGGTAATGGTGCCGGTCTTGTCCAGCAGCAGCACGTCCACGTCGCCGGCGGCCTCGGCGGCCCGGCCGCTCATGGCCAACACGTTTTTCTGCACCAGCCGGTCGATGCCGGCGATGCCAATGGCGCTCAACAGGCCGCCGATGGTGGTGGGAATCAAGCAGACCAGCAGGGCGGCCAGCACCGGGACGGAGAAGGCCACCTCGGCGTAAGCCCCGAAGGGTTTTAAGGTCACAATGACCACCAGAAAGATGATGGTCAGGGCCGCCAGCAGGATGGTCAGGGCGATTTCGTTGGGGGTCTTCTGGCGGCTGGCGCCTTCGATAAGACCGATCATCCGGTCCATGAAACTCTCCCCCGGGTTGGCAGTGACCCGCACCACGATTTCGTCGGAGAGCACCCGGGTACCGCCGGTCACCGCGCTGCGGTCACCGCCGGCCTCCCGGATGACCGGGGCGGATTCCCCGGTAATGGCCGATTCATCCACCGTCGCCGCGCCTTCGATAACCTCGCCGTCCGCCGGAACCATCTCCCCGGCCTTGACCACGAAGATATCGTCTTTACGCAGGGACTCCGCCGGAATGGTCTCAATGGCGCCGTTGGGGAGACGCCGGTTGGCCAGGGCCTGGGTGCGGGCCTTCCGCAAGGTGGCCGCCTGGGCCTTGCCCCGGCCCTCGGCCATGGCCTCGGCAAAGTTGGCAAACAATACCGTGAACCAGAGCCACAGCGCAATCTGCAGAAAGAACCCCCAGGAACCGCCGTGCAAGGAGGTGGTCAAAAGTGTGGCGGTGGTGACCACCGCGCCCACCAGGGCCACGAACATTACCGGATTGCGCACCATCAGGCGCGGGTCCAGCTTGCGAAAGGAATCCCAGATCGCCGGGATCAGGATCGTCTTATCAAACAGGGAGCGAGCTTTTACTTTTGCCGCCATGGTCATTATCCTTAAAACAATTTCTGGGAATTAATCATCAAGAAGTGTTCCACAATGGGGCCGAGACTGATGGCCGGGAAAAAGGTCAACGCCCCGACGATGAGCACGGTGCCGATGAGCAGGAAAACGAAGGTGACCCCGGAGACCGGGAAACTGCCGGCGCTCAAGGGAATGGTCTTCTTGCCCGCCAGGGACCCGGCCAGGGCCAGTACCGGCACGATCAGCAGGAAACGGCCGATAAGGGTGGCCAGGCCCAGGGTCAGGTTATACCAGGGGGCATTGCCGCTGAGACCCGCAAAGGCGCTGCCGTTATTGCCGATACAGGAAGTAAAGGCATAGAGCATTTCGCTGAAACCATGGGGTCCGGCATTGTTCAGGGCCTTGACGCCCCACTGGGTCGAGGCGGCCAAGGCGGTGAAGCCCAAGAGAAAGACGATGGGCACCAGGATGGCCAGGGCCGCGACCTGGACGTCAAAGGACTCAATTTTTTTCCCCAGGTATTCCGGGGTGCGCCCCACCATGAGGCCGGCCAGGAAGATGGCCAGCACCACGAAGACCAGCATCCCGAAGAGGCCGGCGCCCACGCCGCCGAAGACCACCTCGCCCAACTGGATGTTGAACAGGGGCACCAAACCGCCCAGGGGGGTGAAGGAGTCGTGCATGGAGTTCACCGCGCCGCAGGAGGCATCCGTGGTGATCGTGGCAAATAAAGCGGAATTAAAAATGCCGAACCGGACTTCCTTGCCTTCCATATTGCCAGAGGATTGGTCAACCCCTAAGGCGGCAAGACGCGGGTTGCCATAGGTCTCCGCCCCCCAACAGATCAGCACCCCTATGAAGAACAGCAGAAACATGGCGGCCCACACCGACCAGCCGTGTTTCTGGTTCTTTACCATCCGTCCCAGGAAATAGGTCAGGCCGCTGGGTATCAGGAAGATGGAGAGCATCTGCATGAAGTTCGACAGCGGCGTGGGATTCTCGAAGGGATGGGCGGCATTGGCGTTGAAGAAGCCGCCGCCGTTGGTGCCCAGCATTTTGATGGCTACCTGGGAGGCCACGGGACCCTGGGGAATCGTCTGGGTCTCCACCTTGACGTCTTGCATGACCGTGTTGCCTTGGGCGTCTTTAATCTCCTGGCCGCCGGCGTCCTTCTTGGCCACCTGGGCGGTATAAGGATCGAGCCCCTTGGCGGTCTGGTAGCCGCTGAAGTTCTGGATCATCCCCTGGGAGACCAGAAACACCGCAAACACCAGGCAGATGGGCAAGAGCAGATAGAGGCAGCTCCGGGTCAGATCGGTCCAGAAGTTGCCCAGGGTCGCGGCCTTATCCCGGGCGATGCCCCGCACCAGGGCCGCGGCGATGGCGATGCCGGCGGCGGCCGAAACGAAGTTATGAAAGGTCAGCCCCACCATTTGCGACAGATAGGACAGGGTGCTTTCGCCGCCGTAGTTCTGCCAGTTGGTGTTGGTGGTGAAGCTCGCCGCGGTATTAAAGGCCAGATCCCCGGCCACCCCGCTGAAACCCTGGGGGTTGAGGGGCAAAAAATATTGCAGCCGCAGGATCAGATAAGTAAGCAGCAGGCCCACCACGCTGAAGATCAGGACGGAAACGGCATAGCCTTTCCAATCCTGCTCTTTGGCCGGATCGATGCCCGCCAGGCGATAGATCAGACGCTCCACCGGCTTTAAGACCGGATCGAGGCCGGTCCGGCCTTCCGCATCCAGCACCCGCATCAGATAAAGACCCATGGGTTTGGTAAGGGCCAACAGGACGAGGCTGAAAAAAGCCAACTGCAGCCAACCACTGGTATTCATTTGAGGATTCTCTCCGGTTAAAACTTGTGTGGCCTAAGTAAGACCACGAACAGATAGATGATCAGCGCCACGGCCACGAGGCCGACAATCAGGTTTTCCATGTCTTGCCTTCCTTGGCCAGGAAGCTGACGTACACCAAGCAGACCCCGAAGAAAATGAGTGAAATGACTATCCACACGACGTCCATAGAGCAAAAATCTCCTTTCAGGCTGACTCAGAGTAAATCCGAGCCAGATTCTTGCACCGCCTTGACGGTAAAGCTGAACTTGGTCCCCTTTCCGGGTTGGCTGGCCACCTCGATGGCGCCGCCGTGGGCTTCCACGATTTCTTTGGCGATGGTGAGTCCCAGCCCCGAGCTGATCTGCTCCTGCCCCGGCACCCGGAAGAATTTTTCAAAGATGCGCGGCAGGAACTCCGGCGCAATCCCGATGCCGGTATCCTCCACGGAGAAACGAACCATGCTGTCATCAAGCTGTGCCTTAACGGTCACTTCCCCGCCGATGCGGGTGTATTTTAAGGTATTACTGAGAAAGTTATCGAACACCAGTTGCAAGCGGGAGGGGTCGGCCAACACCCGGGGCACATCTGGGGCCACGGTAATGTTAAACGTAATCCCATGGTCCCGGAAAGCTGGCCGCATTTTATCCGTCGCCTGCAGGATCAACTCTTCCACATTGACCGGCTGCAACCTGATCTCTGCCTGCCCTGATTCGATGCGGCTGATATCCAGGAGGTCTTCAATAACCCGATAGAGTCGATCGCTATCCTCCCGGGCCGTAACCAGAAGCTCCATCTGCTGAGGGGATAAAAGACCGAGCTTCTCATTCAAGAGAATATGAATCGCCAGGCGGATCGAGGTCAGGGGAGTTTTCAATTCATGAGAGACCGTGGAAATCAGACCGGTTTTGACTTCATCCAAGTGGCGCAAAAGCGTCACATCCGTAAGCATCAGGGTCACCCCGGCGAGTTGCCGTTCTTGATCGAAGATGGGGATAGCTTGCGGCAAGAAGAAATGCTCTTCCTCTTTTATAAAAATCTGGATCGCCCCTTCATAACCTTTGGGCCGATAGGGACGTTCTTTGCGGCTGACACGCCAGAAAATCTGGGAGATTTTCTCATTTCCCGTCTCGTCCACCGTTGATTCCGGCACCAGCCCAAAGAGGCGCTGGGCCACATCATTGGCCAACTCGATCTTGCCGTCCGGATTACAAATGGCCACAGCCTCGCTCAGGCTGTCCAGGGCCAGTTGGGTCGAACGCTGGGTGCGGAGCAGGTGGGCCTGGTCGCTGCGCCGGAACTCCCGCAGGCTAGCCGCCATCTGGTTGATGGCCTCTCCCAACTGGCCGATTTCGTCCTGGGAGCGGACGTTGACCACCAAATCCAGATTGCCTTGCTGGATCTCCCGCACGGATTGGGTCAGACTGGCAATGGGCCGCAAAATTGCCGGCCCCGCCAGGACGATAAACCCGACACATATGCCGATACCGATGAACAGCAGGAATAGCATGGCCTTCCGGGTCTGGGCGGCCCGTTGTTGCGCCTGCCCGTCCACGGCCACCATATTGTTCAAGTTCAACTCAATGATTTTTTGGGTCGCCTCTCGGACCTCTTGGGATCGGGGCAAAACTCGGTGGCGGTAGAATTCCCGTCGTTCCGATAGGTTGGATAACTGGTAGAAATTTCCCAGGTCCCGACGATAGCTCTTCCAGGACTCCGTCAGCCTGTCATTCAACTCCTGTTCGCCGGGAACGGTGACGTTGCCCTGTTGAAACCGGAGATTCCGGTCGAACTCATCCAGGACCGGCTGGCTTTGCTTGCAAACCTCAGGCCGGTCTTCCCACAAACAAAGCTCGGCCTGGCGATCCAGCTTTTCCAGGGCAACTTTCATGTGGTCACAGGCCGCCACGGTGTCATAATTCTCCCGCAGGATGCGCTCGATGGCCAGGCTGGATTCATTGAGGGTATGGACGCTCAGCACGCCCACGACAGCCACGATCAGCAAGAGACCGGCGAAGGCAATCACCAGTTTGGTTCTGATGCCCATAAGAATGCGCTCCAATTGGCTGGATAATATGCAATCCGCATGCCTGGGCGGCGCAATTTATAATTGCCTGGAATAGTTGTCTAATTTATAAGTCTGGCCAGGGAGAACTGCAAGGTGGGATTTCAGAACGCACGATCTGGCCGGCTCTGAGATTGCAAAACGAAATGCCGGGGTCAAACCCCGTACTTTTTCCGCCGGCGCCAGAGGGTGACCGGGTCCATCCCCAGAATCCTGGCCGCCTCTTCCAGGGACTTCGTGGCTGCCAGGACCTGGCGGATATGATTCTCTTCGATGCTCTCCAGGGAAACGAGGTCGCCTACTTGGGGTGAAGCCGGCATCGGCGCCAGATGAATCGGCATATTCTCCACTCCGATGGTTTCTCCCGGGGAAAGCAGGACGGCACGCTCGAGGACATTACGCAGTTCCCGGACATTGCCGGGCCAGGGGTAATGCTGCAGGACCAGCCGGGCCTCCTCAGTGAAACCCAGAAGGCCGCGATGGTTTTGCCGGGCAAAAAAGGCCAGAAAACGCTCTGCCAGGGGGAGGATATCCTCCTGGCGTTGGCGTAAGGGCGGGATGATGATCTCCACCACATTCAGGCGATAGAAGAGATCTTCCCGGAACCTGCCAACCTTGACCGCCTCGGCCAGATCCACGCTGGTGGCCGCAATGATGCGCACGTCGGCCTTGCGGGTTTCCACCTCGCCGACCCGTTCATATTCCTTCTCCTGTATGACTCGCAGCAGCTTGGCTTGCAGCGGCAAGGGCAGGTCCCCGATTTCATCCAGGAACAGGGTACCGCCTTCGCAGGCGGCGATCCGGCCCAGATGATCTTGCCGCGCCCCGGTGAAAGCCCCCCTGACATGGCCGAAGAGCTCGCTCTCCAAAAGCTCCAGCGACAGCGAGGGGCAGGAAACGACCCCAAAGTTTTTGGCGGACCGGCGGCTCCAGGCATGGATGGCCCTGGCGAGCATGGTTTTGCCGGTGCCGCTTTCGCCGCGAATCAGGAGAGTGGCCTCGCTGTCGGCCACCCGCTGCGCCAGCGCCAGGGTTTTTTGCATCACCGGGCTGCGGCTGGTCAGGTCCGCCTCCGGCGCGGCCTCGCTCAAGGCTTCCTGGAGCACGGCCACTCTTTGTTCCAGCGCCCGCACTTCCGTAACCTTGCGGATTAAGAGATGCAACTGAGCGGGGGTAAACGGCTTGGGCAGGTAGTCAAAAGCGCCCCGGCGCATGGCTTCCACCGCCGTATCGATGGAGGCATAAGCGGTGATTACCACTACCTTTATCCAGGGACAATATGTCCTCAGGGCCGGGATCAATTCCATGCCCGATTCCGTCCCCAGGCGCAGGTCAACCAGGGCCAGATCGAAAAATCTCCGTGCCGCCTCAGCCAAAGCGTCTTGAGGATTGCTTACGGCCACCACGCAGTGACCCTCGGCCTCTAAGGCAATTGCCAGGGTTTTCCGAATGTTGGGTTCATCATCCACCACCAGAACTGAGAGACCAGGCGCCATATGAGGCTCAGAACCCCCTGATTTTCAATCTAACAGATTCGCGGTTGGCATAACTATAAGGTTTTCTAACCAAAAAAGAAATGCGTCAAGTTCCTTTACTTCACCCACCTCCAACCCCAGCTCGTCCTTTTTCTCCTTGACCGAAAAGGTCTGCCGAGGAGGGCCGCATCCTGGTCACCCAGAGAAGGAATTTCCCCCAGGCCCTCGAACCAGCCCCGGCCGGGAAACCCGGAAAGATCAGAGCCGAACGCGGCAATAGATAAGGGCACAATCTGGGGCTTTCCAGAGCGGTTGTTAGCGTGAAAGTTGGTATGGGGGGAATAATGTGGGGAATGAATTTTGAAGTAAAAGAAAAGGGGCAGCTTTTTGAGCTAACCCCTCGAAATTATTGGTGGGCGATGGGCGACTCGAACGCCCGGCCTTTGGTTCCGGAGACCCAAGTCATACATTTACCCCGCTTTACCCGCCTTTCCTAAATACCCCTTAATTACTTACTAAAATAGATTTACCTTTTCTCTTGACATACCCTATTTTACCCGTATATTGTTTTCAGAGGTTGGAAATAGGGTTGGAATAATTCAGGGGAGGCCAGCCATGAAACGATGCAAGACCGATTATCCCGGGGTTTTCTATCGGGAGGTCAAGCGGATCGGCGGCACGGGGCTTGAGAAGGTTTTCTACGTCGTCTTTAAGCAAAACGGCAAGGTCTATGAGGAAAAGGTTGGCCGTCAATATGCGGATGATATGACCCCGGCCAGGGCCGCCCGGATCCGGGGGGAGCGCATCGAGGGAAAGCGGCAGTCCCGCAAAGAAATTAGGACCCGGCAGGAAGCACAGAAACAAGCAGAGGCCGAACGCTGGACCATCAACCGGCTCTGGCAGGAATACATGGCCCACAGACAGCTTAAGGGCTTGGCCCAGGACCGGAGCCGATTCGAGAACTACATTAAACCAGCTTGGGGGAATAAAGAACCGCACGAAATCATGCCCCTGGAGATTGACCGGCTGCGTCTGCGAATCTTGAAGGACAAGGCCCCACAAACCCTAAAGAACACCCTGGCCTTAATGCGGCGCCTCATTAATTTCGGTATGAATCGCCGTTATTGCCGGGACCTCTCCTTCCACCTGGAAATGCCTAAAGTCAACAATCTCAAGACAGAAGACCTCTCCCCGGAGCAGCTTACCGCACTTCTGGCGGCCATAAACGAGGACCACGACATACAGGCGGGCAACCTTATGAAGTTGGCCCTGTGTACCGGCCTGCGGAAGGGGGAGATGTTCAAGTTGAAATGGGAAGATATTGACTTAGAGCGGGGCTTTATCCACCTGCGGGACCCCAAAAGCGGCCGGGACCAGACCATACCCTTGAATCAGGCGGCCCGGGAACTCCTGGCGAATCATCCCAGGGGGGACAGCGCCTTTGTGTTCCCTGGCCGTGGGGGGAAGCAGAGAACCGAAATCAGGCGGCCCATTGACCGGATCAGAAAGGCGGCGGAACTTCCTAAAGACTTCCGGCCCCTTCATGGCCTGAGGCACACCTACGCCTCCATGCTGGCCTCATCCGGCCAGGTTGACCTCTACACCCTGCAAAAGCTCTTGACGCACAAGAGCGCCGCCATGACGCAACGATACGCCCACCTGAGAGACGACACCCTACGGCGGGCGTCCGATCTGGCGGGGGACTTGATAGGCCAGGCGATGAACGGCAACACCCCCCGGGTGGCGAACCTGAGGGAAGAAAAATAATGGACCGGTCGGGGGGAGTCCCTGCCCGGCCATCGAAAAAACAAGCCGGCTGCGGAGTCTCCCCGCGCATAGGAAGCAGTCCATGCTACTGCTAACCAGAAAAGTCAATGAGACGGTTCTTATCGGAGAGAACATCCGCATCATGGTCGTCCAGGTGCGGGGAAAGCAAGTTCGCCTGGGCATCGAGGCCCCGCCTGACCTTTTGGTATTGCGGGGAGAAGAAAAGCCGACAAGCGGAGCCCAGTAGAGCCACATAATTTTTCCGGGGGATAGGGAGGCCACCCAAAAAGCGTTTTCCTGGACGCCTTCCCCCGGAACACCACCAGGCCAGGGCCGCACAGGAGGGGCGCTCTTGCAAGACGATAAGCCTCATCGCACCATGGGTGACATTATTAACAAAATATTAATCTCCCGCGGTGCTCCAAAAGAGAAGTATTCTGACAAGGTTCATACAATAAAACTACTATGGAGGCCAATTAAATTAAACCACCTTTCTTCTAAACAGAAAAATATTATTTCTGAGATTAGTCATTCTCTTAGCGATCTTGATAAATATAATGGAATAAGTATAGATGAAAGAGATAAAGATTCCAGATATATCGATTTAATAGACCAACTTATAAACGATATTTCAAGGGCTGTTAATGCTGGGTTAATCTGGCATCCTTTAATTTCTGATTTTGTTTACACTCATAAGGCGCTTGGGAGTAAAGAGTTTTTTAGAAAAATAAGGCGAGGTTGGGAAACAGGTGTTAAGCGCCTTCCTACAATAAATGACTTGAAGTTTAGAAATCGTCTCGAAACAATTGCAAAATACAGAGAAGAAGGTAAAACTTGGCCACAGATTCGCCAGATTTTGATGAAGGGAAAAATCATCAATAAGATGACTTGCCAGGCGCTACAGAAAAAGTTTGAGAAAGCCTGGGTAGAGGAATGGAAAAAAGTTAATAAAAAGGCCCCCCTGATTCCTTGATATTTATTTACACTAAAATCATTCCCTGCTCTCTCTCGCCCTTTAACCGCAATACTCTCCTGTAACAATCCTCGGACAACCATTTTGGCAGAAAACTCTGTTTTTTGAATCCAGGGGTATGCTTGAAGAAGATCAGGCAATTACAGGGGGCTATATGGAAACTGAGCGTTACGTCAGCGAGGTTGAGTGGGAGAGAATTTCCGGTATCAAACGGCAGACTTCGGCTAACCGCCGCCATTTGGGTTCTGGCCCTCCGTATTACAAAATCGGGTCCAGTGTGAAATATAAGTTGTCCGAGGCCTTGGCTTGGCTAGAGCGTCATCGGATCGATCCGGAAGGCCGGGGGTAGGGGTGATCCATGGGCACCGTGACTCCCGAACCCACCGGCGATCCCACCCAAGACCGGGGGTCGGCAGGCGGCGGCTGCCTGGCGGCGGCCCTGGACCTTGATAAAATTCCGCCAGCGGTGGCGGCCCAGGGGGGTGCGCTATGAGCCCAGGGGAAACCAAAATCATCCCCTTACCAGATCGGCACGGCCAGCCAGCCCCCGTTCAGGCCCCCCCATGCTATGAGCCTGAGCAGGCATTGATCGGAGCTTGCCTCATCCGCCCTGAGGTGTTCCCGGCTGTTATTGATGCCGGCGTCACCGCCGAAAGCTTTAGTGGGCCACCGCAGGCACTCATATTTAAGGCGATGGCAGCCCTTCATGGGGAGCAGGTCCCCGTTGACCTGGTGACCGTCTGCGCCCGCCTGAAGGAGTGGGGCAAGCTACAGGAGGCGGGGGGCCCGGCCTTCCTGGCAGGACTCAGTGAGCAGGTAGGGTTCAGCTCCAATGCCGGATATTACGCCCACATTGTCTTAAAGTATTCCTGGCGCCGAGAATATCAACAAACCATCCTACAGCTTCAATCCTTGGAGAATGACCCGACGTCCAGTGCCGATGACCTGGTGACCTTGCTGAGCTCCAAGCTGATTGAACTTGAAGCGGCTTTCCCCGGCGACTATTCGGAAATCCAGTTAATTTCCCTTGAAGAATTGTTGGCCATGAAATTTCCTGAAAACAGCGAACTCATTGCTGACGGTATCTGGCCTGCGGAGACTGGCCTGATTGTTGCCGGGGAATCCGGCGAGGGAAAATCTCTGATCCAAGATCAGATTGCTATCCAGTTAGCAATGGGCTGGGATTTCCTGGGCCTGAGAGTTCCCACCTCCAGGCGGGTCCTTATCTTCCAGGCTGAGAACACCCTAAAAACTGAACAGCAAAGGTTCAGATGTATGCTTGAGGGCATGGGTATCACCCAAATGCCTCCCAATATTTCCTTTTTCAAGATGCAGGGACGCCTCAATCTGGCCAACCCGCAGGACCAAAAAAGAATAATCGCAGGAATAAAAGACCATGGGGCTGAGGTATTTTTCCTGGACCCTTTAATATCTTTCCACTCTGCAAATGAGAATGACAACGTGGCAATGCGGCATGTTCTTGATTGTGTCACCAATATCTCAAGAAAGACCGGAGCAAGCTCCGCTATCATGCACCATTTCGGCAAGCCAACCGAAAACGGAAAACTCGAATATCGGACCCGGGGCGCTATGGCCATTCGAGATTGGGCCGATACGCTGATTGCCCTCACCACGAAAAAGGGTGAGGGTGGCAAGTTCTTTAAACAATTAAACTTCCTGAAAGTCCGAAATGGTTACACGCCAAAACCCATTTTAGTTGAACGGGATGAAAACTTTATTTGCCATGTGACTAAGGAAAAATCAATGTTTGCTCCTGAGCAGGTACCCCAAATTATCCGCGCCAAGGGTGGGCGGGTCATCGGATGGCAAGAACTCACCAAGGCAATTCAGAACATCCTTGAATGCACGCAACGGGAGGCTCAGGGTCTCATTAAAACAGCCACAGAAAAAAATTTGATCAAGATTGTACCTGGTGAAAAAGAGCCCGGCAAAAGGGGGCGTGCTCCCCAAATATATGTTCCATGCGATCCCGAAATGGGCGGGGAAAATGCAGATTAACTACTTTCAAGATTACAACTTTCAATTAATCTCAAATGCCTCTGAAAGGAATTTATATTGCTGAAATTATTAGATTTTAAATTGCTTTCACTGACTACTACTTTTAAGGTATTTGCGAGTAATAAAATATTAGTTATTTCAACCAGTTAAATTACTTTCAATTACTCCCCCTATAGGGGGGGAATACCTTAAAAGTAATTCCCCCCGGGGGTATTTGGAGCGGCTTTTTTAGGTTGGCAATTAAGGAGGTGGCAGTATGACCTTTGAAACCATCCTTGAGCAGATGACGGCGATCCACCTGGCCAAAAATGCGGATTATGGGAACAGCTATGAGCTATCAGCCCGGCTCCTGGGCCGGCCTGTGGTAGAGGGGTTACTACACCGGATGAGCGACAAGTTAGCCCGGGCCTGTAAGTTGGCTCAAGGGCAGAAAGCCCAGGTGCAAGACGAGGCCCTGACCGACACCCTGCTTGACCTGGCAAATTATGCGGTCCTGGCGATCCTGGCGCTTGAGGCTCCCGGGGGGAACTGGTGCAAGTGCGGCGGCTCATGCAACGGGGGAAAGGATGGTCACGCTAACCATTAACAATCAGGCGCACCTTTACCAGTTAAATCGACTTCCGGGCGCAGTCCTGGCCCAGACCAAGGGTCGGCTGACCTTCCCGAACCCGGCTTACCTGGAAACGGAGAAACGGGGCTTCTACACCGGGAACATCCCACGAGAGATTAAAGGCTACCGGGTAGAGGGCGACGCCCTGGCGCGACCCCCTGGCGCCGTGACGGCCTCTCCCGGCTGATTTACTGGTACCTGGGGGATAAGGTCCACGAGGTAGACAAGGAAGCCCTGGTGGAGGCCGGCCATGTTTTACAGGCCGATGTGGTATGGCGAGAAACCGGCTTTGAGCCTATCTTCGACCCGAGCGCAGAATATTCTCAGATGCTAAGCGAGTTGACCAGGGACGTGTCGCTTAACGCCCTGATAGCCGAAGACGTAGCACAGGAAGCCCAAGGTAGCGCGCCTGGGGTGTGCCTGGTACTTTCGCCGGGTGGCCCATTGTAAGACGCTGGTGGAACTCCTGGCAGCCCGTGGAGCCCGTGGAGTCACCGCGGCGATACTGACAGGTGACTTGCCCGCGGCGGACCGGCGCAAGGTCGTGGCGGCCCTGAACGACGGCGGCGTCAAGGTGCTGGTGGCCACCGGCCAGCTAATCGGAGAGGGATTTGATTGCCGGGAATTGAGCACCTTATTATTAGCGACTCCCATCCGGTTCTCCGGGCGGCTACTGTAATGCCTTGGCCGAATCCTCAGGCCGATGGGAGGGAAAGAGGCCCGAGTTTTTGACTTTGTGGATAGCCGGGTAAGGGTGTTGGAGCACGCGGCCCAGGCCCGGCGAAGGGTGTAAGGACAGACGGATTCATAAGAAAGGAAAACCGGGCAATGGCGCCCATTATCATTTCGGTCTGAAGACCGGGAGATATCGGCTAAGCAAATTCGCAAATGGGAATCGGGTTAAACGAGAAGTCGGCTGGATTTCACAAAGGGTCAGAGTGTCATCCGCGGATGACAAATTGACCGCCACGTTGGATAGGATTAATGGTTAAAGAACTTCAAGGAGATTATGATGGGTAGGGGCCTTTCTTATCTGCAAGAGCAAATTTTGACCTTGGCCTGGCGTCGCGGGGGGATGGTATCCGTGGCTGACATCTTAAATTCGTTGTGGCCGCCGGCCGAGGGGGATAGCTCTCAGTCTTTCAGCCGGCGCAACGTTGGGGCAGGGGAATATGGCCAAATCCACAGCAGCCTGAGCCGCAGCTTGGAAAGATTACGCTTGCGGTTCATGACTGAAACTTTCAAGAACGTGGCTGGTACCGGGACAATCATAGCTCTCACAGCTTTTGGAAAACAGGCGGCCCAGGAAATTGCCGAAGCAGAGGGAGCAGAGGAAGAAACAGGCTCAGAGTAAATTTTCCCCCAACCGGCCATGGTTCCAGTATCTATAAATTAATTTTATTATTTAATATTAGCAAATAATATTTTATTGTCTTTTATCTATTTATCACAAATCGTGCTTGTTGATGAAAACCAAGGACTGGCGCGGCTCGTATGACTTCAAGGAATTTTCCAGAAATTACCCAAAAAATCCACCATATTATTGATTTCGTCAAAAATTATCTGTGATAACTAATTTATTTCATTAGAAAATCAGACAGTGATTTATTGAATAAATTGGTTTAATATCCAGATTTGCAAGGTTTTCCGTATATTTTCTGCATACAAGTCATACTTTTCCCATAGAATCCTCCCCCCATTTGTCCAATATCTTTTGGAAGTTTATCGACTCCCGGCCATACCCAGACACCGTCTCCTGTCTCCGGTGTCCCCATTGCAATAAAATCATTTCTCCGGCCATGAAATGACCCGGTTGAAAACTCGCCAAAAACTCTTAAACATTTCCCCTTCCTCATGGCATAATGTTTTTAAGTAGGTCCTTGAATCCATTCGAAATCTAAAGGTTAAGTGCATCATCAACTTGCAGAACCTGGGCGCCGGCCAACATCATGGTAAATTTCTAATGATAAATTGACGATCTCCTATTTTTCTGCCTATAATCGCTTTGGATATGGAGGTTTTCCGCCGATCCAAGGGATGGCTATGAAGCAGGTCGTCATCGAAAATCCGGTCATCAATTCCCCGTTTGATGAACCACAGCGCCACTTCCGCTTCACCAACGAAGGCATCACCAACGAAATCATCCCCGAGCGCCGGGTCAGTTCCTACTTCATCCCCATCGCCAAACCTAAAAAGAAGGGCAAACAGGCTTACCTCCCGGATACGGAATGGACTCAGGAGCGCATCGAAGAGAACAAGGAAATCAACCGGATTCGCTCCCGGGTGGCCATGTGGCGCCAGGGCGGCTACCTGGGAACCACTAAGACAACCGCTCGCCTGTTGGAATACTGGCAACGGCCGGATCGGGAAAAGAATCTCTTTTTCTGCCAAATTGAAGCCTTGGAAACGGCCATCTACATCACCGAAGTGGCCAAGAAATCCGGTGATGCCTGGATTGAAAACTTCATTCGGGAAAGAAATGAAGGAGCCAACCCCGGCCTTTACCGCATCGCCCTGAAAATGGCCACCGGCACCGGCAAGACCGTGGTTATGGCCATGCTCATCGCCTGGCACACCCTTAACAAGCTGGCCAGCCCCAAGGACGCCAAGTTTACCGACACCTTCCTGGTGGTGACCCCCGGCATCACCATCCGGGACCGGCTCCGGGTGCTCCTTCCCAATCTCCCGGACAACTACTACCGTAGATGGGACCTCATCCCCCCGGACCTGCAAGCCGAACTGCTCAAGGCCAAAATCCTTATCACCAACTTCCATGCCTTTTTGCACCGGGAGAAGGTGGCCGCCGGGAAGCTGACCAAAATCATTTTGGCCCAGGGGGAAATCAGCCCCTTCACCGAGACCCCCGACGAAATGGTGCGCCGGGTCTGCCGGGAGTTGGGGACCAAGAAAAACATCATTGTCATCAACGACGAGGCCCATCATTGTTATCGTCGCAAGCCGGACGGCCTGGAAGAAAAGCTCACCGGCGATGAACGGAAAGAGGCCCAGAAACGGGAAGAAGCGGCCCGCATCTGGATTTCCGGCCTGGAGGCAATCCAGGCTAAGCTGGGTCTGAAGGTGGTCTATGACCTGTCGGCCACTCCTTTCTTTCTAAGGGGCTCCGGCTACTCCGAAGGCACCCTCTTCCCCTGGGTGGTCTCCGATTTTTCCCTCATCGACGCCATTGAATCCGGCATCGTCAAGGTGCCCAGGGTCCCCGTGGCCGACGACTCCATGGTGGGGGAGCAACCCACCTACCGGGACCTCTGGCTCCGTATCCGTGAGAACCTGCCCAAGAAAGGGCGCAAGACCGAGGCCGTCAGCGGCGAACCCAAGTTGCCCGCCGAACTCCAGGGGGCGCTCCATAGCCTCTACAGCAATTATGAGAAGTATTACCAGGGGTGGGAGCAGAACTCCGAGGCCCAGGCCAAGGGGGTGACCCCCCCGGTCTTTATCGTGGTCTGCAACAACACCAATGTCTCCAAGCTGGTTTTTGATTATATCGCCGGGTGGGAGAAGCCCCTGCCGGACGGCGCCTCCGTGGTGGTTCCCGGTAATCTGGCCGTCTTCAACAATGAAGAAAATGGCGGGTGGTGCATCAGCCCCAATGCCATCCTCATTGACAGCGAGCAGTTGGAGTCCGGTGAGGCCATGAGCCCCGACTTCAAAAAGCTGGCCGCCCGAGAAATCGACGAGTTCAAGGCGGAATACCGCCTGCGCTTCCCCGGCCGTAATGTGGACCAGATCACCGATGAAGACCTTCTCCGGGAAGTGATGAACACCATCGGCAAGCCCGGCAAGTTAGGGGAGCAGGTCAAGTGCGTCGTCTCCGTGTCCATGCTCACCGAAGGGTGGGATGCCAATACCGTCACCCATATCCTGGGGGTCCGGGCCTTTGGCACCCAACTCCTGTGCGAGCAGGTGGTGGGGCGGGGCCTGCGCCGCATGAACTATGTCACCGAGCCCCGCTCCCTCACGGTCAACGGCCAGCAGGTCGCCTTTAACGGCTTCCCGGTGGAATACGCCGAAGTTTACGGCGTGCCCTTCTCCTTTATTCCCTGCGCCGGGACCGGCGAAGGACCCAAGCCCGGACCCATCCCCACCAGGGTGCGGGCGCTGGCGGAGCGCATCGCCGGTGAAATCACCTTTCCCCGGCTCATCGGCTACCGTTATGACCTGGCCGGGGAGGTGCTCACCGCCGCATTCAGCGAAGACTCGCAATATATCCTGTCCACCGCCGATATTCCCACCTGGACCGAGAACGCCCCCATCGTGGGAGAATCCAGTATTCAACGGCTGGATGACCTCAAGCGCCGCCGGGAGCAGGAAGTGGTCTTTCTCCTGGCCAAGCTGGTGCTGGAGAAATATTTTCGGGACGATGACGGTAACGTCAAGCCCTGGCTTTTCCCCCAACTTCTAAACCTGACCCGCCGCTGGCTGGATGAGTGCGTCATCCGCAAAGACAACACCTTCTTCCAGTTGCTCCTTCTCATCCAGTTTGCCCACAACGCCGCCGAAAAAATCTATCAAGCCATCGTATCCTCTGCCTCGGGCCAGAAGACCTTGAAGCCCATCCTGCGCCCCTACGACACCCTGGGCTCCACCCGCTATGTGGACTTCGACACTACCCGCCCCACCTACGAGACCAGACCAGACCGGTGCCATATTTCCCATGTGGTGGCCGATACCGAGACCTGGGAGCAGAAGATGGCCCAGGTCTTGGAAGAAATGCAGGAAGTCATCTGCTACGCCAAGAACCAGAACCTGGGCTTTGCCATCCCCTACACCATCGACGGCGAGGAGAAGAACTATTACCCCGATTTCCTGGTGCGGGTAGGGGCGGTTCGCGAACCGCCCCTACATCTGATTATCGAAGTCACCGGCGAAAGAAGGCCGGATAAGGCCGCCAAGGTGGCCACGGCCCGGAACCTCTGGATTCCAGCAGTTAATAACCACGGTGGTTATGGCCGTTGGGCCTTTTTGGAGATTGCCGACCCCTGGGACGCCCAAAACCTCATCCGGGCCTTTCTGGCGACCTTGCCGCCGCCTGCGCTTGGCGCCTGAAGCACCTTTGACAAGAGCCATTTTTGTGTTACACTGTCATTCAAAGTAACACTAACGGTTATCCGAGAGGTGCTCCAATGAGAACCAGCAAACTTGTCACTATTTCCCTGCTTCCCGAACTCCTGGAGGAAGCCGAAAAGTTGGCCAAAGCCGAAAAGCGGACCCGCAGTGAATTTTTCCGGGAGGCCATCCGCCGTTATATTGAGGAGAAAAAATGGGAGCGGATTTACCGTTACGGGCGGATGAAAGCTCAGGAGCAGGGTCTGGCCGAAGCGGACGTGGAACGCCTGGTGGACGAATACCGCGCCGAGCCGATGAATGCTAAAGGTTGAGATTGACACCCTGCCTGGCTGATTTAATGGCCTGATTGGTTTTTTGGGAGGTTCTATGAGAACTTTTACAGCCTACGTGGAATGGGACCCGGATACCGAGCTTTATGTGGGTTTCGTTCCCGGCATCCCAGGAGCGCACACCCAGGCGGCGACCCTGGATGAACTCCACCACAATCTTAAAGAAGTCTTGGAGTTATGTCTGGAAGAATATCCCTTGTCTGCAGAAGAACTGCCAAGATTTGTCGGCCTGCAACAGATTGAGATAAGCGCGTGACCCGGCTTCCCCTGGTGGATTGCCGGACCATGGAGAAGGTTCTGCTGGCCCTGGGTTTTAAACCGGTTCGCCAAAAAGGTAGTCATGTCTTTTACCGCCACCCGGATGGCCGAACCACCACAGTTCCGCATCATCCGGGAAGGAACCTGGCCCGGCCCCTGACTCGGGAAATCCTCCGGGAAATTAAATTATCGCCGGATCAGTTTCAGGAAGTTTTACAAAACCTGTAGGGTGGGCACGGCCCACCAATAAACTTGGCCTAACCTTAAAATGAGGAAATGGTGGCACAGGCGTCTCGCCTGTGCAGATCATCTTAAAATGTGGGACAGCCGCCCCCGGCTGTCCCGGCGCAGGCTGAAGTCTGCGGCTACCAAAGAATGAGGCGCACCATGGCCGCAAAGAAAGGCGACACCCCCACCCCTATCTTCGATTACAAATATCAGGACAGGCGCAAGAACATCCCCACCCACGAACTCCGGGACTTTGTGGCGGAGATCGAGAAGACCCCCAAGAGCATCCTTTACCCCCGGGGCCCCTGCCTGGGCCCGCGACGGGGCTGGGAGGGCGAGGACGAGCAGGACCGGGAAGACCTGGCCGTGCCTGCCGTGCCCATCTATATTCAGGAGAAGATTCTTCCCAAGGCTATCATTGAAGAAGTGAGGGCGCAGGCCCGAAAGGATAAGCCCGAGCCCCAGGCGTCCCTGTTTGCCGACTTCAACGGTATCGACTTCGAAGAATTGGTGGACTTCTACCGGCACGAGCAGAACTGGACCAACCGTCTGATCCTGGGGGACTCCCTCCTGGTGATGACCTCCCTGGCCGAGAAGGAGGGCTTGAAGGGCCAGGTGCAGATGATCTACCTCGACCCGCCTTACGGCATCAAGTTCGGCTCCAACTGGCAGGTCTCCACCCGCAAGCGGGAAGTGAAGGACGGCAAACTGGAAGACCTCACCCGCCAGCCCGAGCAGGTTCGGGCCTACCGGGACACCTGGAAACTGGGCATCCACTCCTACCTGGCCTACCTGCGGGACCGCCTGGTGGTGGCCAGGGAACTGCTCACCGAGACCGGGAGTATCTTTGTCCAGATCGGCGATGAGAATGTGCATCTGGTTCGATGTTTAATGGATGAGGTTTTCGGGGATAATAATTTTTGTGCTCTCATAACCATGTGGAAAACCAGCGGGGCTACTGCTTCGAGACTTCCGACCGTTTCTGACTATTTATTGTGGTATGCAAAGAATATAGACCAAGTTAAATATCGCCAGCTTTATTTTCAAAAAGGAATTGGCGAGGAAGGTTCAGCTGAATATAAAAGTATCGAGTTACCGGACGGATTAAGGCGGCCACTTTCTAAAAAAGAGTTGTCCAGGCCAGAGCTGATTCAAGATATGTCTCGTCTATTCCGCCCTTCTCCGATGACTTCCCAATCTGCAAGTGTAAGCACTACCGTGCCTTTTCATTATGAAGGAAATGACTTTCTACCCGGCTCAGGTGGTTGGAAAACAAATCAATATGGATTCTTAAAACTAATCAAAGCTGGGCGAATAATAAGACGTGATAAGTCTTTGTCATATATTCGTTACCTTGACGACTTTCCTGTAATTCCAATAACAAATTTATGGCTTGACACCAGGTGGGGCTTTGATGCCTCTGAACGAATCTATGTTGTTCAGACAAATATTAAAGCTGTGCAACGCTGCCTTCTAATGACCACAGACCCCGGCGACCTGGTACTCGACCCCACTTGCGGCTCCGGCACTACCGGCTACGTGGCGGAACATTGGGGGCGGCGCTGGATTACCCTGGACACCAGCCGGGTGGCCCTGGCCCTGGCCCGCACCCGCCTCATGGCCGCCAAGTATCCCTACTACCTCCTGGCCGACACCCCCGAGGGTTTCAAGAGGGAAGCGGAACTCACCGGCAAGCTGCCCCCGGCCTACCAGACCTCAGGGGACCTCAAAAAGGGCTTCGTCTATAAGCGGGTGTCCCACGTCACCCTGAAAGCCATCGCCAACAACGAGGAAATCGACCCCATCCATGCCCGTTGGCAGGAGAAGCTGGAACCTATGCGTCAGGAGTTGAACCGGCTCCTGAGCCAGGCCTGGGAAGATTGGCAACTTCCCCGAGAGGCCGGAGAGACCTGGCCGCCCGCGGCTAAAGACCTCCTGTCCAGATGGTGGACGCTGCGCCGGGAGCGCCAGCAGGAGATTGACGCCGCCATCGCCCGCCGGGCCGACACCGAACTTCTCTATGACCAGCCCTATGAGGATAGCAAGCGCCTCCGGGTCACCGGCCCCTTCACCGTGGAAAGTCTCTCCCCCCACCGGGTGCTGGCCCCGGAAGTGGAACTGCCGGACTCCGAGGCCCAGGCCCACCGGGAAGCCGACCTGGGCCAGTTTGAGACCATGATCCTGGATAACCTGAAAAAGGCCGGGGTCCAGAACACCGTCAAGAATGAACGCCTGAAATTCGAGCGCCTGGAACCTTACGCTCGGGTCCGCCACCCACAGAGCCTCGAAGTCCTCTTTGGTGGGTTCCCGGCCACCCAAGCCCTTCTTCCAGGTGGAGGCCAGGTCAATGGCCAAGGGGGTCATGGAGCCTGGGCTTTCGTGGCCAATGGGCGACCACGCCACCATGATCGCATTGGCGGGGTTAAGAAGATTGAAAAGAATGCGATAATATTCTGGATTTTCGATGGAATCTAAGGTCATAGATAACGCCCTTGATTTTGTAGAGCGAGCCGCCATTTTGCTATGGGATGATAACATCTCCCCCGAGCAACAGCTAAAGTACTCCACTATCCAACTTTTTGAAGGAATCGAACTTCTACTCAAAGCCCGCCTAATGCAGGATCATTGGTCACTTATCTTGCGTGACCCAGATAAATACAAGGCCGGTTCATTTGCAAAAGGTGATTTTTTGTCGGTGAATTATGAATTGGCTCGCACCCGCCTCGCTTCCATTTGCGATGTGCAGTTAGACGACCGTTCCCACCAAGCATTTGACTCCCTCCGTCGCCTACGCAATCGTTATGTTCACTTTATGTGCGATGAACCCCGGACATCCGTTATGGCCACTCAGAATAAAGCATGGCATTATGCACTGCACCTCCTTGAAAAGGGGTTTCTGGTTCTCTCGCCGGACCAAACGGGCATGCTGGTCCGGGCCAAAGAAGCGATGATGCGCTCAGAGGATTTTCTGAAAGCCCGGTTTCAGGAAGTGGTGCCGGATTTGAAGGAGGCCAGGGGAAACGGTCTCCTGGTAGTGACCTGCCCTACCTGCGAAAAAATGGCCCTCATATTAGGCGATGGGCGGCCGGATTGCAGGGTTTGCGATTGTGATGACATTGACCTTGAGCATGTGGCAGATGACTATGTGGCCATGTGGGATTGGTCTTGGAAGCATCCAAAGCATGGGCCGGATGATGAGATGGCCTGGTGTGAAGAATGTGGTGAACAGGCGGTTGTGCCCGCAGGAGATGATGTGAAGGAAGAACTTATCGGAACTTTTTCGATACCGGCTGCCCGAGAGCCTGGGGAAGATATTCATCTCCTTTACGAGCCATACCTTTGCTTTGCCTGTGGAACGGCAGTTCCAAGTCGGTTTGTTTGTGGTTGTGGCTCTTGTGGGGCCGTGTATGTTGATTCTGGTGAGGAAGAAGAAGACCAGAGATTATGCCCTTCATGTGGGAGATTTTAAATTTGATACCCCTAACTGGCATAATGGGTTACCAGGTCGGAACTTTTCTATCAGCTTATTAGCCGTCTCCGTATTTGCCTTTAAAGCAGCCCGCCGGAGGTCCTCCCGGCCGGAATTGAAACCGGTGGCCGTGATTTCCAAGGTTGGGGGCGGAACCCTGAACCCGGACGCCGGCGACCTGGCCCTGACGATGGGGTGGGGCCATGGCGGGAAGGACGACATCACCATGCCCGGCAAGGGCAAGGTGATCACCCGGGATTATACCCCCGAGGAACTTGCGGCCATCCGGGATGGGGCCGGAGCCCTGGGCCTGACCCCAGAGCAAGCCCTCGAACACCTGGGCGAGACCACCTGCGATGTTTACCTGAACGAGTCGGCCTACTGGCAAAACATCCCGGCCCGGGTCTGAGGCTACTACATCGGCGGCTACCTTGTCATCAAGAAATGGCTCAGCTACCGGGAACATGGTCTCTTGGGCCGATACCTCACCCAAGATGAAGTCCGAGAAGTCACCGGCATGGCGCGCCGCTTGGCCGCAATTTGTTTAATGACCCCTATCCTGAATCAAAACTACATGGCGGCAAAAAAATCAGCCTATCCCTGGCTGCAAGCTTAATCTTAGATTTTGAGGTTCAGTCTTTGTAAAGAGGGACGCACCGGGGGAGCATAGTCGGCTAATGCTGTTCATCAGCAGTACCGCGGACTTGGAAAAGGCTCGGGGTGTAGTGGAGCAGACCCTCCCTGAACTGAAAATTGACGGTTCACGGTTTGAGTCTTGGCCCGCAAGCCCGAATCCGCCGATTGCGGAATGTCTTGCACCAATTGGTACATCTCAATGTTCCGAATCATGGGAGAATTTTTAAGGCTCTGGTAAGGGCGTATTTAGGAAGAGAACTTAAAGAAGATTACTGAATTTGATTAGGATTGGGATTGAAGGATTTGTGCCTTCCGGTAGGCATCAAAAATTGTTGGCAAAAAATTATGATGAGAATACCAAAAGAGGGATAGAATAACTGCAATGCGGGCCCGGAAAGATAATTCCTGACCAGTAGTTACCCAATTATCCATTAATTTGAGCGGAATGAGATGGGGGTATTTGATATCTTTATGTGAGATTATAACCCCATCATTTTGCAAGGAAACAAGCAGTTTATTAAACTTATTGGAGTTGTATTCTTCCTTGAGTTCCTCGTGTAATTCCAGAGCAGGTCTAAGAAAATCCTGGAAGTGGTCCAATAAAAACAAATAGGGAGCAGTATCTAAACTGATTTTTCGGGCAAATTTTTCCCTATTACCCCCAAACTCATCCAGTTTATCCTTCATCCCAGGGATATTATCAAGACTTCTGAGAAAGGTGGTGGCCTCTGTTCTCCTTAGGTCAACATCCTCTAACTTTAAATTAGGGATTTTCTTGCTAATAAATTTTCCTTCATAAAGCCAACCAAAAAAATGTCTGACTAAATGGCGCATAAAAAATTCACGAGGATTTTCTTCACCCTCTAAATTATCCAAAAGAAAAGCCCAACATCTTTTGAAATATAAATCTCTATTGCCCAGAAAGCCTACGATAAAATCAAATATATCAGCAAAACAATTATCTGACATGTTTTTATAAAAATCAAGCGACGATCTGTCGCGATTCGGAATATGGCTCATAGCTTCTTCTATAATTGGGTATTTCTTATGCAAGACATTACGTACTAAAGTTAAGATATGACCAGTTTCATGTATGAGACACCACCAAAATTTTTCAGGATAAAGAACATGTTCAAAGGGAATGTGGACATTTTCCATAAAATGCACTGGTTCGTGTTTTAAACCGATGGAGACAAAACCTTGCCATGGGATTTCCCGGTTACTAACCAGTTTGGTCAATAAACTAAAAGGGATTGACTCCAAGGCCAACAGGATCTTCTGCAAGCCTCCTTTGATAGGAGAAAAAGAATGTTCGTCGCCTTCGGTAAAAAGATAGGCACCCATAGCTCGCTCCCGCATAGCCCACTGAAATTCGGAGAGCAATTGGGATACTATTTTCTTGTTGAGCTTTAAGTTGCCGTGTTTTCCTCCGGTATACACTTCGCTAATTAATTTGCGGGCCGGAACATAGAGGTCCAAAAAACTGTCTTGGAGAAGGGGATTTTGAATAAAGTGATTGAAACAATAAATGGTGGAAATGACATGGGCAGTTCCGGGCTTCTCTAAAATGGCAGCCGTATGGGGTTCCGGCAGATTCAGAAATGGGAATTTCTTTCCCGGTTTTTCCGCAGTAGCAGGATTATTATTGCCCTCCATAGGGCTACCCAGCTCAATCCGTGTGTCCAAAATAAAGCCGGCATTATCTTTGCGAAATTTTATGACTCGATCCAAAAATCTGCCCCAGGACCCTTTCTTAAAAGGGATAGAAATATCGTAGACTCCCATCATAACCATAGGAGGGTCATATTTAAGTTCTTCCGGGGGGAAAGATTTTGTAATATTTTGATAAATCCGATTAAAATTATCGGCAGTCACCGAGAGATGCAACTGGGGGCATGGTTCCCCTTCCTCAAAACGGTCTGGAAAGGTTTCCTCCAAACGGTCAATAACTTCATAGCTGACCCCCATGAAAGAATAGGTCTTTTGAACCAGAGGAATTCTTTCCTTCTTGCTGGGAATGCTCAATGAAGACATTTTTCCCATAAAGCGGTGGAAGATATCATGAAGCTGATCCTTAGCAAAATCATGAGGATAAATCGAGATCAGCTCATTCCAACCCAGCCCCCCGATGGCCAGGACATGCTCCTTTTTTTCCATGAACTGAGCAACCGCAATAGGCAAAACATTGCCGAAAGTCAGCAGAGGTTCCTGTCGGAGCTTAATAAGGGTAATGAAGACTCCAGGTTTTGAGAGCCCTGAGAAAATTTGCTGGTGTTGCAGTTCCATGGAAAACGTGAAGCATAAGATTTCGTTGCCGAGGATGACTTGTTCGAAGGATCCTTTTCTTAATAAATCATGGGTAAAATCGCGCACCTGCAGAAAGATCATGATGTCATATAGTCCCAATACCTTGTAAATTTTATAATCTACAAGGTTGGCGTTCTTAGCATGTTTATCTCTTTCCAAGTGCTTTCGGAGCATTGCCACTACATCGCCTTCATGGCCGACATTAACCCGGTATAGAATGATTTTTATCCCTTCATTACCCAGGCCAACTTCAGTAGGTCTTGTGGCAGTCATCTTGTCCCCTCAAAGGCTTCGGTCGTTAAAAAAAGTTGCTGCAATACCCACCGCTCCTGGTAATCCTGGTCGATTTCAAACGGATCTAGCTCAGTTCCCGCCAGGTGTTCAATGAACCAGTCGGTAATATCAGGATGGATATACAATTGTCCATGGAGGGCTCGCTCAACTTTTCTTAATAGCCAGCGGCGCTCTGAAACCCATGGATTTTTGCTTTTACGACTGCGAGTAGGCTTGCTGGATGCTTGGTCCTGGTCCTCGGTTATGACCATGAAAGTGGGAATTGCCTGGGCGGCGGCAGCTATAGGGTCGGCCATCTCCTCATGCCAGGATTCCATTCCTGCTCTAGGGCTTCGGGTTCCCATAAAACCTAGTAATAACAATATCCCTCCATTGCTTAAAGCCCACCTAATTTCCTGTCGGGCGGCGTCAATTTCCGGGGCAAAGAGGGCCCGACTCCCGAGGTTCCAGTCGATAAAATGATGGGCGGCACCGGTCGGCCTGGTGCTGTGACCCTTTTGGTAATCGTGAAAGAACACGCCCCCCCAGGTATCCATAACGCGCCAGAGGTTAGAGCCCACAGCCCAAGTGGGCAGGGAAACTAAGCAGCCACATTCCTGAAACTGGGCCCATTCAAAACTGCCGTGAAGGGAAAGAATCCCCAATTTATCGGGGTTGTGATAGCTGCGATAACCTGGAGCCTCAGTGCTATGCGGGAGCAAAATCGGGTTAATAAGGGTCTCGGGCAGGCTACGGTCTCGGGTGAAGATCGACCAGAGGAAGGAATCGTAATTGGTGGTTAGAATGCTCCGCACCAATCCAGCAGCGCACAGTCGGGCTACAAAATAATATGATTGTGGAGGTAAAACATTGCGTGAATATAATCGGCTATACTCATATTCAGACCATACTGCCCGATGTCGCTCATAGCGTTCAGAACTATAGCGACACCTCAAGCATTTTTTCACATGTGAAGCTGGGTTTCCTGAGAGTATAACTTGGGGGTGGCGGATTGATGAGAGCTGACTAATTCCAGCGCCGAGTAGTATGATGAGTTTGCGGCGCTCACCTTCTGATAATAGCAAGAGCTGGTTAATGTGGTCGGCGAAATTCACTGGTGGACTATTTACAAGAATCCGACCTAATCATTCTACCCCACGGCCTACACTCCGTCTAAGCACCTTTTTTTCCCGTTCCCTCAAGGCACGATCCGCATCCCCAGGGCGGCCGCCTATGATTTTACTAGGGTCAATAATTGCCCCTTCCCGCCAACCGCAAAAACCGATGCCCTCCACCAGCTTTTGCTCCATCTGAGCATAAACCAGTTCAACATCATAATCATCGGTGGGCAAATAGAGCCACGGGGGCAACTCTAAATTCATGAGGTCTCCTTATATTTGTAAAACTTAATCAGCTTAT
>Ga0351886_10180_pt1 | contig 30552 bp, 20 predicted proteins | sample TotcelFGM3001L14_FD_206761 | JGI IMG/M metagenome (GOLD analysis project Ga0351886, IMG submission 206761) | Enriched cells from coal bed in the Powder River Basin, Montana, United States - Total cells FGM rep3 HSBNCT.FGM.300.1.L14 ... | reverse complement strand
TGTTGATGGCATTATAAAATATAAAAGCCCCAATATAGAAAAATTGTTCGGCTGGCTGCCATCAGAGCTTATCGGCACAGACAACTGGCTAACAGTTCATCCTGATGACCTGGAGCGTATTCAGAAAGTATTCTTTACTCTCCTTGAAAAAGATGATTCATCAAAAACAGTGGAGTACAGATATAAATGTAAAGATGGAAGCTATAAGCCGATAGAACTTACAGCAATCAATCTTACCGGAGATCCGATTATAAGCGGCTTATTGCTGAATTATCATGATATCACCGAGCGTAAAAAGGCGGAGGAAACTCTGAGAGAGAGCGAGGAACGGTACCGCACCGTGGCCAATTTTACCTATGACTGGGAATACTGGATGACCCCTGACGGAAGCCTGACTTACATGTCGCCGTCCTGCGAACGCATCACCGGTTATGGGATGGAAGAGTTCCAACAGGATCCCGGGCTGCTGGTTCGCATCGTACATACAGACGACCGGGAATGGTTTAAGGAACACCTGCCGGCTTTGAATGTTATGGAGAATAAGGATTGCTATGAACAGAATATTCGCATTCTCACACGGAGCGGCGAAGAACGGTGGATCGCCCATGCCTGTCAGCCGGTTTATGGACACTCAGGGCAATACCTGGGCCGCCGGGCCAGTAACCGTGACATAACCATGCGAAAGCAGGCAGATGAATTATTACAGAAAAGCGAGGAACGGCTGAGAGATATCATCTTCAGCATGGCCGATTGGGTGTGGGAGGTGAACGAAAATGGCGTCTATACTTACAGCTCAAATAAGAGCTATGACTTTTTTGGGATATCCGATGAAGACATCGTCGGGAAGACACCCTTCGATTTCATGCCACAGGATGAAGCAAAGAGAATAGCAGAAATATTCTCTGAAATCACTGCAAACAAAGGGCCCATAAAGGATCTGGAGAATTTGAATATCAGGCAGAATGGCGAAAGTATCTATCTCCTCACCAATGGTGTGCCCATACTGGACAAAGAGGGGAATTTTAAAGGTTACCGAGGCGTAGATAAAAACATCACAGAGCGCAAGCAGGCGGAAAAAGAGCAAAAGAAACTTCAGGACCAGTTACTCCATGCACAAAAAATGGAATCTGTAGGGAGACTGGCAGGTGGAGTTGCCCATGATTTTAATAACATACTGGGAATCATCACAGGATATACTGAACTGCTTATGATGGATACAGAACCTGATAATCCGGTATATTCCAGGCTTCAGCAGATTCTTAATTCGACAGAGAGAGCAACAGCACTTACCAGGCAGTTACTGGCTTTTGCAAGAAAGCAGGTTTCCAGTCCGAAGATTCTGGACATTAACGAAACAGTAGCAAATATGCTTAAAATGCTCCAGATGTTCATAGGTGAAAACATTGAAATTATCTGTATACCAGGTCATGACCTATGGAAGGTCAGAATCGATCCTGTTCAAATAGAACAGATTATGGCAAACCTGACAGTAAATGCCCGTGATGCCATTTCCGATACTGGTTCTATTACACTGGGAACAGGTAATATAGTCTTAGATTCTGTGTATGCCTCAGATCATGCAGAAATTCTTCCAGGAGAGTATGTCCTTATGACAATAAGCGACACAGGAATCGGAATGAGTAAAGAAATAAAGGAACATATTTTCGAACCTTTCTTTACTACCAAAGAAATAGGTAGGGGAACAGGTCTCGGGCTGTCTACTGTATACGGCATTGTCTATCAGAATAATGGTTTTATCAATGTGTACAGCGAAGAAGGAAAAGGAACAACCTTCAAGATCTATCTGCCTCGTTTTAAATCAGATATTGTTGAAAGTACAGAAGAGAAAGTGTCATGGAAACCACAGAGAGGAACAGAGACTTTACTGCTTACAGAAGATGAAGAACATTACCTCCTGTCCTCTAAAATGATTCTTGAAAGACTGGGTTACACTGTTCTTACTGCATACACTCCCGATAAGGCCATCCATATATCAGAAGAATACCGGGAAGACATAGACCTTCTGATTACAGATGTAATAATGCCTGGAATGAATGGAAAGGAACTATGGGAGAAGATACATAAAATCAGACCGGGACTGAAATGTCTTTATATGTCCGGCTATACTGCCAATGTAATAGCCCATCATGGCGTCCTGGATGAAGGAGTGCATTTCCTTGAAAAACCCTTTTCTGTAAAGACTATTGCAGAAAAAGTCAGGGAAGTGCTGGATCAGGTGACGGGTAACAGGTGACGGGAGCAATTCACCCTTACCCGTCACCTGTTACCTTAAATTTGTTTACTATTTATGGCATTAAAAATGAAAATTCCTATACTCTTTAAATTTAATTAAGTAAGGTAATCTTCTTTATCATCCTGGTAATCCCTCCAATCCTGTAAATCCTGGTCAAAAATGAAATTTCCTATACTCTCAAGTTAATGAGACAATTAATTAATTTTCATTCCTTACTCATGTTTCAGAGGGAATACCGGTATAACACCACCTCCGGCAGATACATTTATAACATCTTTTTCCGATACCCTTCCGAGCATGCCCACATATTTCCCTCCGAAAACATAGGGTGAGAGATTGAAAAATTTCTTTTCAAGAACAATTTTATTATTTTTTATAACAGGTATTTCAGTCTCAGGTATTTCAATATACTCCTGAACTGTCCAGTCAGATGAACCGAGATTTGATTCCAGGCAATCTGCCCATTCTGCTTTATCCGTAGATTTACCAACGAGAACATTGTATCCTCCTGCACCCCATGAAGGTTTCAATGTGAGTTCATCTTTATGTTTTACTATATAAGTCTTCAGACTCATTTCTTCTCCTTCTTTAGAAAGGGTCACAGTTTCATCCAGTTTTCTTGTCCATGGTATATGGGCCTTTATGAATTTCACCTCATCTTCCGTAAAATAATGGTGATTAAAATGATTTGACAGGAAAGAAAGAAGTGATTTTTCCGATCCAAGGATTGATCTGAAGGAATTTACAAGACAGGCACCTTTATTCAAAATGGCTTTTTTGAAATCCTTCATTTCTCTTGGAAACCTCAGGTAAAACTGGGCTTTAAGGGCTCTTATAAGGAGATTGAATTTAATTCCGTTTGAATAGAGCCTTCCGTTCTTAAATTCCAGGTCTCTCGGATCTATTATATTTGCTTCCACACCGTTTTCTATGAAGAAATCCCTTACAATTTCATCATCCTGTTTCATTGTGATTTCTCTGAAACTGACAAATCCGCATCGAGGTTTTTCTCCTTCATCTGCAAATTCATTGAAACATTTCATTGCTGCATCAAATAGGCCTCCTGTTATCTTTTTTTCTTCTCTGACGCCAAAATCTGCTATTATGTCTCTGTAAAAAGACTGTTCTGCAAAGATTTCTTCATACATATCAACCCAGCCTTTCCCGCCGGGATTATCTGTATTGAATTCTATATATTTCAAATTTTTACCGTCAAAAAGTATATCCAGCCTGTTCAGAATTGTCGATTTTATATAGCCAGGATCGGCATGAACAAGTTCCTGAGGCACTTCATGATAGGGAAAATAATCTCTTATATTTTCATCTGAAAAATAGAGGCCTATAATTTTATCTATCATAGAATCAAACACTTCCGATGTTTTTTCTATGAGTTCCATAGATTCTTTTTTAAGGAACAGAGGAACAAGTGTTGTCTGAAAGGTACTATCTCCATAGACACATCTTTTTTTTATGAGTTTTTCCGTAGCCCTATGACGTTCTTTTATTACTTCATCAGGATTTTTCTGCATCCATTCGATTAATTCTTTAAATTTACTTTCCAATTCAAAAGCTTTTTTCATGATTTATATAATCCTTTCTTGATGCGTAATGCGTGATGCGTGATGCGTGATGCGTATATATTACCACTCACTAAGGGCTTTTAATACGGGCGTTTAATTAAACGCCCCTACTCACCAATCACTTTTCACTTTTTTCACCCTTCACCCTTCACTCTTCACGACTTAATTTCCTCAATGCTTCCAGAGCTGTTTCTTTTAAATAAATTGATTCATTTTCTAAAAACCCGAGTATTTCCTTTCTGACAGATGTTACTCCTATCTCTCCAAGTGCTTTAATGCATGCCTGTTTTACTATTACTGACCTGTCATTTTTCAGGAGATACACGATTTTTTCAAGGGCTTTTTCATATTTTAATTTTCCCAGAAATTCCACAGCAAGTGCTTTCATGAGATTATTTTTATCTTCTGTCTTTTCCATAAGTAAGCCTGTTACTTCCTCTCCCATAGACATTATTATATCTTCAGCACTCTGCATCTGTCTTATATGTCCTTTCAGGATAGAGTTAAGAAGAGGATTTACGGAAGTTATACCAATGAGCCTGAGAGCAGTCTGGGCACTGTTTCTTATATCAGGGTTTACAAGTTTTAACATATCTATTAAATAAGGTATTGATTCTTCAGATTCTATTTCACCTATGACTGCACAGGCTTTTTTTCTTATCTGTATTCTGCTGTCCCCCAATGCTTCCAGAAGAATAATTATGGATCTCTTACTTTTTATTTCTTTCAGAACAGAGATTGCTCCGAGTTTTGCTACAGGTGACGAGTCTCCTTTTATTATCTTTTCCATAGAATCCAGAGAAACTTCTCCCATTTTTATTAAAGCCTCTTCGGCTTTTTCTCTCATATTCATATTATGGGAAGACAAATCCTTTGAGAGGATATCTGCACTTATCTCTTCAAGTTTCCATGTTTCTTTTTTCATTTTAATTTCCTGACAAGAAACCCCGACATAACACTGTATCTTTTCATATCACTCTCTGATTTCAGAGAGCTATGGCCTTCACCATAGAAAAAAAATGTTTCAAAATCTTTTCCATCATTCTTCAGTTTCTCTAAAAGTTGTTCCATTTCCGATACAGGCACTCTTACATCTTTCTCATTATAAATTAAAAGGAGTGGAGCCTTCAGGTTTTCTATAAAATTAACAGGTGACCTTTCATAATAAAATTTTTCGTCTTTCTCCGGTTCAATAAAACCATATTTATCTATAAGGAGATTTCTCATCCATGGTGTCGTATTTTTATAAAAACTTGCAAGATTTACCGGCCCTACTGCATTTATACCTGCTGCCCAGAGATCAGGATATTTCACCAGAGCCATCATAGTTATATATCCTCCGTAACTTCCTCCTCCTATGGCTATTCTGTTACTGTCTATAGAGTCCAGATTTCTGAGATATTCTGCTGCTGCAGCAACATCTTCAAGATCAGGGCCTCCCCAGTTTCTATAGAGGGCATACTCAACATCTCTTCCCTGCCCTGTACTTCCTCTTATATTTGGAGCAAGAACTGATATACCACGGGACACTACAAGCTGTATAAAAGGGTTCCATCCGTTAAAATGCTGACTTGCAGGCCCTCCATGAAGCCATAAAAGACAGGGATAATTACCAGAAATTGATGGCTTATAGAAAAAAGCAGGAATTTCTTTATTATCAAAAGATTTATAGTAAATCAATTCTGCTTCTACCATTTCATGTTCATCAACTCCTGCAGGGGCAGAATGGGTGAGTCTCTTTATGTTATTATCTGAAGAGACAAAAATTTCAGGAGCTATTCTGGCACTGTGATATCTGAAAGCAAGGCTTTTTCCGTCAGGAGACCATTGAGCTCCTGATGTGACCCCGCCGATAAATCCTGCTCTCTCACTTTTCTGCGTATGAATATTAAAAATCTTAAGATCCATATTCCCTTCTCTATTTGAAATATAAAGGATATTTTTCCCATCACGAGACCATTCAGGAAGGTTTTGTTCATATTCTTCCTCTGGAAGCCATGTTATGTTTCCATCAGGAAAAGAGATAATACCGGCTCTTTTTACTCCGTCATTATCTGATACGAATACTATTGATTTACCGTCAGGAGACCATCTCGGATAGGAATTTATACCTTTCAGACCTGAAGTGAGATTTAACATCTTCCTATTCTCAGGAGATATTACAGCAATATGTCCCTCTTTTTTACGTGCCATAGAAAAAAAAGCTATATAATTTCCCCGGGGAGACCATCGGACATCTCTTTTAAATTCAACTGAATCCGTTATCTGTTCGTCTCTATCTGTATCTGTTGAAATTATATGGATATTATAGTTTTTATCTATTTTTGAAATAAAGGCAATCCTGTCACTGTGGGGACACCAGTCAAGGTCTGTGATTTCGATAATTCCTTCTGTAGCAAGTGTTTTTACCATTCTTCCTCTGGAGTCTGTAACAGAAAGATTGTATTTTTCACTCCTGTCTTTTTCTGATAGGAAGGCTATTTTTTGTCCGTCAGGAGAAACTTTAAAATTCATTACATTCCCGGAAAATACTGTAACCTGTTTCGGATAATTTTCTTTAAGGTTTATTTTCCATATATCCCAGGTGCCATTGATGTCTGAAATGAAATATATGGAAGAGTTTTTCCAGTGGAAAAGACCAATTTTTTTTATAGATGACAGAAGTTCTACCGGTATTTCTCTCATAATAGAATTCTTCTTTCTCTCCCGGTGGTGTAATTATTATTTTTTCTAATATTCGACACGAAGAAATATATTTCCTTGAAAAGGTTTCCTTATAGAAAATAAAAAGGATTTTTTTACGACTGAAGAGAATAAGTTAGCATTATAGACGGCTTTATTATATAGATTAATTCAAGGAGTCATTTATGTTCTGCCCTGAGTGCAATAAAAAATTTAGTGATTTTGAAACTATCTGTCCTGCATGTCTGATAGATCTTAAAGATGAGTTTTCAGCAGGTAATGTACCTGCTGCCAGTATTACTCACAGGAGGGATGTAAGAGAAACCAGGCATCTGCCTCATTCAGGTAATATAAAGACTCTTCCTGAAAGAGTTGAATATAATAGTTCTGCTGCTAAAGATGAACCGAATAAATCTTTAATTTTATTCTTAATTATTTTTACAGCTATAGCATCTTTTGCCATAGTATGTACAGGGGCCATCTCTTTAGTTAATAAATATAAAGAAGTGGCAGAGACTAAAGAAAATGAAAATTATAAAGATAAAGCCCTGAATTATTACAGGAATAAACAGTACAGAGAAGCTATTACAGAATTTAAAAAAGCAATGGAGAAAGAACCGAATGACCCTGATATTTATAATGATCTTGCCGATTGTCACTACTATCTTTCCGAATACGGGGAAGCAAAAAAATTTTATTTTAAAAGTCTTTCTCTCGACCCGAATAAATATGAATCACTTTATTATGCAGGAAATTCTCTTTATTATGAAGATAATTATAAAGAAGCCATTGTATATTATGTAAAAGCCATTGAGAAAACCTCTGATCCCTATGATTGTTATGATGCTATGGCTATGTGTTATTATAATATGAAAGATTATGCACCTGCCGCAGAATATGCTCAAAAAGCCATAGACATTAATCCTTCAGGGGGCTCTCCCTGTCTTACCATGGGAAATATTTATTATACAAAGAAAGATATGAATAAAGCAGAGGAATATTATAATAAAATCCCCGGTTCTTATTCTTCTTATTATATTGCTCTTTATAATCTTGGTAATATTTATTATTACTACAAAAAAGATAATAAAAAAGCTATAGATTATTATGAAAAATCTATTGAATTAAGCCCTGATTATTATTACGGTCATTACAAATTAGGTCTTGTCTATTATGATACTGAGGAATTCGAAAAAGCCATAGAACATACATGTAAAGCCCTGGAACAGGATCCGAATGATATTTACCTGATTAATAATACAGGTATAGATTATTATGAACTGAAAAATTATGATAAAGCAATGGAATATTACGAAAAAGCTCTATCTATTGATCCGAATTATCCCTATGCTTACTATAATATCGGTCTTATATATGAAGCAAAAGGTGATAAAAAGAAAGCCCTGGAATATTATAAAAAAGTTATTGAAATAAATAAAGAAGGAACACTTCTCAAAGATGCAGAAAAGAAAATAAAGAAGATTGGGAAAAGTGAAGAGTGAAGAGTGAAGAGTGAAAAGAGTTTATGGTTCAGGGTTTATAGTTTATGGTTGGTTAATTCTCAACTCTCAACTCTCAACAAGAAAATAACTCTGGCAAATTGTTAGAACGGTTATCATCCTCGCGTCACGCGTTACGCGTTACACGTCACGATATAGACTGTAAATATGATAGGATTATTTCTCGACAACCTCTAAACTCCTGTAGCGCCTTTCATATTTGCCCTTGTTATATCTGCTTTACTTAAATCAGTTTTACTCAAATCAACATTATTTAAATTGGCTCCTGTAAAATTTGCACCTTCTATATTTGCGAGGCTTAAATCTGCTCCTGTGAGATTTGCATAACTCAGATTGGAATTATTTAAATTTGCATCACTTAAATTTGCATTACTTAAATCTCCGTAACTCAAGTCTGCTCCTGTGAGATTTGCATGACATAGCCTGGCTTTACTTATCCAGGTTTTACTCAGATCTGCGTCTGTCATATTTGCCCCTGAGAGGTTACTTTCAGTTAAAAGAGCATTACTCAGGTTTGCCCTGTTAAGATCTGCTTTATTTAAATCTGCATAACTGAGATCACTGTAGCTTAAATTTGTGTCTTTCAGGTTTGCCCTGCTTAAATCTGCATGGGTTAAATCAGAACCATTCAAATCTTTTCCTTCAAGATCAATACATCTCAGATCTGCATAACTCAGAATGACATTTTTCAGATCAGTATTTTCAAGATCTGCATAAAGTAACCTGGTTTTTTTCATATTCGCCCCTGTCAAAATTGCATTACTGAGATCTACATTTGTAAGATCTGCATAGCTCAGATCTGCGTCTGTCATATTTGCTCCTGATAAAATGGCATTGGAAAGATCGGCACCTGATAGATTGGTACCAATTAAATTGGCTTCCTTAAGATTTATGCCCTTCAGATCTTTCCGCCTCAAATCACTTCCACTTAAATCTTTTTTAATCATATCTTCCGGTTCTGACAAATTAATTTCCCCCTTTTATCGTGACCCGTGACGCGAGGATCGTTCATAGCTGCTTGTAACTGAAATATGTCTGTTTACAGGTATGATATAATCATAATACAGGAATATTTAAAAGTCAAGTCAACCACCCACCGCTAACCGCTAATGCGGTATATCGGGGACTTGTGGCTAACGCTATAAGCTCAGATTGACTAGACCATAAGTCAAGTGACTAAGTTATCCTTGATGGAGACACCATAGGGTGATGCCCAAGCTCTATGCCACTGTCGTGGCTCTGTAAACAGTTCTGAGGGTAGGAACAGTCAACCACAATGCGAAGCCTGGATAACATTGGCGAAGGGCAAATAACTCTAACATACAGGAGGTCTTAAGGACAATGGTGTATGTAATATCAAAAAACAATAGTCCTCTTATGCCATGTAAAGAGGCTAAAGCAAGAAAACTCTTGAGAGATAAAAAAGCCTTTATCAAGAGCTATAAACCTTTCACTATTAAGCTTGCTTTTGAATGTGAAAATTCTGTTCAAACCTGCTTTGTTGGCCTGGATACAGGAAGCAGGAAAATCGGATTATCTGTAATAACAGAAAAAGGACTTGTTCTCTACAGAGCAGAAGCAGAACTCAGACAGGATATAAAAGATAACGTGAGTAAAAAAAGAAGACTCAGAAAAGCAAGGAGGCAGAGAAAAACACCATACAGACCTGCTCGTTTTCTAAATAGAAAAAGAAAGAAGAGTAAACTTCCTCCATCTATAAGGTCAAGAATAAATAGTCACTATTTTCTGATAAAAAAGGTAAGTCAATTTCTACCCATACAAAGAATAGTAACAGAAGCAGGACAGTTTGATGTTCAGGCAATAATTAACCCTCATATAGAAGGAACAGAATATCAAAATGGAGTTATGAAAGGCTATGATAGTGTAAAAGAATATGTGAAGATTCGTGATAAATTTCTCTGTCACTATAAAGACCTCAGGCCGGATATTCTCTGTAATGAGAAACTGGTAATAGACCATATAATCCCTGTAAGTAAAGGGGGAACAGACAGACCGGATAATCTCGTATCTTCCTGTGAAAATCATAATAATGCAAAGTCAAACAGGGCTTATAAAGAATTTACAGGAAAGAAATTACATAAAATAGAAAGTTTCAAAGAAACAGCTTTTATGAATGTAATAAGAGATTATCTTATACCGGAACTGCAAAAAATTGCTCCTACTGCTATTACTTATGGATTTTATACAAGAAGAAAGAGAAAAGAGTGGCAATTAGATAAATCTCATATTAATGACTCTATAGGTATTACAGGAATAAAACCGGTAAAATATACTGATAATATTTATCATATAAAACAGGTGAGAAAGAAAAAAAGGAGTCTTCACGAAGAAATTCCAAGAAAGGGACGGAGTAAGCCAAATACCACGGCAAAAAGAAATAGAAAAAATATCAAATCAATAGAACAAAAAGGCTTGAAGTGGTCTTTATGGGATAAGGTTTTTATACAGGAACTTGATAAAATAGGATTTATTTCAGGTTTTACTGATAAATGGGCATATATTCAGGATATAAATGGCTCTTATTTACAAATTACCGGAAAATACAGACAGGTCAATCCCAAAAAAATAAGGCTCATATGCAGGAATAATAATTATATTTACCTGGAGGATAAATCTAATCATAGAAAGGACTCCTCATTCATCTCCACCTGAATGCGACCTTATACTACGCAATATAGATGGAGAACTCTGAGGTCTTCTAGTTAAAAGGTGAGGGGGGAATCAGTGAACAGTGAGCAGTTACCAGTTATATTAAGTTTATAACTGTAAGCTCGCATCACGCGTCACGATAATTATGCTTTCAGATTTTGGCCAATTTCTTATATCAGATCCTATGTTGAAAGGTATGAAAAACTCTTCTATTGAAAAAACAGAAGAGTTCTTACCTGCTGAAAAATTTCAGGAGAGAGGTATGATTGGGAATACAGGCTTTTCAGGTATCTGTTCCGGCCCAAAACCTCTTGCCATAATGGATGATGGCCTGTTTGAATATTCTAAAAAATATGGGAGTAAAAAATTAGAACAATAAGAACTTATTGGAAAATATATATGTTTAAAATTTTGGAGCCTGAATAATTATTCAGGGAGCAATTACTGTCCCGGTTATCTATAATAAAAATAAGCCCTTACTTCACCGTCACCTGGCAGATTACTATTAAGAATATTTATAGTCAGGTTTAATTGCTGTCCGGAACCATTGAAAAATCTTATAAATGCCGGAGCCCATTCATAAAGTTTTGTCTGAGGTATATCCCTTGACGTTCCCAGTTGATTTAAATCAATACCATTTTCATAGCTTCCGCAATTGGTGATAAAACTCCAGGCATTATGGAGTCTGTAGCCTTCATAACTGGTGCTACCGGATAAGTCCCAGGATTTCATAGTGTAATTTGTATCATTCACCCTACCTGACAGTATCATTGTAAGAGCCATCATATCAAAAGTTCTGTGAAAATCTGAGGAGCTTTTATAACAACTTTCAAGTCCTATAATTCCATCACTTTGATTTAACCTTTTTATGGCATTATATCCTTCTCTCTCATAAAGATAATGGGTTATGAACATCCCCGTAGGATAAGGCATCATGGCACTTGCCATACTATTCATTGATGTAAACGGATTACGTTCTGTTTCTTTTAAATACTGTATTAAAGGGAAGGCTCTCTGCCAGGTAAGGCCGGGATAATTATCCGTAATAGATCTCTTCAAAAGGATATTTTCTGTAAATACACAGCTACCTTCATGAATTGACCGGTCCAGATTTTCTTTCGCCGGTAGATTGTTCAGTTTTTCCGGTATGCCAGCAGGTATTATAAATTTCATAGCATAACGGACCATATGAGTAAACTCATGACCTGCTACGGCTTCCATAACTGTTATAGTTTCTTCTGCTGGTTTTGTTTCATCTATATACAGAGGGTCTAAATAAATACTCTCACATTGATTACTGATTGTCTCTGTATTGGGATATTCATTTTGTACCATATAATAAGCATTTTTCCCTACTGACCGGGAAAAGACCAGATAAATCCTTGGATCATTATCTATTCCAGGGTTCCACTCAATTCCTATATACTTATGGACAGAGGGATATATAACTGTATCAAAGTAATCAGCTATATTTTTTGCATATATATCCTGGTCATTATATAAAGCTCCATCATCTTTATCCATATAGATATAACAATTTTCTCCCACATATCTACAGATACATGTTCTGGAAACAAAATTATTGGAATAACAACTAAAAATATAAAAGTCCCTTGTATCTCCCGGGGCATCTTTCATAATATTACCCTTATGATCTATCTTTTTGGCTCTTCTTAATTCTTCATCTGTAAGGGTTCTGGGAAAAATTCCTTTCTTTGACATTTCTTTCAATACCTCTCCGTTTTTTGTAAGAATTTCCTGCTCATATTTAAGGTGAGGAATTTCAATACAGTCAGATTGGATATTACCTGTTTTAAGAATAATATCAGAAGAGATCCCTTTAGATGCATAAGGATTCTCCAGGGTTCCGTTTATATATACAGGATTTCCGGAATCGCTGGAAAAGAGACTGTGATATACAAGTAATAAATAAGCTTCATTAAAAGAAGATGCCAGAGTTATTTCCAGCTTATTATCAGTTATACTGCCAGCATAACTGGTATTAAATCCTTTTGGTTGTATAATAGCAGGAGTTGCTGTCGAAGTACTAACAGGAGTTAATGTCATAGCAGTAGTTGGTGTAGGAGTGATAGTAGGGGTTAATGTAGGGGTAATAACAGGAGTTAATGTGGGAGTAATGACAGGAGTTAATGTGGGAATTGAAGTAACAGTCGGTATCAATACGGGAGGTGCAATAGAATTATCTCCACATCCTGTAAAAATAGATATTAAAAAAATAAAAATTAATATATTCTCATATTTTTTAAGATAAAACATTATATCATCTCCTTATTACTCGACTTTGGCCAATTGATTTAAATTTTAATTTAGGCTTTATAAGTCCCTATATATAACAGTAAAATAATTAAACAAGTCTGCTTATGACCCAGACTTTATAAATTTAATACAAGTTATTAGTTATTAGTTATTAGTTTTTAGTTTATTACTAATTACTAATAACTAATCACCAATATAGTTTTTTGAAAAGATAACTGTTAAGTTAAATTACTCTTGCGGCCTAAATGGCCAAAGTCGAGTATTAATAATAGAAATATTTATAACTCCATAGAAAAAAAAATCCTACAAAACATCCTGTCCGGTAAAATCCTGTTCAAAACTATAAAATACATTACCTGTCATATCTATGAGATCTGCTTTTACCTGAAAATAGTTCATACCGAGATAAATACTGGGGCCATATATGAAATAATCTCTGCTTAAATAATTTCTGGCTTTCAATCCTTTTTCTTCCCAGAATTTTATCTGTTCGTAATTATCACCCTGAGTCGGTCTTATATAAAGAATTATAGCATAAGGTTCACTTATATTATTTTTTCCGTTGTTATATAATTTTACCCTGAGATTTATCTTCTCTCCCCTGCTTATTATTATGATTTTTTCTATGAGAAGATTTGATAAATTTGCAGATGTTACAGATGTCTGAACATTTTTATTGGAACCGGGAGAAGAACTATTTCCATAAAGATATGATTTCGGATCTCCCTGAAGAATTTTAATTTTAACTGTAGATACAAGGTTTTTGCTCCAGTAACCTTCAAACCATATTTTATCTCCTGTGCGAAGGTCTTCAAAATTCAGAAAATTATTATCTATTTTTATTTCGGTAGAATCGTTTATTTTCAGGGTTACTGAACCATAATCCACTGTGTTAACCATGAGAATTCGTTTATCTTCATCTATAGATTTAACTGTTCCTGCATTTATACATTTCCCTGTATTTGTAGGATTTCTGTCATCTCCAGGCATCTGTGCCATTATGGGTGATGAAAGAAGTATGAAGATAGATAATATGATAAAAGAAAATTTTTTAAACATGATAATTCCTCCTTTAATCGTAACGCGTGACGGGTGACGCGTGACGGGTGGTTTCACTCTTCACTCTTCACCCTTCACTCTTCACTACTTACCCTCTTTCTTCCCTCACATAGGGTATACCCAGGGCCGCCGGTGCTCCAAGTCTTCTTTTCCCCGCTCCTTTTGTGGCTATTAATAGCACAATTATTGTAAATATATATGGTAACATTTTGAGCATTGGTGCAGGTATATTTGCTATACCTGTTGCCTGAATTCTGAGCTGAAGTGCATCTACTCCTCCGAATAAATATGCGCCTCCCGCTGCTTTCAGAGGGTTCCATGTGGCAAATATAACGAGTGCAATGGCAATCCATCCTCTTCCTGCGCTCATGTCCTGAACCCACATAGGTGTATAGGCAAGAGATAAATATACCCCTCCAAGACCGCAGAGAAGACCTCCTGTAAATATATAGAGGTATCTTACCAGGGAAACATTAATACCAAGAGAATCTGCTGTCCTGGGATTTTCTCCTACTGATCTCATATATAGACCAGGTCTTGTTTTGAAGATATAAAAGTAACATAGAGGTATGAGGAAATAAGAAAAATATACAAGTATATCCTGATTGAACAACATATTACCTATTACAGGGATTTTCGAGAGTAATGGTATAGCAATCGGTTCAAAACCTTTTGTAGGAATTCCTACCAGATTTTTACCAAAAAGTCCGCTCAGACCTGTGCCGAATATGGTAAGAGCTATGCCGCTTACTACCTGGTTTGCTCTCAAGGTTACAGTAAGAAAGGCATGTATGAGACTTATCATTCCTCCTGCAAGCATTCCTGCAAGCACTCCGAGGAAAAGACTTCCTGTATAATGATTTGCTGCATAACCGGCTACGGCGCCTGTAAGAATCATGCCTTCAAGCCCCAGATTAAGGACTCCTGATTTTTCAGTAAATATTTCGCCCACTGTAGCAAATAATACAGGAGTTCCGGATCTTATGGCTGCAGCGAGTATCGAAACTATGAGTATAGATAAATCTCCGTCATTCATAATTAGTATTTTATATTAATTTCCTTTTGTATGCAATAGTTTATAACGAAGAACATTTTATATAAGAAATTTGACTTATCCAGGCTGTTATGATAATTTATTTATAGGAATAATATGTTATAACTAATAGTGTTCTTTCTCGCGTCACGCGTGACGCGTCACGGGTCACGATTATAATATATTGAGACAATTATCCTGAAGAGGTATAATCTGATGCTTGAGCCAGGCACAGTCCTTAATAATATATATACAGTAAAAAAGCTCCTGGGAAAAGGTGCAATGGGTAATGTTTATCTTGTAGAAACACTGAATGATTGTAACAAACTGGTTGTAAAAGAATTGAATTTTTCTGCAGAATCAAAACTTAACCAGGATTCTGCAAAAGAGATATTCTTCAGAGAAGCAGAATTTATGGCCAAATTTGATCATCCAGGACTGCCTGAGATGCACGGTATTTTCAGTCAGGACGGACATGACTATATTGCAATGGAATATGTAAAGGGATCTACTCTTGAAGATATAATAAATAAAAGCACAGTTCCCATACATTTAGAGAAAGCAATTAAATGGGCTATGGAAATTGCAGATATTTTGAACTATCTCCATAATACTTTTGAAAAACCTGTTATATATAAAGATCTGAAACCATCAAATATTATGATAACACCACAGGAAAAAGCCGTAATTATAGATTTCGGTATATCACGCTACTATAATCCAGATAAGGATACAGATACCTTCAGGCTCGGTTCCCCCGGATATGCGGCACCTGAACAGTATAAAGGAAGGGGACAATCCTGTATTCAAACAGATATATACGCTCTTGGAGTCATATTATTTCAGATGGTCACAAAACATGACCCTACTCTTACACCTTTCAAGTTTCCTCCAATGAAAGCCCTGAATCCTTCTATAAATGATGAACTGGAAGCTATAATAAACAGAGCTATTCAATTACAGCCTCTGAAGCGTTATATAGGTGCACTGGAATTTAAAGAGAAACTTGAAAAATATGAAGCTTCACATTTTCCCTGTAAATCTAAAGAAATAAAAAAACAGCTTCCAACCCAGACTCCTGTAATAAAACCTCAGAAGAAATCATCACGTAAAAAACCTGGACCTGTACCGGTTAAGAAGAAAGGTTTTACTCTTATAGAACTTATGATTGTTATGGCTATAATATCTATTCTGGCAGCTATTATTATACCGAACATAATCAGAAATGGGACAGAAAAATCGGATATGGACAGAAAAAACAGAACAGCAATACCGGACATGAACAGAGAAGACAGAACAGCAATACCGGACATGAACAGAGAAGACAGAACAGCAATACCGGACATGAGCAGAAAAGGCGGGACAAAAGAAAGGAATAACTGTGTGAAAAATATAAAAACCATAGCAACAGGCCTGGAAATGTGCAGAGTCGATAGAAAATGTTATCCCCCTGGTATTTCTTCTGCAGTTCGTCTGGGTTATGTAAGAGAACTCAGATGTCCTTTTTCAAAGCAGGATTATATCTATATAACATCATCAGACAGAAAAGAATACACTCTTTGCTGTCCCGGTGACTCTGTACATGGAGACAGTACAACAATAAAATTTAACGGTCATTATCCTCAATACAGTTCTTCTAAAGGTCTCATACCTGATATATGGAATATAGAATAATCAGTTGTTGATTCAGAAAGACAGGAGTGTATAGTGAGTAGTGAATAGTGAGTAGTGTCTCCTATTCTTTTCACATTTCACATTTCACATTTCACTATTTTCACGCTCTTATGCCGAGAAAAGATTTCAATACATAAATTACGTCGCCGATAGAAGGTCTTTCTTCTTTACCGGTAAGACCTACTGATAGTTCCTTTGAAATTGATTTATCCCCTCTGTGCCCTTTTTTATAGGCAATTACTATTCTCTGAAGTTCACCTTCATCAAGCCACAGACCTTCACATTTATGACATATATCTATAGTTACATCACCGAATAATTTTTCAGAGAGGGATATTTTACATCTCGGACATACCCTGGCTCTTGTTGTGATTGTATAGCCTATTGCCTGAAGAGGCATGGATTCTTCCGACAGGAAAAATTTTCTTTTAAGGGTAGGGCTTTCAAAAAACTGATTCAATTCCTTTGCATCAAACCACATACCGGAACAGGATGGACATGTATCAATTTCAAGACCACTTACAGGATCAAGTTCTGCTTTCATAGCAATTTTTCTGCATACTGGACATTTTAGAGTCATTAACCTCACTGCCTTTCTATTTCGTGACGCGTGACGCGTGACGCGTGACGCGTGAGGGATGAATTTTTTACTTTTATATTTATTAACTTTCTGCCTCTTATGTCAATCATTTATTTAAAAATAAATTATATCATAACTTTTTTTCTATTGCAAAAAACTCTTGACATTTACTATGAAAATTTTTATACTGAAATAGTAATTGATTTTTATCGATTACGCATTACGCATTACGCATTACGCATTACGAACAAAGGGGTGAGAAAGTGAAAAAATAAGTGTTCCATTTATGAGGGTTTTTTTCAGTCATGTATCCTCTGAGCCTTTCTATATTTCGAAAGGAGGAACACTTATAATGATACTTCAACTCAAATCAGTAAGTAAATATATTGGTGCAAGAAAATTATTAAGTGATATTTCGTTTATAATAAATAAAGGTCAGAGGGTAGGCATAACAGGCAGAAATGGCTGCGGTAAGTCTACCCTTTTTAAATTGATCTCACAGGAAGAAAAACCTGACAGAGGAGAGATAATAACAGGTAATATAAGAACCGGCTATCTCCCGCAGGGGTTTTCAGAGCTTCATAGCAGACCTGATATAACAGTAAAGGATTTTCTTTTTGAGCCGGTAAAACCATATATGGAAAAACTTCACAGGCTTGAAAAAATTATGGAAAATCCCGGTTCAGAGAAAGATTCAGAGGACATACTGGCTGATTACGGAACAACTATGGGTGATTTTGAGTCACTCGGCGGTTATCTCTATGGAGAAAAATTAAATCATATATTTGAACAACTGAATATAGATAACCATATAACAACAGAATGTAATATAGAATTTTTGAATTTAAGCGGAGGTCAGAAAATCAAAGTAGGTCTTGCAAGGCTTCTTGCAGGAAACCCTGACCTTCTATTACTGGATGAACCGACAAATTATCTGGATCTTAAATCACTTTTATGGCTTGAAAAGTTTCTCCTTGATTTTCCCGGTTCTATTTTATTTGTATCTCATGACAGGAAATTTTTAGACACTCTTGCCACGGATATCATCGATATATCAATACTTGACGGCACAATTAAAGTCTATTGCGGAAATTATTCCTTTTATGTTAAAGAACATGAAAAAGAAAGGGAGAAACACAGGGAAAAATATAATGAACAGCAGGCAAAAATTGCCGCCATACAGGCAGATATAAGTAATACAAAGGGCTATGCCATAAAGACTGAATTGTCTACTATACACTTTTTCCCGAGGGCGAAGGCAAAAAAGGTTGCAAGGAAAGCAGTAGTAAGAGAAAGAAAACTTGGGAAAATGCTTTCTGAGGAAAATCGTATAGATAAACCATGGGAGCTTGAAACTGTGAGGATAAAACTTACAGATGATACAAAAAAAGGAAAAGCGTTATTCACTGTAAGAGATGTAGCTTTTTCACTTACTGATGGCAGAAAACTTTTTTCCGGTGCAAACATGGAACTTTCCTGCGGCGAGAAGATTGCCATAATGGGGCAGAACGGCTCGGGAAAAAGTACTTTTATGAAGATCATCTCAGGATATATAAAATCTTTTTCAGGAGAAGTTATCATATGGCCTGAAACTACTGTTGGATATTTACCTCAGGATGAAGTGGAAGCACTGAAACTGGAAAGAACCGTTATAGAAGAATTCCGTTCTTCTATCGATATGGAAGAAGGAGAGGCAAGAACATATCTTCACAGAATGCTTTTTAAAGGTGAAGATGTTTTCAAGAAAGTGGGAGAGCTGAGTTATGGAGAGAGAATAAAACTTGTTCTTGTAAAACTTATGGCATCAGGAGTCAATACACTTCTTCTGGATGAACCTACGAGCCACCTGGATATAAACAGTATGGAACGTCTCGAAGAGGCACTATGTGAATTTACCGGAGGGCTTCTGGTAATTACTCATGACAGATATTTCATGGAGAAACTTGGTATTAAGAAGATATATATGCTGGAGAAAGGTTTGGTTCAGCAGGGTTATTGAAAGTGAGAAGTGAGCGGAATAAGACTCTTTTCACTCTGAACCTTTCTACATTGCCTGGGATGTCTATCATCTCTTTGATTCCTTGTATTTTTTTTCAATTTTCATTCAGTAAATATCTGTTGCTTTTTATATTTTTATGTTATAATAATAAACTATTAATTTTTCTTCACATAAAAAGATGTATTGCAAAAGGAGAAAGGGGAAGCTATGTTTAAAAAAATCAGTATTAATTTCGGTCTTATATTTATGACATCCTTCTTTTTTATTTTAACCTCTGTTTTTTATATAACTTACCATTATTCAAATACAAAAATGGTTGTTATGAAAGGAATGGATAATTTATTGAAAGAAGGAGCATATGCAACAACTCTTATTATCAGTGAAACATATCATGACAGGGTTAAGGACAAAAATTCCATTTCCTCGGAAGAATATATGGCAAATCTTAATAAACTTTCTTTTTTTGCCAGAAAGAATAATCTTGTATATGTTTATACCATGGTCAGTGATGGTAAGGACATATATTTCACCTCTTCAAATGCTACAGACGCAGAATTAAAAGATAAAAGTTATGACACGTATTTTACCTTATATAAAGAGCCAAGTGAAGGATTGAAAAAGGCATTTAAAACAAGGAAAATTGTTTTTGACGAATATAAAGACAATTACGGAACCTTCCGTTCTGTATTTATTCCTATGAAAACAGAAAAAGGAAGGGAATATTTTGCAGGTGCCGATATATCTCTGACTTACCTGAAAGAACAGTTATCTGCAATACTTTATAATTCCATTTTGATAGGAGTGGCTATCCTGATTTTTGGTATTTTACTTTCTATCCTTCTGTCCATTGCTATTACAAGACCGCTGAATGTACTTACAAAACAGGCTGATGGATTGAGTCTTGGCGATAATATAGATAATGAAATTAAGAGTGATAGTTTTAAGGAAATTACTGAACTGGCTAATTCTCTGAATAGATTACGTATAAGTTTAAGTGTTGCCATAAAGCAACTTAAAGAAAAATAAATATATTATGAAACCTATTTTAAATATAAACAGTAATTATTTTCCTTTAATTTTTGTAGTAAAATTTATAATTTCCATAAAAAAAAGCGGTAAGCTTTATTTATCTGAGAAAAGCTCACTGTCAGGAGAAATTACTTTTAAAGAAGGTAACCTCATAAGTTCAGCATATCATCCATTAAAAGGAATAGAAGCCATACAATATCTTTTTAATTCGAATGATTCATTTAAGTTTGTAGAAACAGATATATCCTGTGATGAGTCTTCGGAAAAACTGCCTTCTACTGAGGATATCTTTTCTCAGTGGCATTTTATAAAAGATTGTCTTGAAGTCATACCCTTAAATGAAGTAAACTTTGCTATTATTCCACTTGGTTTGAAGGATCTTAAAGAAGAGCCTGTATTTTCAAAGGCAGACTGGGTAATAATAAGCCATATACCTGAATGCAAGTCATTTATTCAGTTGCTTGCCAGGGTTAAATTAACTAAACTGGAAACAACCAGAATTTTGCTGAATTTATATAAAGAGGGATATATAAAATTTTATAATATTGATGAACAGGACGATAGTAATAAAATTGAAATGTTTAACGGAGATCTGTCAAAATTTAGTTTTAAAGATATTCTTTCTTTAATTTATGACTCTAATATTAATGGAATTTTAAAAGTGATTTCTGATAACAATCATGCAGAAATATATATAGAGAAAAGAAAAATACTTGATGCGAAATGTAATCTCTGGTCAGGTGATATGGCTGTTGCTGAAATGATTAACTGGAAAGAAGGGAATTTTTTCTTTTATAAATTTATCAGAAAAGATAAATATGACAGTGTTGTAACTCTAAGTCCTGAGGAGATTATTTCCGGATCTTCCGAGAAAATTTTTAGTCTCCAAAAAACAGCTTCATATTTAGGAAATATAATGAATGTAAATAAAAACATATCTGATGGTGATTATGAGAAACTTTTAGTCAGAAAAGATCTGCTTGTTCCACCAGGTGATACAAATTATAGCAGTAATTTAAATGAACTGACAGTTCCATTACATAACCTGACTGATCATGTCTATAAATATGTGGAAAATAAGGATAAAAAGTATGAAGATATAAATCTTCCTCCTGGAAACAGTAAAGAAGAGAGAGAGAGCATAAAAGAAACTATTCTCTCTCAGGCAGATGCCGATAGTGATCTTCTGTCACTTCTTAAAGATGGAAAAGAAGAGAGAGAGAGCATAAAAGAAACTATTCTCTCTCAGGCAGATACAGATAGTGATCTTCTATCACTTCTTAAAGATAAAAAAGAGGACAGAGAGAGTATAAAAAAAGCTATTCTCTCTCAGGCAGATACAGATAGTGATCTTCTGTCACTTCTTAAAGATGAAAAAGAGGACAGAGAGAGCATAAGAAAAGCTATTCTCTCTCAGACTGATCCGTATCAATCCGGGAGTAATTAATTTTATCCTTTTGCCAAAGAGTTTATTTAATGTTTAAGGGGAGAGGGAAATGATAAAGAAAATAGCCGGTAATTTAAGAGATTTAGATTTAGTAGAGCTTCTTGTACTATTGTGCAGTAAAAAGGATCAGACAGGAAAAATTGTATTTACTGATAAAGATGAAAGCGGAGAAATTTATATAGAAAGTGGAAAAATTTTACATGTAACCTATCTTCAGTCTCTGGAAGGTATAAATGCTTTATATACTTTTTTGACCTGGGAAGAAGGAGATTTTGAATTTATAAATGATGCAAAACCTTCTAAAATAACAATTGATATTGATACAAAACCGCTCCTGGTAGATTGTCTGAATAAGAAAAAAGAATTAAATGTTATAAAAGAGTTAATTTTGAGTCGTGATGAAGTTTTTAAACTCTCCGGCCGCACCAATGCACCGGTAGTTAATATGTCAACTGATGAAATCTTTATTATTTCTTTTATAGATGGGAACAGAAGTCTCAGGGATATTGAAAAACTCTCAGGCAGAAATAGATTTGAGCTGTTTAAAATCTTATATAGATTTTTAAATTTCGACATAGTATCAAAGGTTGAACAAAAGCCTTTACAAAAGGAAGAGGTTGTAAGTAAAGAGCTTTTTGAAAATATAGAGAAGCGTTTGAAATTACTGGTAGGTCCTGTTACAGAGGTAATGCTGGAAAAATGTATAAAAAAGATTGGTTATGAAAAGAATTCTATTCCTGTTTCTAAATTAACAGGTCTTGTGGATTTATTTGTTGCAGAAACAGGTATCAAGAAAGATGATGTGAAAGATATAGTAAAGGATATAGAAAAACTTACATCAGGCAGCCTTTTAAATATGACTTTCCCTACTACTGTCCTTTCAGGCGAGAAGACGGAAGAAAAAAAAGGAGGTTTTTTTTCCTTTTTCAAATTCAAAAAATAAATGTATATTGTAAAATCGATAGAAATAATCTGACCGGTGATATCTCTACTGCATACTTGTAAATAGCTCCTGAAGATATTTATACATACCTGGATCACATTTTAACAGATCTTCATGGTTTTGAGGGTGGAAAAATGCTTCTACAGATTCTGCAAAATATTCCTGAGGTTTATGAGAAGCATATTTTGATACAAACCCTGTTCTCTTGTGATAAAAGGTATTCCATAACTGTACAGAAAGACCGAATTTGGATTTATGCATTACCTGCCAGGCATAATCATAGGCATGGGCAAATTCATGGATTGACGTAGTTCCATATATACCGTTTATACGTTCTTCTCCTATGGCTACCATCTTCCAGGTAAGATCTTCATTTACTCTGTAGGTGCGGAATACTCCTCTTATTTCATCCATACTGCGGTGGAATTCCCCTCTTCCCGTTTCTCCTGAGCCGAATAACTGATGGCCGTAAACCTTTATTTTTGAAAGTCTTTCATGAGGGGCAATTATTATTACCCACAGATCATGGTCCTGACAGGTTTTTATAAATTTTTCTCCGAGAACTACCAGTTCTGCTTTAATTTTTTCTTTAGCCAGAGGGTCAGAGGATTTTATTATCATTTTGTCCAGCATTGCAAAACTCCTCTGGCGGCTCTCTTCAGGTATTTCCTGTCCCAGCAGTTTATTTGCCTTTGCTATGACTGCTTCTTTACCTTCTCTGTATATTTCCTGAATATCCATACTTCCCTCTTTCCCTTTATTCGGGTCCACTATTTCTATTTCCAGATATTTCTTCTGGACAAAAGCAAGAGGGGTACCGTCAGGATTTCTAAGTCCCATGACAGAATCTGAAAATTCTATAGTACGTGGCGGAAGAGGCTGAATTCTATCAGAAACAGGCATTTCAGGCAATTGAAGCTCATTATAAACTGCAGCAAGGTCCAGTTTGTCTCTTTTTTTCCTCACAGGGGGAGGTGGTAATTCAGGAGGTTTTTCTACTTCCGGAGGAGGAGGTAAAAACACTTCCACAGCAGGTTTTTCTACGACAGGAGCCGGTACAGGTGGTTTTATCTCTTCTTTTTTAGGAGGAGGAGGAGTGATTTTCATGCCTCTGAGATTTCTATCTCCAATTATATAGGGAGAAATATAGTCATCATCCTGGCCGGAATTTAAGAGACTCATGAAAACACCACCTCTCTGATAATTATCGTGACGCGTGACGCGTGGATTACCTGTGAAACCAATCAACTGCTAAAAGGAATTTAACAAAAATAAAAATCCCTGTGCATCTAAATTATTACATTACTTATCTTCTCTAATTTTTTCTATTTCCTTCCTGATATGTAGATTTAACTTTAGTAGCTTTATAAGAATTCTTTTAATCAATGCTCCCCCTTGCTTATCATAATCTGTGTTCCTCTGTTCATATTTATTGCTTTACAGTGCTGAACGAGCTTTTTAACTACCTTCGTAAAATTATGTGTAACATTATATTCCATTTCAGGCCCCAGGGTTTTTCCATAGTTAAATTTATCACCTATTATGAGATGTGTTACATTGTCTGCTATTATTTCACAGACAAGAGCTTCTTTTAATGTTTGAATCTTTTCAATTTTTGTGCCCCCACCTGCCAGGAGTGAACCAAAACCTCCTGTAGCATGGCTTAATGCATGTTTTACAAATTTTTCTCCTGAACCGGCCTGCTTTTTTATTGTCTTACTTTCCGTTTCTTCAACTCTGTATACATTTACCTCTTTTATAGAATCCCAGGATAACTGATAGGTTTGAGGAGGATAACCTTTTTCCATTCTAACAACTTCATCTGCAAATATTATAACCCTTACACCTGCTTCTTCTATATCTATATTTCTCTGTGGCGGCGGGATGTTGGCCAGTATATTCAGAGGCTGATCTCCTTCAAGTAAAGGCCCGCCGCATTCCAGGCAGAATTTATTCAGATCAGGATTAATAGTATTACACTGTTTGCATTTCACTTCCGGTACAAGACCTTCCATACTTGCACCACAGTAAAAACAGGTTTTTTTTCCATATTTTATTTTCCTTCCACAATCACGACAACTTACTGTATCCATTTTTTTATCAGTGACCAGTGACCAGTGACCAGTGACCAGTGACCGGTAATAATACTGATCACTGATCACTGATTACTGCTCACTGATTACTCTCTCCTTTCACCTGTGCCTTATAATATCCGCCGGGAACAAAATATTTCTCTGCCACTTCCACCACTTTTTCAGCTGTGACTTTCTTTATATTATCCACAGAATTAAGAACATAATCCTTTCCTGCTCCGTAACATTCCGCTTCTGCCAGAGCAATAGTTCTTGCAAGGGTTGTCCTTTCTACTGCCAGATGAATACCTGTAATATAATTTTTTCCCTGGTTTAATTCTTCTTTCGATGGCGGCTTTTCATATATCTGTCTGAATTCATTCAGGAGCAGTTCTTCAGTAAGACCTGCCTTATCTGGTGATGTAGCAGTATAGGAGAGGAAAGTGCCTGCTTTCCCGTAAAACTGATTGTATGTATGTATCACATAGGCAAGTCCTCTTTTGCCCCTTATTTCATTCCAGAATCTTCCGCCGTCACCTGTCGTAAGGCCTCTTATGACCTGAAAAACAGGATAGTCACTGTGGCCTGCAGGAACAGTGGCATATCCTATGGCTGTGGAAGTCTGGCTTCGTTTCTTTACAACAGTATTTTCCACAGGGTTATGAATAGTTTTAATGACATAATCAGGAATTATAGCCTTCTGTCCCGGAGGAAGTTTTTCAATAATGTTCATTTCTCTCATTATTTTATCTTCCGTAAGATCTCCTCCGAAAGATACTATAAGATTAGAACCTTTAAGCATAAGCTCATGCCACCTGAGAAGATCGTCTCTTTGAAGTTGTTTTATTACTTCTTCCATACCTTCAGCAGGCAATCCGTAGGGATGGCCTCTAAAAACTTCTCCTGAGAATAAAGACAGGCAGTGTTCTCTCGGATTATCTTCTATTCCTCTTATTCTGGCAAGGATTTTTCTTTTTTCAATTTCTATTTCCTCTGAAGGGAATGAAGGGCTCAGTAATATTTCCTGAAGTATTCCGAAAGATGTATTAAAATTCCATGAAGTTCCTTTAAGTATAAAGCCGAAATAATCTTCTTTTATGACAGGTCTTACAGATACTCCAAGGGTTTCTAATTTCCCTAAGAGTTCTCTCCCGTTGAAATATTTAGAACCTTTCAGCATTGCAGACTGCATAAGTGATGTTATACCACAGTTGCTTTTATCTTCCTGAGATTTCCCTCCTCTTAACAGTAATGCTGCAGTAAATATGGGAATACGATTATTTTCCAGAAGTAATATTTCCGTACCGTTAGATAATCTGAAGTCCCTTACTTTATCAAGAGGCTTACCTTCGGGGAATAAAAGAGTCAATGTTTTTCCTTCTAAAAGTACCTGTTCGTCTGATGAATAAATTTTTTCTTCTGCCATTTTAAAAGCTTCATTAATTGACGGAATAAAATCTTCTATGTCCCTTTTTTCGAAAGAATCTCTTTCAGGAATAATGGTGCATATAGATATATTATCAGGTCTGAAATATTCCTTTGCACTTTTTAGTATATCCTCTGAATTAAGTGCAAGTATTTCTTTAAGATATTTATCACAGTTAAGAAAAGAACCGGTTCTTGTTTCTACTATGCTCTTAAAACCCACTTCCTGTCTTATGTCATCATGGAGAAATAATATATTGTTCTGTATAATACTTCTGGCTCTCAGCAGTTCCTGCTGGGTAACAGGATGAACTGCAAGAGCAAAAATTTCTGCCATTACTGCTTTCTCTGCATCTTTTAACCTCTTTGTATCGGTTTTCATAAATATATTGAACAGTGTATTTTCATCGAAATCAGTGGCATGGGCACTTATTTCATCTACGAGACCTTTTTCTTCCCTTACCTTTAAATTCAGTCTGGAATTAAATCCCTGTCCCAGGATTATAGCAAGAAGTTCCATAGGTGCATTTTCTTTTTGAAGATATTTTGGTGTATGAAAACCGCACATCCAGTAAACCTGTCCTACCTGACGCCTGATTTCCATGTATCTTACTTCATGCTGAACCGGTTCTGACTGTGAATAGGTTCCGAATATTTCTCTGTCAGGAAGAGAGGCAAAACTATTTCTCACTTCCTGTTCCACTGTTTCGTGTTCGATATTTCCTGCCACCAGAAGGATATAATTCTTTGGTACATATCTTTCATAGAAATATGTGTCTAAATCGCCGGGAGTAAGGCTGTCAAGGGTTTCTTCCGGCCCAAGCCTCCATCTTTTTACTCTGTTAAGTTTATAGGCTACTGAGTAGAGTTTTTCCCTGAGCATGGCCTGAGGCATATCAATCTTACGTTTACTTTCCTGTTTTATGGCACCCATTTCACTTTTAAATACTTCAGGATGAAATACCGGTTTACCGAAACCATCACAGAGAATATCCATTGCCATAGAGAGATTCTGTGAAGGAACCATAAGAAGATATTCCGTGTAATCATAGCTTGTACCTGCATCATACATGGCTCCTGCTATTCTTCTATCTATGGAAAAAATCTCTTTTTCTTTTCTTTTTTCAGAAGAATGCATTAAATTATGTTCCACTACATGGCTGATACCTGTCAGTTCGTCAGGTTCCCAGCAGTAGCCTGTATTTGCATGGACAGATACAATTACTACAGGAAAATTTCTGTTTATTATAGAGATTACCTTCAGACCATTTTCAAGCCTGTAATATCTATAGCTTTCAGGTAAATTATTGTTCATTTAAAAGTCATTCCTTTCAATTTAGCATTTCAACATTTCAGCTATGAGATCCTTTTGCTGACTGCTGACTGCTGGCCGCTATTTTATTAATTTCATTATAAGCAGTACAATTTCTTCCGGAGGAAGAATATATTTTGCTCCTCCAAGTTTTACAGCCTCTCCAGGCATACCGTGCACAACAGAACTTTCCTTATCCTGTGCTATTGTAATAGCTCCTTTATCTCTCATCAGTTTTAATTCTGCAGAACCGTCTGTGCCCATACCTGTCAGTAGAATACCTGTTGAGGAAGGGCCGTAAACATTTGCTACGGATCTGAAAAGAGATGATACAGAGGGGCATATGCCATGGCCTGTAACATCCTTTCTGAGTATTATAGAAGAGTCTTTCCCGACTTCCATATGAAAATCATCAGGGGCAAAATATATATGTCCTGCCAGAGGTTTTATGCCATGTGATGCAAGATGAATGGGCAGTTTCACATCGGCTTTCAGCCATTCTATCATACCTTCTATAAATCCCCTGGCAATATGCTGGACAATCAGGACAGGTACACATATATCAGGAGAAAGACCTGATAGTAAGGTACGCAGCGCAAAAGGGCCTCCTATGGAAGCACCTATGGCAATCACCTTTATCTGAGTATTTTCAATTTTCAAGGATGTCTCATTTATTGAGATTATTCTTTCTTCATCTTTCTTTACCCATCTTTTTATAACCTTTATTTCTGACATTGATTTCACTGTATGAATAAAATTTTTCTTAATTTCTTCAAAATTTCGATTTTCTATAGAGGGTTTATTCAGTATAGCTACTGCACCTGCTTCTATGGCTTTAAAAGTCATACGTCCATTTTCAGGACTGCAGTAGGAACTGACTATAATAATGGGGACAGGAGTTGTTTCCATGATTTTTCTTGTTATCTCAAAACCGTTTCCTTCAGGCATATTTATATCCATTGTTATTATATCAGGTTTTTTCCCTGCCAGAATAGAAAGAGCTTCTTTTCCGTTTCCTGCTGTGCCTATTACAGTTATACCAGGATCGGAACTCAATATTTCCGATAAAAGAAGTCTCACTGTCGGAGAGTCGTCAACTATTAAGACTTTAATCATGGTTTTCTCCTGTTTGTTTGTATCATGGTCAATGAGCCAGGTTATGGGTTTTAGGTTTTGGGGTTTGGGTTTTTAATCTCCCTGACCCAACACCCAACACCCATAACCCATAACCCTTTAAACCAGATTTTACGACATGAAAAATGAAAATTCCTATGCATTTAAATTAACTTTTTCACAACATTTAAAAGACCTGTCTGATCAAAAGTACTTTTTACTATATAGGCACTGGCACCGACATCTATTCCTCTTTCCCTGTCTTCTCTTGAAGAAAGGGCAGTAAGAAGAATAACAGGCATTTCGGAAAGTTTTTTATCGCTCCTTATTTTTTCCGTCAGTTCAAAACCGTTCATCCTTGGCATTTCTACATCTGAAACGACAAGATGAAAATCTTCTTCTCTTAACACTCTATAGGCATCCATACCGTCAACAGCTGTTTTTACATCATAACCGGAAGCTTCCAGAATATTTTTCACAAGTATTCTGGAAGTAACAGAATCATCTGCTACGAGAATTGATTTATTTTCTTCTTTTCTTTCTTCTCTTTCCTTTATCCTCTGTGAAGGAATAATTTTTACAGCAGATTTTATCAGATCCGATATATTAAGTATGGGTATTACTTTCCCTGTAACAGAAATAGTGGCTCCTGAAATATTTCTCACACGGGAAAGCTGTTTTCCCAGGCTTTTTACCAGTACTTCCTGTTCTGTTACTATTTCGTCTGCAATGAAAGCAACAGTTCTATCTCCACGGTAGAGAATTAAAAGTGTAATAAATTCTTTATTTTCATCCGAACTGCCGGGCAGTTCAAGTATGTCAGACAGATAAACCAGAGGAACGGTTTTTTTATCAATCATCACTGTTTCTCTGTTCTCAATAGTTTTTATATCATCTTTTTTTATTCTTAAGACCATCTGCATATTCATGGCAGGTATGATAAATTCTCTTCCTGATACAAGAACAAGAGTGCCTCTGAATGTGGCAATGGTGATAGGAAGAATTATTTTAAATATTGTTCCTTTATCACTGTTACTTTCAGCTGTTATATGTCCGCCCATTTTTTCAACACTTTCTCTTACTATGGTCATACCAAGACCTCTCCCTGAAATATCTGTAATGATAGGACTTGCTGAAATATCTGCTTGAAATATAAGTGACAGAATTTCATCTTCTTTAAGTGAAACGTCTGAAATTATACCTTTTTTTATAGCTGCAGATTTAATCCTTTCTATGTCAATTCCACTGCCGTCATCTGAAATTATAATACTCACTTTCCCCGTATCTATCTGTGACAGACTTATTTTTATAGTTCCTGTCCTGTTTTTATTTTTTTTCTCTCTTTCCGAAGGGTTTTCAATACCATGATCAATGGAATTTCTCAATAGATGAATCAGAGGGGTTTTCATTTCTTCCAGTATACGCCTGTCTATTTCAATTTCACTGCCTTCAATAAATAACTCTACTTCTTTATCCCTGGCTCTTGAAATATCCCTTACCATTTTAGGAAAGGATGCTGTAATAGAAGAAAAAGGAAGCATAAGGGTTTTTTTCATTTCTTCAAGCAGATTATCTACAAGAAATGTGACAGAGCGGCTGTTCAGAAGAGATAATTTCAAAAGATCTGAGATTTTACTTTCAAATGAATTCATATATTTATTATTCCATTCCAGAAATTCTATAATTCTATAAGTTGAAAATTTTCTTTTATCTTTTCTTTCTGACACTCTGGAAAGAGATTTTATATCAGGCCGAATTTTTCCCACTTCTTTTTTCCATAGAATTATCATATCTTTAATATCTTTTAAATCTAAAGAATTCTGTCTGGCAGAGAATTTTACAGAGAGCAATTCTTCTGCCTGAAGCATAAGTTTATCCAGTTT
>Ga0351886_10161_pt2 | contig 31506 bp, 30 predicted proteins | sample TotcelFGM3001L14_FD_206761 | JGI IMG/M metagenome (GOLD analysis project Ga0351886, IMG submission 206761) | Enriched cells from coal bed in the Powder River Basin, Montana, United States - Total cells FGM rep3 HSBNCT.FGM.300.1.L14 ... | reverse complement strand
TGGAGGAAGAATAGATGCTCTGTTTAATGCTGCAGAAATTTATGATAAACATTCCCGTACAAATGATGCAGTTAAGGCTTATAATGAATGTCTTGATTTTTATAAATCTGTCGGTAACAGCTTCGGTACTGTAAAAACCCTTCAAAATCTCGGTGCTATTTATGAAAAATCCGGACAGGTTGATATGGCAGGAAAGTGTTATGTAGAGTCTATTACAGAACTGGAAAAAATCAGGGGAGAAATAAAGCTTGAAGAATTTAAAGAGTCTTTTTCTGAGAAATTTATGCCCTATTACAGACATATAATTAACTTTTTCATTAAGTCAGGGAAATATAAAGAAGCCTTCAACTACCTGGAAATGGCAAGGGCAAGATCACTCCTTGATGCCATTACACATGCCAGAGTGGATATAAAAAAAGGAGCAAAGACAGAACTTCTTGAGAAGGATAAAAAACTTCAGTCAGAAATGAATTATCTTCAGTCTGCTCTTGTCCGTGAAAATTCTCTGGCGAAACATAATGAAGAACTTCTTAAAGAACTTGAAGGAAAACTTCTCAAAACAAGGGAAAGCTTTAATTCTCTTCAGCAGGAATTACTTTTAGACAGCCCTTCTTATTCTTTCCTTACAGGATTAAAGAGACCTCTGACACTTGAGGAAGTACAGAATAAGGTTTTAGGTGATAACCAGTTTATTCTCGAGTATTTTATAAACAGTGATAAACTTGATGTATGGGTAATTTCAAAAAATTCTTCTTCCTTTGTAGAAATCCCGGTAACGGCAGATGAAGTGAATAAAAAGATCGAAGATTTCAGAAAACCCTTTGAAGAATTAAAAGGGAAAGAGAGTCTTTTTATTGATATTTTATCTAAATGCAGTGCCGGAAATTTATCGGAACTTTACTCTATAATATTCAAACCGGTTCTGGATAAAGTATCTATTCCCGATAATGCCGAACTTTTCATAGTACCTGACGGAATACTTTATTATCTCCCCTTTGAGGCACTTGTAACAGAAATGGGGAAAAACAGTGATAAGGGAGTTGTCTTTTCCGATTTTTCCAAAAATAAATATTTAATTGAAAAATACAGTATTTCCTATATACCATCTGCTACTTTACTGGACCCTTCTTTAAGGGAAAAGAAAGAAAAACCTTCCGGCACTTTTCTTGCTTTCGGTAACCCTGATTTTTCTGTTACTCCTGATGTTCAGATAATACCGGGAATGAATAATTTTATAAGGCTTCAGGGAGGAGAGAATTATTATTTTGCTCCTCTCCCCAATACAGAAAAGCAGGTGAAAAATATAGAGGAATTTTTCAAAAAGACAGGTAAATCAGATATTTACCTGGGAAATAATGCTACAGAAGATAATGTAAAAAGTAAATCTTCTGATTATAAATATCTTCTTTTTGCAACCCATGGATTTGTAGATGAAGCAAATCCTATGTATTCGGCTCTGGTATTTTCTCTTAAAGGAAATACACAGGATGATGGTTTCCTTCGGGCTATGGAAATATTAAATTTAAATATAAAAGCAGAACTTGTAGTACTGAGCGCCTGTGAAACAGGTCTTGGCAGAATAAGAACAGGAGAAGGTGTTATAGGTTTAACCAGGTCTTTTATGTATGCAGGCAGTCCTTCAGTTGTTGTGAGTTTATGGAGTGTTGAAAGCGCTTCTACCGCTACGTTAATGGAGGTTTTTTATAAAAATTTACTTTCCGGTATGAATAAAGGAGAAGCTTTAAGGAAAGCAAAAATTTCTCTTATGAAAGGAACTGAAATGATGGAAGGGAAGAAAGTATCTTATTCCCATCCTTTTTTCTGGGCTCCTTTTATACTGGTAGGAAAGAGTAATCAGTAATTATGAAATTCGATAATTTTAATATTATAAAAACAATCAGTGATGATGAATATGCCTCTGTATATCTTGTAGAAGATATTGAAACAAAGGAAAAGTTTATTGTGAGGCAGCTTCCTACTGATACGTCCAATCCTCTTTATAGCACGGCAGTATTTGAGTTTAAAGAAATGAGTAAAAAATTCGAGAAATTATCCAGAAGACCTTCTTCTCCTGCTATAATAGATGTTTTTTCTGAAGATGGAAGCAGTTATTTATTGTTAGAATATAAAAGTGAAAAAAGTCTGAAAGATATTACAACCTATCCTGCTATAGGGAAGATACTGAATAACCGTTATTTAATCATAAGAGGTATTGCAGGAGGAGGATTTGGTGTGGTTTATCTCTGCCGTGATACTGCTCTTTCAGGTAAACATCTGGCTGTAAAGGAAATGTTAAGGGAAGGACCTGATCCTTCTGTAATTGAAAGAAGTTTCCGGGTTGAAGCAGAAATACTTTCTAAGCTGGAACATCCCTCTATACCGGGGATAACAGATTTTTTTATAGAAGAAAATAAATTATACCTCGTAATGGATTATGTAAGAGGTGAAACTTTAAAGAAAATAATAACTTCTCGTCCAAAAGATGAATTCTTTTCGGAAGAAGAGGTTACAAAATGGGCTCTCAGTATGGCAGATGTACTGGAATATCTTCATAACAGATCTGATCCGATATTATTCAGAGACATAAAACCTGATAATATAATGATAACAACGGAAGGGGAAGTAAGGCTTATAGATTTCGGTATTGCAAAGGTCTTTGCAGGGCCGGGAGCCGATACTACAAAATATGCCCTTTATACTGAAGGCTATGCTCCTCCCGAACAGTGGGCAGGAAAAGCAGAAAAGAGAAGTGATATCTATTCTCTCGGTGTCACACTTTATCATGTTCTTACAAAGGTTCATCCGAGAGAAGTGGGGCCTCATTTTCCTCCTGTAGAAAAACTTAACCCTTCCATATCTCAGGGATTAAGCAGAATAATCAATAAATCTATAGAGATTAAAATTTCCGATAGATACCAATCAATAGAAGAGTTTAAAAGAGATCTTCTTCATATAAGGGACATTAAGAAAAACCGTGAGAAAATAGACGAACACCTTGTTAAAGGAGAGAAATATGAACAGACCGGCGATCTGTTCAATGCAAATTTTGAATATCTTAAAGCACTTGAATATGACAGGGATAATTATGTAATTCTTCAACATGTTGCAATATGTTGTGAAAAACTTGGTTTTATAGATAAATCTATAGAACATTATAATAGATTAATAAAACTTTCTTTACCGGAAGATCTCAGAAAAAAGGTAATGGAAAAACTTCATCTTCTGAATGTTATTGATAAGGAAACTGATGAAGATGACGAAAAAACCATAATGTCTCCTTCTGTCTCTTATAACCTGCCTGTTTCCCTTTTAAAACAAACAGAAAGTCCCCTTCTTCATGAAGAGGTGACAGGAGGCAATACTGTTGCCATGGAAATTTCTTCGCCTGGTAGAAAAAAAACCTTTAATAAAGGAATATTTTTACTGTTTATCCCACTTTTTTTCTGTGGTTTAATCTCAATAATTACTTTAAATTACAGTAATATATTGAAACATTTTCTATCTCCTGTTCCTCTATTGAGCCCTTCTCCTGTTTCTATAATTACTCAAACTCCTGAAATAACCCCTTCTCCTTCGCTTGAGAAGAGTAATAATGATATGCTTCTTGCAAAGAATTATTATGATAAAGGCAAATATGGAGATGCTCTGGAATGTCTCACGAAGATTTTAAAAGACGATCCTGATAATATTGAAGCAGGACTTCTCCTGGGAGATACTTATAGAAAGCAGGAAAAACTGGAAGATGCCATGGAAGAGTATAAAAAAATTTTGACAAAGGATCCTGATAATCAACTGGCCCATCTTGGACTAGGCCATATTTACAGAAAAAAAGGACTTATAGAAGATGCTGTCAGGGAATATAAAAAAGCTCCTGACCAGTCTGCAGGACATAATAATTCAGGTGCCATTTATGCCGGTCAGGGAAAAATAGATGAAGCTATAGAGGAATTTATCATGGCATTGGAGATTGACCCTTCAGATGACAGGACTTATGTAAATCTGGGCAGTGCTTATTATGCAAAAGGAGACTGGGAGAAATCCACTGATTACTATAATAAAGCTATAGGGAAAAAACCGGAAAATTCTGAAGCTTATTACGGTCTTGGTCTTTCTTATAAGAAAAAAGGTCTATATGATAAAGCCACAGGTGCTTTTAAAGAATTTATAAAACTTGCTCCGAAAGATTATAAGGTTCCTGATGCGAAAAAAGAGATAGATGCTCTCAGGGAGTTTTAGGTGCTTATTATAGAAAGGATGCAATATTGTTAAGAAAATATTCCAATATAGTTATTATATTATTATTTGCTTTTGCCATTCGTATTTTTATTCTGTTAAATTCCGGTGGTATGGTACATCCTGACGAAATTTTTCAAAGTATCGAACCGGCTCATAAACTGGCCTATGGCTATGGAATAATGGCATGGGAATGGACAGATGGCATTCGTTCCTGGTTTCTCCCGGCTGTTTATATGGTCTTATTAAAAACAGGTAATTTATTCAACATAAAGGATTCTTTATATCTGGCTTTTATTATCCATTTATTCAATATATTTCTGTCTTTAATTACTGTTTATGCTATGTTTATAATTGGAAAAGAAACAGGAAGAATGAGGGAAGGAGTCATATCTGCATTGCTTGGAGCGACCTGTCCATTAATTACTGTTTTTGCTCACAGGCCTCTCTCTGAGTCATTGAGCATGAATTTCATTATGCTGGCTCTGGCTCTGTTATATAAAAATGTAAAAACAATCCCCTTGATTGCCCTGGCAGGAGTATCTATTGGAATAGCCTTTTTAATACGTTTTCCGAGCGGAATATTTTTTATTCCCCTATTGATTTTTCTTTTTGTAACATATGAGAGATACTATATATTATATTTTATTATCTCTTTATGTCTGATATTATTCGCAGCCGGTACACTTGACTATTTTACCTGGGGAAGTTTCTTCCATGCCCCTGTTCAATATTTTAAATTTAACATTCTTGAAAATAAAAGCGCAGGTTTTGGCACTGAACCGGTTTTCTGGTATCTTAAAATTCTTTTTTTCAGAAAATATTTCCTGGAGAATCTCTTCTTATTTTTTTTAACATTATTTTTTATTGCTGGTGCCTTTAATACCCCCTTTTTATTCTTCCTTGTTATTTTTTACCTTCTGTGTTTTTCTTTAATTCCCCATAAAGAATTTAGATTTATTATACCATTATTCCCTGTTATCATGGTTTTAATTCCTGCCGGTATGGAGAAATTCTATGGATTATTTTTTAAGTCAGAACCTGCCCGGAAAAAAATTATTACCTTCACTGTAATCTTGATAGTTTTATCTTTTCTGTTTTTCACATCTTCTGTTATCAGGGGTGTGAGTTGCCATCAAGATGTTTTTTCTGCTATGAATTTTGCAGGAAAGCAATCAGATGTGAGAGGAGTGATTATTTGTGGTAACTGGGTTGATTCAGGTGGTTACTTTTATCTCCATAAAAATATCCCTCTTGTTTTTCGTAATACAGAGGATATCCTGAAATTGATTGATCTCGATGAAATTAAACCTGACTTTGGATATATGTTTTATATAAGGAAAGAAGGCTTTAATTATGTTATAGCAGATGATTTACGGGAAGATGTTTTTTTTAAACATGGATTTATTAAGGTTGCAGTTTTTGGAAAAATAGGAGTATACAAAAGAAATTACTGAACAAAGGAAAGACTTCGCTTTTTTTAAATCTTTAAATGACATGGAACAGAATATTATTCTGTTCCATGTCATTTAGGAGTATATATTTATAAATTCTTCCCTCTCAGTGTATACAAATAACCTTTATTATAATAAAAATATACTCCTTCTATTTTTTCTCCTGCTTTATTCATAGCCTGAACTTCAAGATATGGGTAAACTGCTTCATTACCTTTTCCCTGTGACACAATCTCTCCCGTTTCTCTGGACAGAATATAAAATTCTTCTCCTGCAATTACTCCAAGCAGTTTTTTCGACTGGGAACTTATAGTGTTTTTTCTGTCGAACATGCCTCTGTCAAAATAGATTTCTCCATTTCCAGGTTCAGGCATGAATGTTATAGTATTACTGAAAGGTCTGTCCCAGGCCACTGTGCCTTTTTTCATATCTACAGACCATATATGATTTAATGAACTCATATAGAGGCATTTAGAATCGCCTGTTACTTTTACAAGAGATTCTCCCAGGTTTTTATCTGAAACAATTTCATGAGTGGAAGGATTTATGGCAAGAAAACCATGTGAGCCTGCAATAAATATAAGGTCATCTTCAGGTGAAGTCTTACTGAGTTTTATACTGTAAGGATCTATGTCTAATTTCTGTTTCTCAAGATATACAGGATCTGAGAAGTTAGCTTTTTTCCACAGTTCTTTCCCTGACATATCTACGGCACTTACACTGTTTTTAGAGAGTATATAAAAAATATCTTTCACAGATAGAATCTTTTTTATCTGTCTGTCCCCTTTATAATTCCATTTGATTTTTCCTCCTGTTACGTCAATACCATAGAGAAGATCTTCTGATACAGAATAAAGGGTATCTGTTATATTTTTATCCAGAGGAGAAGGATTCTTTATGTCAACCTTCCATATTTTTTCACCTTTATTTTTCGATAGAGCAGCTATGGAATCACTGTTGAATATATAAATGACATTTCCTGACATAAAATTCTGTGAAGTAAATGGACTTTCCGATACATATTTCCATAGCAAAATTCCTTTTGCTTTATCAATTCCATAGACTGAAGATTTACTGTCAAAAAGATAAAGGGTATTTTCTTCAGACAGGTGATATACTTCTGCAACAGGGAAATCTGTTTTAATTTCCCACTGAGCTTTCCCGGTTTTCACATCTACTTTGTAGAAATAAGAGTCTTTATCTGATGCATAGATAAAACCGTCTTTTTCATCAAATACTCCCTCTGCAATACCTTCGTTATGCATGGGAAATTCCCATATGAATTCACCGCCTGTAAGATTCATGGCATAAAGGCTTGATTTTGAGGAATAGAGGTAACATACCTTATCTATAAAATTATCATAAATAAGTCCGTAGAGAACCGGGTCAAACCCGAAAACAGAATCTTTTAATCTCCATAGTTCTTTTCCTGTTTCAAGATTCAGTCCGAATATTACACCGCTTGTTATCATAATTCCCTCTTTTAAAAGTCCTTTCCTTACATTAAAGGTATTGAAATATATTCTGTCACTGTATATTTTATATTCAGGTTTTATTTTTACATTTTCAGACAGATAGGAAAGACCTTCTTCTTCAGAGAATTTAAAGATACACATGTCTATTATGGAACCCCATTTTTTTTCTCCCTTTTCATCGAATAAATAGACAAAACTTTCATCTTTCGAGCCCCACACGGAACCTGCCACATCTCCTGCAATATTTCCCAGGAAACCTCCGAATATGGATGAAGTTACACTCAATACGTTTGCCACATCTTCATTATGGCCGTAACATGTGAGCATATGACTTTCTCCGATTAAATCGGAAGATAATTTCTCCATAGTCCATATAAGCTTATCTCCTCCTGCCACAGGTGTTTTACTTACGAATTCACATAAGGGATTATCCAGAAAAAGAAGATCTCCCTGATCCAGAATATTTATTTCACTCGTAATTTTATCTCCTGCTTTGAGTGTAATGCCTTTAAGTATTTCCTGAATTTCGGCAGTTGAAGTGTTTTCTCCTATTTCTTCTAGTTTGAGCCTTGCTATGGGAATATTCTGTCTCTCTACTGTAAAGAATTTTCCTTTATCTTTATCACTGTTAAGCCCCTGTTTTGTTCCTCCATCGATTTTTACTTTATTATCTGTTACTTCTATTACAGTCCCTTTTATATTACCGGAATCCAGAATGGTTATTTCAGAAGAATTTTCGTTTTCTGCCATAGCAAAAGAAGAGAATAATGATATTATAAGAAAGAAAATAAGAAATGTTTTGAACATAAATATCACCCCGTTTTTTTATATTGACCTTTTAATACTTTTAATATATAGTTTATATTATAACATGAATGCAGATTATATGAAAATCGTAATGAGTGATGCGTGATGCGTGACTGAATGATTGAATTTTATAAAGGAAGGGGTTTTTATGATGTTTTTTATAAATAAAAAAATTATATTAAACCTGTTTTTTATATGTTTTTGTACGATTTTTCTCTCAGGTTATGTCCTGGCAGATGATTATATGAGAAAAAACGGTTCTATTGTGGCCTCATGGGCTGACCCTTATATCAGGATAAATGGCGGCATAGCAGGAGAAATAGACGGAGATTATATCCGTAAGAACGGTTCTATCATAGGAGAAATAGACGGAGATTATATCCGTAAATCCGGTTCTATCATAGGAGAAATAGACGGAAATTATCTGCGTAAGAACGGTTCTATTCTCTATGAAATAGATAACAATGGTTATGTGAGAAAAAATGGCTCTATCTATCTGGAATTTGATGGTTATGACGGTTCTCCCTTTATGAAGAAAGTCATTGCTGCTTACCTCTTCTTTTTTGATCACTGATTGACACTGATTGCACTGATTTTTGGAAAATAGTGAAATCTATTAATCAATATCAAAATATTGTGTATTATGGATTGGCCGGATTACTCTGATGATAGAGAGTATAAAAATCCGTGTAATCCGATAATCCGATTAATCAGTGATTTTAAATGGCAATTACACTTTTATTTTTTCTTTTAAAGCTTCCTGAAGAATTTGGGAGAAGTTAATTCCCTGTTCTTCTGCTATTTTATTTAACCATCGTGGAAGTGTTACAGTTTTATTCATTGATTTATTATCCTGTGATTCGCGAATATTTACCATATATACTTCAATTAAAACGGTTCTACTTATACAATCATTATCAACAGATTTTACCTGCTCAAGTGGAGTAGGTTCAGGAACAGGATCATTATCCTGTTCTATTCCCCACATATGTAAACTTAATGCTTCTTTTGCCATCTTTAAAGCTTCTTCATCATTACTCCCCTGTGAAACACAACCGGGAAGATCTGGAAATAAAATATCAATTTTTCCTTCTTCGTAATAAAAAACTGCCGGATAGACATATTTATCCTTTTTAATATTCAATTTTGACATATATATTCTCCTTTCTTATATTTTAGAGAGGAAATACAGAAGTGGCGAACCATTACTGTTTATTTTAACCCTGCTTGATTAAGGATGCTATTTACATCTCTTGGGCTTAAGTCTTTTACCGGGTGTTTAACAGTCACCCTTCCTTTTTTACTGGAATGTTTAAACTGATGATGATCACCTTCCGTTGCTACACGGTACCATCCATCTTTTTCTATCATCCTTATCATTTCTCTTGAACTTATTCCCTTTTTTTTCTTCACCCTTTCCTCCCCTTTCTGATTATAATTATAACACGTGTAATTACATTTGTCAGTATAAAAAGTAAATTGCCACATGCAGTCCTGGTGCTCTGTCAATAGAAACTTTACTGATAAATTATGGGTGTTGGGTTTTAGGTTTTAGGTTTTGGGTTGTTAATTTTTTTAACCCAACACCCAACACCCGAAACCCATAACTATTAACCCTTAAAAGATGCTTGACAGAGCACTAAATTAAAACTTATCCTGGCTTTGTTCCCGGCTCTCTCCGTGAAATCCATTAATCCGATTAATCAGTGATCAATCATCAACATAGATAAATTTCGGAGGAGATTCAGTTACTGGCGGTGGCGGAGGAGGTCTGTAAGGTTCTCTGTATGGTTCATAATAATTATAATAATCAACAGTTACAGGACGTTCTTCTATAACAGGTTTTTCAATGGCAGGTTTATCTTTTTCTATGAAATAAGGGCTATAAAGTGGTATGGCCTGTTTCAGTAGATACTTCAAATGATAACAACCTGCTCTGTAATTACCGAGTTTTTCATAAATTACTGCCAGTTCCATTCTGGATTTTTTATCATCTGTATGTTTACTGCAGAGGGTTTCCAGGTTATAAATATTCTCTTTACCTGTATCAAGAGGATTTATTTGATTGATATCTTTAAATCCTTCCGTGAGTCTGAGCACTTTTTTATATCTTAAATAAGCTTCTTTTTTATCTTTCAATTGATCATATATTTCCCCTACTCTCAGAAAGGAATCCCTTTCTTTTATACCGTGGTTTATACATTTTTTATACCATTCGATGGCTTCTTTAAAGGCTCCCTTTGCCTGATAAGATAAACCTATGGAATAATATCCATAGGCAAGGTTGGGATATTCCTTTATAGCTTTTTTAAATGATTTTATGGCATCATCATATTTACCTTCTTCATAACAGGAAGCACCCTGTGTGTAATATTCGGTACTGTAGTCATGTTTTACAATATTCTGCAGTTCAGGATTTACATATGGTGTTCCTGTTACAGAAGGAGATGTTGGAGCTTTTCCCTCTACTGTGATCTCCATTTCTGCCGTTGCCCATTCATTTTTCTGAAGTTTATTGAGTTCACCTGAAAGTTTTTTTACAAAATCTTCTGGTGATTTTATCTCTGTAAAATCTTCTGAATGGGAAATTTCTGTAACTCTGTTAAATAATTCTTCATCTACAGCCGCTATGGCTTTAATTGTTTCTGTCCCGGAAGGGCCTTTAAGAGTAATTTTTTTCATATTAAACCCTGGAATTTCATATCTTGATCCTTCCATAGATTGAAAACCCTGATGGGATTTATTGGGAAATATTATATCCCATTTACCTTCAGTATTTACCCTGATAACTGTAAGATTACAGTCTTTATTCGTTGCAATATAATAGACAATATCTTCTCCTTCTACTCCTATATTTTGATTTCTGTCTGTTTTCATTTCTATGAATAGATCAGAATTTTTATTGTCTATGGAGCTTAATAGATCCCCTTCTGAAGCCTGTAATATAGCTACAGATAGAAAGAGAAAGATTAGAATATTATTGATTATTTTCATAAAGACACCTCTTAAAATATGGTAGCAGATGGATCTTCTTCTCATAATTTAACACCAAGTTTTTCTAAGTGATAACGGACTGTCTCTTCAGGATAATCTTCTTTTCGTGCTATTTCAGATATACTGACTCCTGCCTGGTATCTTTTTATCCATTCTTGCCGTTTAGAAGCATATGAGTTCAAATCCGATTTTTTTCGAATTTGTACACCGGCTTTTTCCAGTTGATAACGAACTTTATCTGCCGGGATACCTTCTTCTTTTGCTATTTCCTTTATTTTTTGTCCTGATTGATATTTTTCAAGCCATTCCTGACGTTTACATTTATATGTACCGTGTTTTTTATTTGTCCAGCTTTCTCTGCAATCTTCTATACCGGCTTTTTTTAACTGATAACGAACATTATCTGCCAGTACACCTTCTTTTTCAGCTATTTCATCTATGTCCTGTCCGGATTGGTATGCCTGGAGCCATTCATAACGTTTAACACTATATTTACTAACATTATTCCACCCATTTTTTCGAAATTTTATACCGGCTTTTTCCAGTTGATGACGAACACTACCTGCGAGAATGCCTTCTTCTTCTGCTATTTCTTTTATTTTTTGTCCTGATTGATATTTTCTTACCCATTCCTGGCGTTTGCTGGTATATTTACTATATCTTTTATGCTCCCGACTTTCTTTTCGGACTTCTATCCCGGCTTTTTTCAGTTGATAATGAACACTACATGCCAGGACACCTTCTTCTTCTGCTATTTCCTTTATTTTTTGTCCTGATTGATATTTTCTTACCCATTCCTGACGTTTGGAATTATGTACACTGTATTCTTTAGGTCTTATTCCTTTTTTTTCTGGTTTTTTACTCATTATAATGGATAACATACCTCCTTTTTTATAGAAATGTGTCAGATCAACCGTCTCAGTTGGAGTCATTGATAATATTACAGTTTTTCCAGATAACCTTTAACTTCCTTATTGTCAGGAGCTATTTTTAGAGCCCTGTTGAAAATCTCCTTCGCTTCCGGCACATTCCCTGATTCTTTATAGCTTTTCCCGAGCCATATATAGGAATCAATGTGTTTATCATTGTATTTTATGGCATTACTGAAATTACTTATGGCATTTTTATAATCTTTCTGTTCGAAATAAATAATTCCCAGACAGAAACAGGCAGGTGAGAATGATGGATTGATTTCCAGGGCTTTTTTATATTCTTCCACTGCTTTATCTGTTTTACCATCACTGTAAAATGCATCTCCTCTGTGAAGATATGTACTTTCCGTTGAAACTCCTTTCATGTCTTTTACAGGTCCGCTCTGCCCCTGAAGAACAAATCCCCCTTCCGAATAGGAAACAGATGTGGCTGAAGTGAGTATCTTTTTGAGTGTTTCCATTTTTACCTTTGCCAGTTTTTCAGGGGTTGTTCCTTCTCTTTCTGCAACTTTTTTAGTAACAGTCATGATAAGCTGTCCGACCGCAGTTTGAAGGACTGTTTCATTTTTCATTTTTCCAATCTCAATCTCAACAGGTTTTAACCCTGCTGAGATCATGTTTTCCAGTCTTCCTGCTATTATGGCTGCCCTCTCATAAGGAGAAAACCCTCCGACAGATGTCTGAATTTCAAATACCGGCTCAGAGTTAAGGAGGATCTCTCCGAAAACCTCTCCGGGAACATGTTTTTCTCTCGAAGTAACAAGGATTTTCACTCCATAGATATAATATCTTGCAGCAATGAAATCAGGATTTTTCCTGTCTATTTCAAGGGCTTTCATGAAATATTCCTTTGCCTTATCTTTATCTCCCATATTTATATAACAGAGTCCTATATTATAAAAAACAGGAGCTTTTCTGTCAGAATATGTCAGAGCTTTCTGGAATTCCTCGAGTCCTTCTTTATACTTCTGTCCCATTACATAGATTGTGGCAAGATTATTGTGAGGATTTCCGAAGGCCGGTTCTATTTCTATAGACTGTCTGTAAAGACTTTCTGCTTTAGTAAAATTTCCTTTGTCCAGATAGGCATTGCCGAGATAATTAAGTAAAACTGCATTGTCAGGATCGGAAGAGAGCATTTTTTCATAGGTTTTTATAAAATCATCGAGTTTTCCTGTCTTTCTTGCAGTATATTCGAAATATCTGTGGGCATCAAGAAAAGCTGTATCCCTTTTAACAGAGTTTAAAAAGAAACTGTAAGCTTCGTCTATACGATTTCCCTCGTATAACTGTAATCCTCTTGAGAATTTATCAAAACTTTCCATACTCTTTGTAGGCATAAAATAAAGTTTTTCCTTTGTATCAGATGAAAGGGGACTGTTAAAATATTTTGCCACTTTTACCGATATTTCCCCCTGCATGTCAAAGAGTTTTTCCTTTTTTCCGCTTATTGCTTCTTCTGCCACAACTGTGCCTTTGTTTACATCAAAAAGCTGATATATGATATTTACTTTATTTTCCTTTTCTTTTAATGTACCTGAAAGAAGATAATCTGCACCGAGAGTTTTCCCGAGTGACTGGCCTCTTGAGAGATCGAATTTCTGTCCCGGAGAAATGCCCATTTCTTCCATAACAGGCCTCAGGGCTTCTCTCTGTATTACATTCACATGCTGCAGTGCCGCAAGTTTTTCAGTAAGTGTTTCGGAAAAACCCTGTCCTGTGCTGTTTTTATTCTCACTATAAAAATTCACGACAGCAAGATTGGTATAATGTGCTCCTTTTATATGGTCTGAAAGGACAGTGAAGATTATTACTGTTATTAGCAATTTTATTATAACTTTCATGTTTTTCACTCCTTAATTATAAGTTTCTATCTTATTATAAGTTAAAAAATGTAAAAAGTGAACTACCTTGCATAAATTGATATAAAATTTGACCTTTAGCAGGATTTTTCAGAGAATTTCAGAATAGCTTTTTATATAAATTACTGAGTCGAACATAAGTTTCAATTTACTTCATAATCTTCCTCGCGTCATGCGTCACGCGTCACGATTATAAAAGGAGTCATTCCGTGAAAAAAAATCTTAAAGAAGCTAAAATCTGGAAGACAAAGGGTAAAGCCCTTGAAGGGCAGGGTAAATATAAAGAAGCTATTAAGTGTTATACCAGGGCTTTAAAGATTGACCCGAAAGATGGGAAAACATGGAAGAGTAAAGCTAAAACTCTGAAAATCCAGGGTAAATATATAGAAGCTATCAAATGTTACAGCAGGGCTTTAAAGATTGACCCGAAAGATGGAAAAACCTGGAAAGAAAAAGGTAAATCCTTAAAAGCCAGAGGGAAATACAGAGAAGCAATAAAATGTTATAATAAAGCACTGGAACTGGATCCTCTTGATATACAGGCACTGAAGATGAAAGGAAATGCCATGAAAGCAAGAGGCAGATATAAATCGGCAGTAATATGTTATACTAAGGTACTCAAAATTGACCCGAAAGATGGGGCAACATGGAAGCTCAAGGGAAATGCCATGAAAGCCCTTGGTAAATATGAAGAAGCCATAAGATGTTATCATAAAGCTTTAAAGCTTGATCCTGATAATTCCTATGAATGGTATATAAAAAGACTGGACATGGCCGGCACAGGTGATCACAGGGAATCCTTTAAATCTTACAGAAAAGCTCTTGATCCGAAACATAAATATACCAATCCCTGGAATAACAAGGGACTCGCTTTATATTATCTTCTGGAATATGAAGATGCCATGAGATGTTTTGATAAAGCCCTGGAAATAGATACTTCAGATATGGAAGCATTGCATAACAAGATATTGACCCTTGAAAAACTTGGAAGATATGAAGAAATAGTCAGGTGTTACGATGAAATTTTAGAAGTGAAACCTGATGATACGGAAAGCTGGTTTAACAGGGGCTGGACTCTGACTATGCTGGGAAGATATGAAGAAATGATAGACTCTCTTGACATGGTTCTGAAGATTAACAGTAAAGATGTGGAAGTGTGGTTTAATAAAGGATGGGCTCTCGATAAACTTGGAAGATATGAAGAAGCTATTGACTCTTATAATAAGGCTTTAAAACTGAAACCTGATGATATCGAGCTATTGAGTAATAAAGGCTGGTCATTGAACAATCTTGGAAGATATAAAGAAGCTATTAAATGTTTTAATAAAATACTGGATATATCTCCTTCTTTTACAAATGCATTGAATGGTAAAGGTTATGCTTTTCATAAGACAGGTAAATATAAAAAAGCCATTCAATATTTTGATAGTGCTCTGGAGATTGATCCTGTTTTTACCTATGCATGGTATATGAAAGGCTACAGTTTATATATAATGGGAAGATATGAAGATGCTGTTAAATGTTATGACAGAGCTCTTGAAATTGACCCTGATTATATGGAAGTTAAAAAGAGTAAAGAAGAAGCTCTGTTTTCTATGGCTGACCATAATAAAGGAGATGAAAATAATGACACGAGATGAGTATTTAAAAAAAATATCTGATTTTAAACTGGAAGAAGAGCATATTATTCAGGTTTTAAGCCTGCCCCTTCTTCTTGTCGGAACTGCTGACATGAGACTTTCATTTCAGGAATCTCTGGCAATGGATGAATATGAGAATGAATTAAGAGAAGCTTTACATCTATCTGATATAGAAACACCGGAAGGATTTTTTGAACATATTACAGGTAAATTTGAAAAAGAAGCTTTTTCTTATGTTGACGATGTATGTAAACTGCTTAATTACCATCTTGCTTCCATGGATAGTGATACAAAGATAAAAATTAAAACAATCCTTGCATCAGGCATGTATGGTATAGCTTCTGCTTCAAAAGAACATGCAGAAGATATAAGTTCTGTAGGTAATAAAGAAATAGATATAATTACCAGGATTATTTCTTCTTTAAATATTAATTAGACGCTCTGAATTTACTTGAATTCTGATAGGATACCTTTATGTCCCCTTTCATCCCTGTGACTGTAGCAGATATACTGGATCAATCTATTTCTATTTATAGAAATAACTTCAAAATTTTATTTACTGTCAATGCCGTGGGGTATATTCCCTATATGTTATTTGTAATAGTTTATCTTGCCTTTTTATATTTCGGATATGACAGGGAATTAATCTGGATTTTTTTAGCTGTAACATGCCTTTTTATGCTGCCTCTGTGGATTATTATGTTAAATATCTCACAGGCTATGAGTATCAGTATAATTTCTGATATTATTTTTAATCGCCCTGCTTCTATATATGGAACATTGACAGAACTTGTAAGAACTAAAAAATTATTTAAATTTATTCTTACTATGTTGATTTACGGATTAATTGTTTTTTTTCTTTCAATACCTTTTATTATTTTATTTATTGCTTTTATTTATTTTAAGGATGCGTCCCTGAAGGTTTTATTTCTGGTAATATTTCTGTTTCTTTTCTTTATTTTTATGAGTCTTTTAACAGTTCTTTTATTTTTATATAATTTTATAGGACCTGCTGTAATTCTGGAAGACCATGCTTTTTTTCAATCTTTCAGAAGATCTGTAATACTCATAACAAAAGATCCCCTGAAAGCCATAGCTGTACCTTTTCTTTCTGGTATGCTTGTTCAGGTTATACAGGGAGCTTTTTCTGTGCCTTTTGCTTTTCTATCTCTTTATATGACTTACAGCCATCCTGTGATACAGTTTTTAATACAGTTAGTTCCTCAATTTTTTGCAATAATCCTTGTCCCTCTTCTTTTTGCATGCAATACACTTGTTTACTATAATATTCGTTTCAGAAAAGAAGGTTATGACCTTGAACTTATGGCATATGAGACATTTAAACATTAAAATTATTTTATTATTTGTTATTTTTATTTTTTCTCAGACAAAAGCTATGGACAGTGATAACTATTATAAAAACATAAGAAAAGCCATAGAAAAAATTACTATTGCAGAGAAAGATATAAAAGATGGAAAAACAGTTGAAGTGAATTTAGAAAAACTTCTTCCTCCTGTTATTACTGAAAAACGGGACGTTACAAATTACTGGATTACCCGTGAAGCAAATCTGTTCAAATCAACTGAAAAAAAAGAGGAAAAATTGTTTTTACTGAAAAGAGTTAAGAGCAGACTTTATGCTTTAATGTATTTACCATCAGAAGAAAGTCCTGTAAATAAAGATGATATAAAAAACAGGATAAAATCTATACTGTTACAGAAACAATTTCAGTATTTTGATTTTTATTCTTTGAAAGAAAGGTTTCTGAAATGGTTCTTATCCATATCCTTTATAAAAGAGCTTTTAGAGATTATGAATTTAGATGTCAGTAATGTCAGGCACAGAGCTATTCTTTATATAATACTTGCTGTTTCCTCTGTAACAGTTTCATTCATAACGGGATTTTTGATTATATCCCTGAAAAGGCGATTTGCCGGCACTGTCCTTGAAGGTTATAGAGATCGGTTTTATTCAAAAAAAACAGATGCCATGTTATGGGAGAAAAAAGCCTTTGAGCTTTCCGAAAATGGTAATTACAGACTGGCTCTTCAGGGTCTTCTATATTCCCTTTTATTAAGCCTTGATAGAAGAGATATTATTCTTTTTGACGGTACAAAAACCAACAGGGAATATATGAGACTCATTAAAAATGACAATATGAAGAAAATTTCTGAAGTTTTTGAGATTTTTTGCAATATTTATGATAGAAAATGGTACGGCCTTGAAGACTGTTCTGAAAAAGAATACACAGAAGCCTTTGAGATTTTTAAAGACTGTTTGAGAAAGATTTGAACAATTTATGAAATTTAAATGGTACTATATTCTGCCTGTTATATTATCTATCATATTTTTTATTTTTCTCATAGTTTTACTATCTCTTTTCCCTAAGAAAAAGATGGATTTTTCTTCTTACAGTACCAGACCTGAAGGGACAAAAGGAGCATTTATGCTTTTATCGGAACTGGGGTTTAATATATCACGTTATGAGAGAAGTTTTAAATATCTTCCTGATGGATTATTAATTATAATAGAACCTGATTATGACCTTACAGACAGGGAAATTTTTTCTCTGAAACAATGGATTTCTAATGGTAATACCCTTTTGTTTTTCTCAGAATATGATAACAGCCTTTATAAAAAGTGGAATATGAAAGTGAAAGAAAGTAAGTCTTCCGGTGTATTTCAACCTTTACAGATTTCGGGACCTGTGTCGGGAGTGAGTAATGTGAAGTCTACATCCCTTTCAAGAATTGATGGTTTTATGGATGGCATGGTAGAATATTTCGGTGATGCCACAGGTGCATTAATGGTAACTTTTCCTGAAGGCAAAGGACATGCAGTGCTTATAACAGATAATAAGTTAATTTCAAATAAATCTATAGGAAATCTGGATAATTCCGTATTACTGGTAAGTATTTTGAATAGTTACGTAAGTAAAGGCAGTAATATATATTTTGACGAATATCATCATGGCTATGGTACTGTTGTATATGACAGAAAAGAAACTCTCTGGACCTGGATGCCTGTTTATATGAAGGTCATAATAATTCAGCTTTGTCTTGCTATTTTTATATTTTTATTTGCCAGAAGCCTCAGATTTGGCAGGCCTGTGCCTTTATCTGCAAAAAATTCCGGACCATGCCAGTCGGAATTTGTCACATCTATGGCAAATCTTTTCATCAGAGCAGAAGGAAGAAGAGAAATTGCAGGTGAATTATATTCATCTTTTAAAAGAGATATTGTAAGAAAACTGGGAATTAAAAATCAGGAAGATTACAATGAAATTGCAAAACAGGTTTCGGAAAGAACCGGTCTTCCTCCTGAGCCTCTTTTAGAACTTATAAAATCAGCCTCCATGGAAAGTGGTAACATGAGCGAGAAAGAATTATTTAACTGGTATAAGGAAATGAAAAAATATAGAAAGGGGTTTATCAGTGACCAGTGATCAGTGACCAGTGATCAGTGACCAGTGACCAGTGATCAGTGACCAGTGATCAGTAATAAATATTGCGCATCACGCATTACGCATCACGCATCACGCATCACGCATTACGCATTACGCATCACGATAATTATAGAAAGGATTTTGATTAAATGTCCGGTAATGTAAAAGATGTATTTACTTCTGTAACAGAGGAAATGTCTAAAATTATAGTGGGCCAGGAAGAGGTTATGGAATTTCTCTATGTGGCTCTTCTTACTGAAGGCCATATTTTGCTTGAAGGCGTGCCGGGAGTGGCGAAAACACTTATTGTAAAGACTTTATCTGCAGTAATTAACTGTGATTTTAAAAGGATACAGTTTACTCCTGATTTAATGCCAGGTGATATTTCAGGCACACATGTTTTCAATCCTGCAAAAAGTGAGTTTTATCTGAAGAAGGGGCCTGTATTTACAAATTTCCTCCTTGCAGACGAGATAAACAGAACTCCTCCCAAAACCCAGGCAGCACTTCTTGAATCTATGGAAGAGAGGCAGGTTACCATAGAGGGAGAAACCATTGCACTTCCTTCTATTTTTATGGTTCTTGCCACTCAGAATCCTATAGAATATGAAGGAACCTATCCTTTACCTGAAGCACAGTTAGACAGGTTTCTTCTTAAAGTGAATATTAAATACCCATCGGAAAAGGAAGAAAATCAGATTTTACAGAATCACCATAGAGGATTTAATCCCCACAACAGGCTGAACATTAAATCACTGGCAGATATTAACACCATTCTTGAGTGCAGAAACGAAGTGCAGAAGGTAAAGGTAGAAGAGAAAATCTTTGACTATATAATAAAGATTACCGGCCGTACAAGAGAAACAGTAAATCTTATACTGGGAGCAAGTCCCAGGGCGTCAGTCATGTTACTTCTTGCGTCTAAAGCCCTTGCTGCTTTAAGAGGAAGAGATTTTGTAATTCCCGATGATGTAAAATATCTGGCATGTCCCGTATTACGTCACAGACTTGTGCTGAGAAGCGAGGCTGAAATAGAAGGAGTTTCTGCAGATGATATTATTTTAAATATATTACAGGGAATTGAAGTGCCAAGATAGACATACTGACATGGGAAGATCTATCATAATTCGGGTAATTAAAATCTGATAGCTGACTGCTGTATGTTACGTTATATAACGATCCTGACTTAGAGAAAATAGATCCTTTACTGAAGGTCTCATCAAAACTATAATTGTAAAAACGCCTAAAACAGTGCCTACAGGTGTAAACATACATATAAGTCCTGCTATTACCAGGCAGAAAATATATCTTTTCTGTTCAGTAAGACACTTACCTGCATATATGGTAGACAGTGCCAGTGACCAGCCGCCAATAATAAATATGAGAGCAATTATAACAAATATCCATCCGAAAAAAGGGGGAGGACCATTGCCATGGCTGTCCTTCATACTTCCGGCTCCCATGATAAATGCAGTTCCAATAAAAAGGTGTATAAGAGGAATACAGGAAAAAAGACCTATTATTCCACCTACTATATAATGAAATATTGACAATAATTTGAGATGTTCTCTGTCTTTGTCCATTAAAGGAAACCTCTTTTCTATAGTTAATTTTTAAAATCTGTCATGATATCTATATTAATTATACCCATGTGCTCTTATTTTTATACATGTTATTTTTATCAGGTGTCTGTGAAAAGGATTTCACGAATAACATATGGAATTTTAAAGACGAGGAGGATTTTTAATTGAAAATAAATTTTATCCCTACAAAGAGATTTATATTTCTTCTCTTTGCCGGTATAGTTCCACTCATAGCAGGCGGAACCTGGGTAGAACCTTTTATGGTTTTTCTCGTCTATAATTTAATAGTTATTACCCTGTCTTTTGTGGATTATTTTTTTATTTCCCCTTGCTTTATCAGCGTAAATCGTATAACAGAAGATAATTTTTCCATTGGAATTAAAAATTCCGTTAAAATCTCATTGATAAACAGAGGGTTTTTTTCTCTTACTTTAGAGGTTAAGGATGATTATCCCTTTCAGTTTAAATCTGACAGAAAAAGAATTTTTACCCTTACTATTCCACCAAAAGAGAGCAGAGAAATAGAGTATTTTCTGACACCTTTAAAGAGGGGTAAATACAGTTTCGGACATATATATCTTCGTTTATACAGTTTTTTAGGCCTTACAGGAAGAAGAATTTCAATAGAAAAAAAACATGATGTGAAGGTTTATCCTGACCTTCAGAATATCTCCCGCTATCAGTTAATGGCTATAAAGGGACATCTTCAGAGAAGCGGTATAAAACCTGTAAGAATTCCAGGACATGGCATGGAGTTTGAAAGCCTTCGCGAATATATGCCTGATGATGAATATAGATCCATTAACTGGAAGGCCTCTGCCAGAAGAGGAAGATTGATTGTAAATCAATATGATGTGGAAAAAAGCCAGAATATTATGATTTTAATAGATGCAGGAAGGCTCATGACAGGCATGGCAGGGGAGATGGCAAAAATTGATTATGCAGTAAATGCGGCTCTCATGCTCTGTTATGTCTGTACACTCAGGGGAGACAATGCAGGACTTTTAGTCTTCGGAAAAGACATAAAATCCTATCTTCCACCGGGAAAAGGTAAAAAACACCTTCATATGATCCTTGAAACTCTTTATGAAGTGACACCTGAATTTGTAGAGACAAATTATCCTGTATGCTTCAAATTTCTCGGAACTAAATCCAGAAAAAGGAGTCTTATTTTTTTATTTACAGATCTTCTGGATAAAGACAGTTCTGAAGAACTTGTAAAATATTTTCCTTTATTGTTCCCCCATCATATCCCTTTCTGTGTTACCATAAAAGACCCTGTTATAAAGGACATTGCTTTTAAAGACTGCACATCATCTAAAGAGGTCTATGAACAGGCCGTAGGTCAGCATGTTTTATGGGAAAGAAAAAAAACTATTACTGTTATGGAGAAAAAAGGAGTTTATACGTTAGATGCCCTTCCATCCGAACTTTCCGTAAGAGTGATAAATGAATATTTGAAGATTAAATCTAAAGCAAGGTTGTGAATGTGCCGGGGTTAAAAAGTTTTTTTAAGAAGCAGTTCCTCCTGTCACGAAGAAAGAGTCTTTATAAAATTTATAACATCTTTCTTTGTTTTAAAAGGGATTTTTAGAAAATATTATAAAACCTGCAGCTTGTTGTTTCTTGATTCAAATATGGAGTTTCCGTTTGACTATGGCCCTGTACGGGAAAATTATTACGATTTACTTAATGCACTGGTTAAAATGAGTAAATTACAGGTTCGGGAAGTTCCTGTGGGAGAACATATAGGAATAGAATATAAAAGTCTTGAAGAATCTGATCTGTCCCACGGAAACAAAAGGAGTAAAACCAAAGCTATAATTAGAAGATAAGGAGTATGAACAATGGAAGAAATAACAATCCACAAAATTGATTTTGCCCTCATCAATGAATTTTTCACAGAGCTTGAACGTCAGGGACCCGGTAGCCCCGAAGAAACCATCAGGGCATTAAGTTTTATCCACAATCTTTCAAACAAAACAAAAATTGCCGATTTAGGTTGTGGCACAGGCGCTCAAACAATGGTTCTGGCACAAAATACAGAAGCAGTTATCACCGCCCTCGACCTTTACGCCGGCTCGATTGATAAACTTAACGTAACAGCCGGAAAACTTGGTTTACAGAACAGGGTAAAAGGTATTGTCGGTTCAATGGATAATTTGCCGTTTCAGAATGACGAATTTGACCTTATATGGTCTGAGGGGGCTATTGCCAATATAGGTTTTGAAAAAGGCTTGAAACACTGGAAGGGGTTCCTCAAAAAAGATGGTTATGTTGCCGTAACATATGAGTCATGGTTTACTGATGAACGCCCCGCTGAAATTGAGAAGTGGTGGGTGGACGCAGTTCCTGAAATTGGCACAATAGGGCATAATATTTCCATCATACAAAGAACAGGTTATGTTCCTGTTGCCGCATTTACGCTGCCTGAAAGTTGTTGGATAGACAATTATTTTATTCCGCAAAAAGCAAGACAGGAGGAATTTTTGAAAAAACATACGGGAAATAAGACCGCTGAGGATATGATTGCATTTATGAGGCGTGAGGCAGACTTATATTCAAAATACAAACAGTATTATGGATATGTATTTTATATTGGGAAAAAGATCTGAATTAAGCTCTTTCAAAATTTGCCGAAGGACACCAGGGTAAGGCAGATAAATTGGCAATTAAATGGCCCAGAATGGCAGCCATATTGAGATCTATCTCAGAGACCTATTTAATGGAAGCAGAACGAGAAGATGAAGAGGCCAAATTGGAAGAATATGATTTTTAGAAGTACTTTTAATAGGGGGATAAACATGAAAATTCTTGTTATCCAAAACTGCGAAACAGAAACTATCGGATTGTATGAACGATATCTTATTGAACATAATATAGATTTCGACATATTTCATGCTTATGAAAATCAGAAATTTCCTCCATTAAACCGTTATGATTGCTTTATTCTGGGAGGAACACCTATTTCTGCATATGAAATAGAAAAACATGAATTTTTACGAAAAGAGTATTCTTTCGTAAAAGAAATTCTGGATAACAATCTGCCATGTCTGGGTATCTGCTTCGGAGGACAATTGCTTGCCAGTGTCTCAGGCGCAGAAGTTTGTAAAAATCCTGTCATGGAAATAGGCGGTTATGAAGTAGAATTAACTGATAAAGGAAAAAAAGACAGGTTATTCAAAAATTTCTCCGGCACATTTCCCGTATTTCACTGGCATGGAGATACCTTCGATATACCACAGAGAGCAGAATTACTGGTAACAGGGGAGAAGTGTAAAAACCAGGCCTTCAGATATAAAAACTCTGTGGCATTACAGTTTCATCTGGAAATTACTTCTTCTGAAGCTTCTTCCTGGGCGGATAAATATGCCGATGAGCCGGCAGTGGTTCATAAAACAGGGGAGCAGGTTATTGAGGAATGCAAAATCAGAGAAAAAGAAATGATGAAATTATGCTATATTTTAATGGATAATTTTTTTAAAGAATAATGACAGGGGGAATCTTACGTCACATATTTCTATCTTAATAAATAAAACAGGGATAATTCCCTGAGAGCGTGTTTTAAAAATAACAGACCACCGATAAAATTTTACAAAGTTCCTTTCTCACTTATTAGTTATTTTCTACTATTTAGACCTTTAGTAAATACGGCGTTATTCGTTTTTCAACAATTTCACAAATTACACTATTAGTCTTGACAATACCACACCCTCCATACACCTATGATAACTATTATTACATTTTACTCTACCTCATAACTTTATAACTTGACTTTGTCACATTTGCGGTAGAACAAGTGTCCCGCTTGTTTGCCAAAAATGTTAAGACAATCGAGGACGATTGTCCTACCTGATAAATTTTATAATCTGACAAAGTCAAGATAATTATGTTTTTGCTAAACGCTTGACCATAAGCCTGATCATTGCTTGTATATATCATAGCCTCACTTGTCTCTGTTAAACATTCATAATCTTTACTTAAACGGCGATACTTACTTAACCAGCCAAATGTCCGTTCCACAATCCAACGATGAGGCAAAATTTTAAATCCTTTTACATCGTCATTCCTTTTAACAATTTCTAAAATCCAATTGCAAGTTACTTTTACCCACTCAATTAGCTGCCCTGCATAACCACCATCTGTCCATATCAATTTTAAACGGGGATACATTCCTATCATCTTTAATAAAACTATTTTTGCTCCATCTCTATCCTGTATGTTTCCTTTATGCACTACTACAGCGAGGATTAATCCAAGTATATCCACGACTATGTGACGTTTCCTTCCATTAACCTTTTTGGCACTATCATATCCTCTCTCACCTGAAACATCAACGGTTTTTATCGATTGACTATCTATTATACCAACACTGGGTTCTCTATTTCTATTTGCTTTAGCTCGCACTTCTTCTCGTAAGGCATCATTAGTTTTTTTAAAGTACCATCTTTCTTCCACAAACGAAAGTAATGATTATTGTTTTCCAGGGGGTAAATCATGGGGGAGCATTCTCCAGGAACATCCACTTCTCAATATATAAAAAATTCCATTTAATATTTCTCTTTTACTGTGCTCTCTGGGGCGTCCTCGTTCATCAGCACGGATGGTATCTGGAAAATATATTTTAATTTGTTCCCATTCTTTATCGGTTAAATCGATTGGATAATTCTTTCTTCCCATTTTCAAATTCCTTTTTTTTCTTTTTTCTATTTTTCTTATACGATAATTATTTACTATTTTTTTTATTTTTCCTTTTTAATTTGAAATTATTTTAAGACAGGCTCTAAGAAAATGGCATAATTTTATTTTAACTGGAATTCCTAAAATCCAGTATGTTCAATGGTTTCATGTTAATTGTTGACTGGAAATATAGGAAATTATTTTAAATTCTATAAATTTAGCAAAATCCTTAACCTGTCTTCTATCAATAAAAATATGTTGTTTGAAATTTTTCCTGAAAATTTTATGAGCCTTTCTTTGGATACAGAACGGATATCTTCACATTTGATAAAACTGATTTCTCTCAAACCTCCTTCTGGAGGATTTATCTTTACATGAAATGGGATTTTCTTGTCTCTGGTGGTAATGGGGATTACAACAACCAGCTCTGCCGGCCCGTAATTAAATTGATTTACTGAAACAATAAGAGCCGGTCTTCTTCCAGCCTGTTCCCGTCCCCTGGTAGGGTCAAGCTCTACAAACCATACATCTCCTTTTGATGGCTTCTGCATTTATCAATTATCCTCCTGTCCGTCATTTAAAGCATTATCCCATAAAGCTCTTTCTTCCTGTTCTTCTTTCCATGCTTCCGTATTTGTTTTTAATACAGCAAAAGCCTGATTACTTTGCTCCAGAAAAACGTGTCTCCTGTACCGTTCAATAGCTTGTTCGATAATGACCTGCATACTCTTGCCGGTTTCATTGGAAAGAATTCTGAGGATATTTCTGGTTTTATCTGTAATCCTTGTTGTTGGCATTCAAAAAACCTCCTTTATTTTAAGTATACCATATAGTATACCCTTATGTCTACAAAACTTATTTTGTAGGGTAGTGTAAAATAAAAGCTGGTTCAATTACTTTTTCCACTAAAATTACATTATAAGATAAAAATTTCAGACCTATGAGACCAACATATGCATTCATAAAAATTATTTTTCCTTTGTTATGTCCTACCATTTTTTTCATCAATGAAAATATTTAACGTTTGTCCATCCAGTGTAGGGGCGTTCAATTGAACGCCCCTACAAGGATTGGCAATGATTCCCATAAATATGATTTAGCATAACAATAAATTTATCCAGTTTAACATGTTCCTGTATTTTAATTCGGATTTTGGTAGTCCTAAAGAAGTAGTGGTATGATATAATAAGATAAAAAAGTATTGAAGGAGAATATCATGCTTTGTCCCAGTTGTGGCAGTGAAATGACTATCAAAAATGGAACAATTCATAATGGTAAGCAAAAGTATGAGTGTAAGCAGTGTGCCAGACAATTTGTAGATAACCCACAAAATAAAATTATTTCACAGGATACGAAAGATTTGATAGATAAGCTATTATTAGAAAAAATACCCCTTGCAGGTATAGCAAGGGTTACTGGTGTTTCAGAATGTTGGTTACAGAATTATGTAAATAAGAAATACGATTTTATAGAGCAGAAAGTGAAAGTAAAAAAAAAGGTCCATTAAGGATACAATGTGACGAGATGTGGTCTTTTGTTGGTAATAAAGGTAATAAACAATGGATTTGGCTGGCTATGGATGTAGGTACAAGGGAAATAGCAGGTCTTTATGTGGGCAGTCGTGACAGAAAAGGAGCTTCAGGTTTATGGAATTCTTTACCAGGTGTTTATCGTCAATGTGCAGTTTGTTATACAGATTTTTGGTCATCTTACAGGGAAATTTTTCCTTCTAAAAGACATCGTCCATCTGGTAAGGAAAGTGGAGAAACAAGTTATATTGAAAGGTTTAATTGCACAATGAGACAAAGAATTTCGCGGTTAGTAAGAAAGACTCTTTCTTTTTCAAAAAAGATTGAAAACCATATAGGAGCCATATGGATTTTTATACATCATTATAATGATTCTCTGGTTTATAGGTAAATATTAATTTACCACTATCTCTTTAGGACTACCCAGGCTTATAGTCAAGCGTTTAGCAAAAACATAATTATAAAGTTATGAGGTAGAGTAAAATGTAATAATAGTTATCATAGGTGTATGGAGGGTGTGGTATTGTCAAGACTAATAGTGTAATTTGTGAAATTGTTGAAAAACGAATAACGCCGTATTTACTAAAGGTCTAAATAGTAGAAAATAACTAATAAGTGAGAAAGGAACTTTGTAAAATTTTATCGGTGGTCTGTTATTTTTAAGACACTCTCTGAGAGAAGGCATATTACATTTTAAGATGATTTATAGCATGGCAGAAGACCTTTCTGATGCTACAGAGGCATTGATAAAAATAAGTAATATTATGGCTAAAATTGCCGGTAATATCTCCTGGAAAAATATTGAAACAAGGAATTATTAAGGTTATTCTTTCATCTTTGGGAGACATATTTCTTTCCGCTGAAATGTTCGACTTTTACTTTTATAATAGTAACTCCTGAAAGATTTCTGGAAAGCATCTTCTTTTTTACCTTTTCCGGCTCAGATTCAAGCTTTTCTATCATAAGATCCAGGGCAGAATATTTTTCTTCCTCATTGTCTGTAAAACCCGCTTCTCCTGTGAACTGTACTGTGGCATAATTATAATTACACTCTCCCGTAATATACCCCCTGTCATCGAGAATCTGACCGTAAACCTTACTGTTTTTTCTCAAAAAATCAAGTTTCTTACCTTCATTTGCACAGTGGAAATAAAAGGAATTAATATGCCTGTCAAAGGCATAATTTACTGTCACAAGATATGGTTCTTCATTACAGCACATAGAAACAGTCATATGAGTTTTTTCTTTTATTATGGAGAAAATCTCTTCTTTTTCCATAGATTTCTCCTGTCTTCTTATATGGTATTTTTTCATTACATAGTTCCCTTTCATATCACTTTTCACTCTTCGCTTTTCACTCTTCACCCTTCACTCTTCACCATTTTCCATTTTGCCTGTGAAAAATATAAAAACAGTAAAATGCCTGTAAAAGCTGAAAAAACTAACTTTATATAAGGAGATATATCAAGAGGCGTAATAAAACCTTCTATTATACCTGCTATTACAAACATAGGTATTACACCTAAAATCAGCCTTATAGCCCTGACACCATTTACTTTCATTGCATCTATTCTTTTTAAATCTCCGGGATTAAATAGAGAATCTGCCAGTATCAATCCTGCACCGCCACTGATAAATATTGCCAGCAGTTCTGTTATTCCATGAGGCAGTATAAGAGCCCAGAACTGTATATCATAATGGTAATTATTAAATATGGCAGCAAGGCTTCCAAGCATAAAACCATTGAAGATCAATACATATACCGTTCCAACTCCGGCAGTGATGCCGAAAGCAAAAGCTTTAAATCCCACTGATATATTGTTTGTCATTATTTTACTTGATAACACAGGGCCCATAGAAGCTGGAAATTTTGCTCCTACCTGATGTTCTTTCAGGCCTTCTTCTATTGGTATTACAATCTCATCAGATAAAAACATCTTTCCTGTAGCTCTATCAGATTTTACTGTTATATAGGAAAATACATAGGAAAGAACAAATATCATACAGGATAAAAGGATATAATAAAAGTTCTGTCGAAATAAATCAGGGAAAGTGTAACTATAAAAATACAATATATGACCTTTATTAAAAGGTTCAGGTAAATAAATCTGACCGTGTGCTCTGGCTACAAGCTGGTTTAGATAGTTAACTATCTGTTTGTCTTTCAAACAGGACTTTGTGTAGGATAGATCGGAACTGACCTGCCGGTAAAGTCTTCCTAATTCTAAAAGATTATCTCTGCTGAACTTTTTAAATCCCCTCTGTTCTGCCAGTTTTATCAGTTCTGACAGGCGGTTCCAGGAAGTTTTTTTCTTCTCTATAAATTGATCTATTTTCATAATTGTCCTTTGTAAATAAGGAGATATAGTTACTTGAAAGAAAAGAAATTGACCATATTAACACCGGAATCTGTTGAGTTTGAGCTTGAGCTCGCTGACCTTGGTTCCCGTTTTATAGCCATATTAATTGATACCATAATTCAGATACTTATAATATTACCTGTAATAGTCCTTATAGGTCTTATAGAATTTTTCTTTCCGGGAGAAAATAACCCTGCCCCCCTTGCTTCCTGGATAACAGGTATATTATTTATACTTCTCTTCATACTTGGCTTTTCCGGTTATCATATATTTTTTGAGTTAATATGGAACGGAAAAACTCCCGGAAAGAGAATAGCCTCTATAAAGGTTATAAGGGACGGAGGATTTCCTGTTGAAGTTACTTCATCTTTCATACGTAATTTAATAAGAATAGTTGATTTTATACCATTTTACTATTTTACAGGTATTATTTCAATAGTTCTAAATAAAAATAAAAAGAGACTCGGTGATATTGTTGCAGGAACTATTGTTATAAAGGAATATGCCGATATATCTCCACCTGTTCTGATTAAACATGAAGAGTGTTCTACCGGTATAAATCTGTCCTGTCTTGAAAAAATAACGGAAAAGGAATATATACTTATAAGAGAACTGCTTTTAAGACATGAAGACCTGGACAGGACTGCTCAAAAATCTATTGCATCACAGATAGCAGGGGCATTGATAGAAAAACTCAACATAGATAAAAGCCAGATAGAAGGAAGAGAATATGAGTTTCTGGAGGAACTGGTAAAAACATTAAGGAATAATGAGAAATTTTTGTAATGATGGAAGAATTTTTTATTCCCGGCTCTGGCCGGAAAATTTTTAGAGTGTACTATGTTTTGTTAATCTACCATGAAATAAGAGACTGTAAAAAAATGATCCTGGCAAATTGTTAGAACGGTTATCATCCTCGCGTTACGCGTTACGCGTTACGCGTCACGATATAGATGGAGTAAACACAGCCAATGAAGCTTCCTGATGAAATAACATCTAATTATAAGGTTATAAAAAGACTCGGAGGAGAAGAGGGAGGAAATGTCTATCTTGTAGAAGACCTCTCTGACGGCGGCCTTTACGTTATTAAAGAATTGATATTACCATATTATTCTTCCTCTACAAGGGTTCAGAAGATTATCAATGAAATTTCCTCTGCTGGAGAAATGCTTCTGAAATTCTCCTGTAAGGGATTACCGAAATTTTTTGATTTTATTCCTTTTGATGGTACCTATTATTTTCTCATGGAATATATAGATGGAGATAATCTGGATAGTCTGTGTGAAAAGTCCAGAGGTTTCTTCCCTGTTCAAAAAGTTGTCTCATGGGCTATAAAAATATGTAATTCTTTAAGTTATATTCACAGCCAGGATTTTATTTTTAAGGATTTGAAACCGGAACATATAATTATAGATAAATCTGGAGAGCCATGGCTTGTTGATTTCGGGCTTTCAAGATATGCAGGTTTGAATATTAAATCATTGCAGATTTCTTATAATGTTTCTCCCTATTTTTCTTCACCGGAACATTATGAAAAGCAGGATATTACCAGAGTATCTGATGTTTATTCCCTTGGTGCCACCCTTTATTTTGTCCTTACAGAATCTTTCCCTTTAGATGCAAGAGAACTTATCGGAGGTGAAGAAAAGCTCAAAAACCCGTCTGAATTAAATGAACATATAACTGATGATCTGGATTTTATTATAATGAAATCACTGAAATTAAAACAGGAAGAACGTTACCAGACAGCCTATGCTTTCAAAGAAGATCTTGAAAAATTTCTGGCAGGCAGGGAGATTTTTAAAGGAAAAACTTTACCTGATATATCTCAGAAGAAAGATAGAGAAAATACAGATGTGCAGGATATATCAGAAGTAGCCACATGGGGAAGAGAAAAGGAGGGAAATCAAAAATCCGGTAAAAAAGGTTTACTGAGACCCAGGTCAAATCTGCTTGAACGTGCAAAATATTGCCCTCTGGTGAAAAGTGAAAAAAGTGAATTACCTGTTTCCGGTAAAGACAGAGGAGATAAAGAGACATTTAAGAGCAAAAAAATTGAACCTCCCTTTATAGACACTGACAGAACCGGCGCTGATTATAAAGAGAAAAAAACATATGGTAAACAGGAAGAAGCTGAAAAAGCTCCCTTTATAAAGAATAAAAAAGTTGCTGAAGAAAAAGACAGAATGTCCGGACAGACAGATGATATACCAGTCATGTCTCTTCTGGATAATCCTGATTATTCGGATAATTTTAATGATGGTGAAATAGAATTACAGGATACAGAAAGAGGAGTCATTTCAGGTGAAGATGATTTTAAGAAAATTTTGAGATTCAAATCCTGTAGAGAAGATTCGGATAATGATAACCAGATTAGTAATGATTTTCATAAAAATTATAGCTCCATAATTTCCTCTGCTTCTGATAGAAAGAAGAATGATGCTGATTTACTATCTCTGGAAGAGAGACTGAAAGAGATACATGTTTCAGATGACAAAAAAGAAAAATCCG
>Ga0351886_10172_pt1 | contig 31585 bp, 24 predicted proteins | sample TotcelFGM3001L14_FD_206761 | JGI IMG/M metagenome (GOLD analysis project Ga0351886, IMG submission 206761) | Enriched cells from coal bed in the Powder River Basin, Montana, United States - Total cells FGM rep3 HSBNCT.FGM.300.1.L14 ... | reverse complement strand
CAAAAATGAAAAAGAATTAGTAAAGACAAGAGAATATATTTTGAATAATACTTTGAAATGGAATCTTGATGAAGAAAATTCTAATATAGATATTAAAACCAGAAATAACTTAATTTGAATACCTATGGGTGGATATCGTAGGGGCGAACCTCGTGTTCGCCCTGAATTAAGAAGGGTTTCTCTTAACTTAATGACATTGTGCATGGTGGGCAGAGGCCCTCATCCCTCTCGACTGAGTGGCATCTGAGTAATGCGATGTATAAGATAAGGGTGATGGAAGAGAAAAGTAACCGGTGAGCATGAGTCACGAGTCGGTAATCAGTTACCCGGCCCATAGACAGTCTTAAAAAATATCAAAAACTCTGGCAGAACAGAGAGACGACTGGCAGATTATCATTTCTTCTGATCTGATAGAGCCTGACTAACTATGGCCCGTCGAATACTCCCATACTCTGCCACTGTGAAACAATGGTCTTCCCTGTGGTCGAAAAGTTATTTGTGCCTTATCCCGGGAAGTTTCTCCCGGAAATGGGCAAAAGCATCTATATATCGTTACGCGTGACGGGAGGATAATAACCATTCTAACAATTTGCCAGGGTTATTTTCTTACAGTCTCAATTATATTAAGAAAGAAGGTACTACAAAATTATAAAATGTATGTAGAGGTCGATTATAAGAAAAATAAACAAAGAAAGGGGCTTGGGTGCTACAAAATTATAAAATGTATGTAGAGGGAGATTCAGATATTATAAATATGTATCTGAGCTAACGGCCATGACCGGTTCGGTCACAACAAAGAATGAGAATTTCTTCCTCCCGTCATGCGTTACGCGTTACGATTCTCATATAAATTATATTAAGAAAGAAGGAAATACAAAATTATGAAAACTACATGCAGGAAAAACCTCATAGCACTGGTAATTGTGCTATCCATAACCTTGACTTTCCTGGCTGGCCCGGTATGGGCCCAGTCGGAGGAAAAAGTGCCTCAGTCAAAGATGAAAATGACTACAGACATCCCGCCGGGAATCGCCATACCGGATAAGTTGGAAACCCGTCTCGGCACGCTCAAGTTTTTCGACGGATTCCCTGATGATCCCACTGTCGAGAAGCTTTATGACAACCTGGACTTCCAGCGGGCCGTGCAGGCTTACCTGCTGGGACTGGCGCCTGTGAGCCAGGTAGCGAATCGCAAGGGTATACTCGAGGTGGGACCGGTCAACACGACTGTGCCAATCTTCGAGACCATGATGAACGGGCGGTCCATCTTTCTTACGCCGAATAACAATACGCCTTACACATGGTTCTGGCTCGATCTCCGCAACGGGCCACTGGTTCTCGAAATTCCCCCGAAGGTTCTGGGACTCATAGATGACATGTGGTACAAATTCGTCACAGATCTGGGCTTCATGGGACCTGATAAAGGCGAGGGCGGTAAGTTCCTGCTGTTGCCTCCCGGTTATAAAGGTGATGTCCCGGAAGGTTACTTTGTCGTGCGGCCGGCGACGTTCAGCATCTGGGTTGCCTGGCGCACATTCCTTGTGGACGGCGACCCGAAACCAGGTGTGGATTCTGTGAAGAAGTTCACGAAGATCTACTCGCTGTCACAGGCTGCCAATCCGCCGGAATTGAAATTCGTCGACGTTACCGGCAGAGATTTCTGCACAGATGCCCCTGCGGATTACACTTTCTGGGAGTATCTAAACCAGGTGGTTCAGGAAGAGCCGACTGAGTCGGTTGACCCGGTCACACTGGGCTTTTATGCCTCCATTGGAATTCAGAAGGGTAAGCCTTTCGCACCTGATGCCAGAATGAAGAAGATCCTGACAGAAGCTGCAGAAGTGGGAGACGCAACAGCCCGTGCTGTTAGTTATCGTTCCCGTGTAAAAGAAGCTTACTTCTACCCTGACAGTGCGTGGTGTAACCCTATGAATGGCAGCGGATATACCTTCCAGGATAATGGTGTAAGCCTCCTGGATATGAATACCTTTTTCTTCTTCTATGCAACAGGAATAACACCGGCCATGGATTCGAAGGAAGTCGGACAGGGGTCCCAATATATGGGGGCCTTCGTAGACTCAAAAGGTAACCCCCTGGACGGCGGCAAAAACTACAAACTTCATCTGCCTCCAAATATCCCGGTGGCCAACTTCTGGTCGGTGATACTCTACGACAACCAGACCCGTTCTATGCTCCAGACAGACCAGCAGTGGCCTGCTGTCAGCAGCCAGACAAAAGGACTCTCGGTCAATCAGGATAGTTCGGTAGACGTTTATTTTGGACCAGAGGCCCCGGCCGGCAAGGAGAATAACTGGGTTCAAACAATTCCCGGTAAGGGGTGGAACACACTGCTCCGTCTCTATGGCCCGCTCCAGCCGTGGTTTGATAAGACCTGGCGTCCGGGAGAGATAGAACTGGTGAAATAGAAAAGTAATCTAAATAAAGAGAGGAGAAATATTATGTCAATCAAGACCTACAAAGATGGAACCCCTTTTACCGGCGTCATTGGACGCACCATCGAAGAGTCCTCGCCGGCATGGCCGGAACCGCAGCGCCCACCGGAGGGGGCACCTAACGTGCTCTTCTTCGTGCTGGACGATGTCGGCTACGGACAGTTATCGAGCTTCGGAGGGCTGGTGGAGACACCAGTAATGGACAGCCTGGCCGCCAGCGGCCTGCGCTACACCAACATGCACACCACGGCACTGTGCTCGCCGTCACGCGGGTGCATCATCACAGGGCGCAATCACCATTCCCTCGGGCTGGCATCGATTACAGAGACATCCACGGGGTACCCGGGCTACAACGGCATCCTGCCTTTTGACAAAGGCATGCTCAGCGAGATACTGATGCCGAAGGGCTACAATACTTTCTGTATCGGGAAGTGGCATCTGACCCCCCCGGAACACGAAACAGCGGCGGGGCCCTATGACCGCTGGCCCCTCGGCCGGGGGTTCGAGCGTTACTACGGATTCCTGGGGGGTGACACAAACCAGTGGTATCCGGAACTGGTCTATGACAACCACGGAATCGAGCAGCCCAGAACACCGGAGGAGGGTTATCACCTGAGTATCGATCTGGCCGATAAGGCCATAGAGTTCATACAGGATGCCCACGTCAACGCGCCGGATAAGCCTTTCTTCCTGTATTACGCCACCGGTGCCGGCCACGCGCCGCACCATGTGCCAGGGGAATGGGCAGACAAATACAAAGGCAAGTTCGATATGGGCTGGGACGAGTACCGTAAAATCGTCCACCAGCGCCAGATCAAGATGGGCATCATACCCCCGGGTACCGAACTGTCACCCCATGACCCGGACGTGCCGGTCTGGGATACCCTTACAGCGCCCGCCAAACAGCTCTATGCCCGTATGATGGAGGTCTATGCCGGTTTTGTCAGCTTCACAGATCATCACTTTGGACGTATCCTCGAGTTCTTAAAAGAGATCGGCGAACTGGACAATACGCTGATTATGGTCATCTCAGACAACGGCGCCAGCTCCGAGGGCGGAGTTGTAGGCTCACTCAATGAGATGTGCTTTTTCAACAACGTAAAGGAGTCCCTCGAGGACAACCTTAAACAACTTGATAAGCTGGGCGGTGTGGAAGTTTTCAACCACTACGCCTGGGGCTGGACCAATGCAGGCAACACGCCGTTCCGCCGATGGAAGCGCGAGACTTACCGGGGCGGCTGCACAGACCCCTTCATAGTTTCGTGGCCCAAAGGTATCAAGGCCCGCGGTGAGCTGAGGCATCATTACGCACACGCCATCGACATGGTACCCACAGTTTTAGAAGCCCTGGGTACCCAGGCGCCTGAGAGCATCCGCGGTGTAACCCAGGCTCCCATTGAAGGAGTGAGCTTCGCCCACACCTTCAACGATGCTGCTGCACCCGGAAAGCACCACACACAGTATTTCGAGATGTTCGGCCACCGCTCGATCTACCATGACGGCTGGCGGGCGGTCTGCCCCTGGCCTGGTCCAAACTTTACCGAAGCAGCCAAAAAGGGCCGCCAGTTCGGTTCCCCCATTACCAACAAGGTACTCATGGATATCGAGGCCCATGACTGGGAGCTGTACCACATTGACAAGGACTACTCAGAATGTCATAACCTGGCCGCCGAGCATCGTGACAAGTTAATCGAAATGGTGGGCCGCTGGTGGGCTGAAGCCGGTAAATACCAGGTGATGCCCATCGATGGCAGTGTCCTTGAACGGATGAACGTGGAACGCCCGACCATAGCCAGGCCGAGGAACAAGTTCGTCTATTACCCTGGCGGGTCATCGATTCCGTTTTCCGCCGCACCCAAGTCCTACAACCGGCCCTGGAGCATCACAGCCGATGTAGTGATCCCGAAGGGCGGTGCAGAAGGGGTTCTGCTGGCCCATGGCGGACGTACCGGCGGTTACACCATGTTTATCAAGAACAACCATCTCTACTTCCTGTACAACTTCCTGGCCCGTGACAAATTCTGGCTTAAGTCTAACGAGATTGTTCCCGATGGCGAAGTGGAACTGCGTTATGAGTTCGAACCAACTGGCAAGCCAGACATCGCCAATGGGAAAGGAGTGCCGGCCCGGGGCCAGCTTTACATCAACCGAAAGCTCCTTGCCAGCATAGATATGCCCCATTCGGTACTGAACGTGTACGGTACTGAAGGTCTTTCCTGCGGCTATGACGGAGGATCTCCCATAGCACCGGAAGAATACACAGGTGAGTTCCGCTTCACAGGAACCATCAAGCGTGTCACAATAGATCTATCTGGTGAGCTCATTCCTGATAGTGAAGCTGACCTGAAGATTGCCATGGCGCGGCAGTAAATCATTCAAAAATCAATAAATTGAAATGAGAGAAAAAAGTCAGAGTTGAATTATCTTTTCAGTTGGCCAAAAAAACAGGGGATTTATAAGAAGGAATAGAACTTAATTAATCGTCTCTTTCCTCGCGTCACGCGTTACGCATTACGCGTCACGATTTAATATATGTAAGACAGTTATTTAACTGTCATTCCTGATTGTGTATAAAAACAGTAATGTCAGTCCAAATCGGACCGATAAATTTAAACAAGAAAAGGAGAAATTAATATGTCACTTAAAGAGTACAAACAGGGAACTGCCTTCAGCGGAGTCATAGGAAGGACTTTTGATGTGTCCAGCCCTGCATGGCCGGAACCACGGAGAGCGAAAGAAGGTGCGCCAAACGTCCTGTTTCTCGTGCTGGACGATATGGGCTTCGGCCAGCTTGGCTGCTATGGAAGTCCCATAGAAACACCGAATATGGATCGTCTTGCCGCAGAGGGTCTGCTTTTTAACAACATGCATACTACGGCACTCTGTTCTCCCACCCGCTCCTGCATAATAACAGGGCGCAACCATCACTCAAACGCCATGTCCTGTATTACAGAAGCTTCCACAGGCTATCCGGGCGGAAACGGCAATATTCCCTTCGAGAACGGAATGCTCTCAGAGATATTGCTCCAGAAGGGCTACAGCACCTTTGCCCTGGGAAAATGGCATCTCACACCGGCAGACCAGATCTCGGCAGCAGGCCCCTATGATCGATGGCCTCTGGGAAGGGGATTTGAGCGATTCTATGGCTTCCTCGGCGGAGATACTCACCAGTACTACCCGGAACTGGTGTACGACAATCACAGTGTTGAACCGGAAAAAACACCTGAAGAGGGCTACCATCTGACAGAGGACCTTGTTGATAAGGCCATCAGCTTCATAGCAGACTCAAAGCAGGTAGCGCCGGATAAACCCTTCTTTATGTACTTCTGCCCTGGCGCCATGCATGCGCCCCATCATGTTCCAAAGGAATGGGCAGATAAATACAAAGGCAAATTCGATGACGGCTGGGATGCTTATCGAGAAAAGACTTTTGCCAGGCAAAAAAAGCTGGGCATTGTTCCCCAGGATGCTGAACTTTCCCGTCATGACCCTGATGTGCAGGACTGGAACACTCTTTCTGACGGAGAGAAGAAGCTCTATGCCAGAATGATGGAAGTCTTCGCCGGCTTCCTGACCCATACAGACTACCACTTCGGCCGGCTCTTCAACTTCCTGAAGACCCTGGGAGAGTGGGAAAACACTATTATTATGCTCATATCCGACAACGGAGCCAGTTCTGAAGGAGGCCCCACCGGGTCGGTAAACGAAAATAAGTTCTTCAACAATGTGAAGGACTCTCTGGAAGAGAATCTGAGTAAAATCGATGAACTGGGCGGGCCGACAACTTTCAATCACTACGCATGGGGCTGGACATGGGCAGGAAATACTCCCTTCCGTAGATGGAAGAGGGAAACCTATAGAGGCGGTATAAGCGACCCATTCATAGTTCACTGGCCTGAGGGCATCAAGGCTAAAGGCGAAATGCGCACTCAGTATGCTCACGCCATAGATATGGTTCCCACAGTGCTGGATCTTCTGGGTATAGAAGCCCCCACGTCCATCAAAGGTGTAACCCAGTCTCCAATCGAAGGGCTGAGCTTCGCCCATGCCCTGAATGACGGTAAGGCTCCCTCAAAGCGCATCACCCAGTATTTCGAGATGATGGGCCATCGCTCCATCTATCACGAAGGCTGGCGTGCAGTCTGCCCGTGGCCGGGACCATCCTTCAAGGAATGCGGCATGTTTTTCGGAGCTCCCATAGACAGAGACAAACTGAAAGAACTGGATGGAAAGCACTGGGAACTTTATAACATAGAGAAAGACTTCGCAGAGAATCATAATATAGCAGCCGAGAACCGTGATAAACTCATAGAGCTGATTTCAACCTGGTACGTAGAGGCAGGCAAGTACAATGTACTGCCCATAGACTCACGGGGAGTTGAGCGTCTTGTTGAGGAAAGGCCCCAGATCGCAGTTGAACGCAAAAGCTATACTTACTATCCTGACACACAGATGGTACCGGCCAATGCAGGGCCACGTATTTTAAACAGGCCCCACAGCATCACAGCAGATGTCGATATCCCTGTAGATGGAGCAGAAGGAGTACTGATGTCTGCAGGCGACTTCCATGCAGGCTATTCTTTCTACATGCAGGAAGGTAAACTCCACTATGTCTACAACTATCTGGGCAGCCATTCCTATTACGTTGACGCCACTGTTCCTGTTCCGGCAGGAAGGCATAAACTGCGCTTCGAGTTCGAGGTAACAGGCCCACCGGACATAAAGAACGGCAAAGGCACGCCGGGCAAAGGCCAGCTATACATTGACGGTAAACTGGCAGGCCAGGGAGACATTCCTGTTACCATGCCTCTGTCACTCGGGCTGAGCGGGGGAATTGTATGCGGTGCAGACACAGGCTCACCGGTCTGTAACAAATACAGGCCGCCCTTCAAGTTCACAGGCACTCTCTACAGCGCGACTGTAGACGTGAGCGGCGAACTGATCAAGGACGATGAACATGCCCTGAAAGTAATCATGGCAAGACAGTAAAGATATTCATTACCGGCAGTCCTTTTGGACTGCCGGTTAACTGAATTTTTATTTAAGAGACTGTAAGAAAATAACCCTGTTAAATTATTAGAACGTTTATCATCCTCGCGTGACGCGTAACGCGTTACGCGTCACGATAAGGAATAGTCTCAGGCCGGGGGTAGACCCCGGACTATTGAAAGGATGAAAGTTATGAAATATAAATTCTTAATAGTTACCTTTTTAATATTTATTACCTGTTCCGGTATTTATGCACAGGAGCTATTGCCGTCCTGGAATGACGGAGCTGTAAAAAAAAGTATTATTCAGTTTGTAGAAAGGGTTACAGATAAAAACAGTTCTGACTATGTACCTCCTGAAGACAGGATTGCAACATTTGATAATGACGGAACACTCTGGGTGGAGAAACCTCTTTATATACAGTTTGAATATGAGTTTGCCCGTATCCATAAAATAGCAGAAAACAATCCCTATCTGAGAGAGATAGAGCCATACAAATCTATTTATACAGGTAATAAAGCAAATCTTTTCAGTATGACTCTGGAAGATCTGGTATTTCTTATACTCGGTACACATAAAGGTACTTTCGAGTCAGCATATGAAAAAGAATCAAAAAGTTTTCTTGAAACACAGATTCACTCGAAATTTAAAAGGCCATACAGAGAGCTTACATATCTCCCTATGGTAGAACTTATTCATTATCTCCAGGAAAATAACTTTAAAGTTTACATAGTTTCCGGCGGAGACGTGGGATTTATGAGAGCTTTTTCAGAAGATATTTACAATATTCCCGTTGAAAATGTCATAGGAACTTATTGTAAGTATGAATTCAGATCAGTCGAAGGAAAAACAGAAATAATCAGAGGAGACATGCTGAGCCTGAATAACGATAAAGTAAAACCTGAAAATATTGAACTTTTTATCGGGAAAAAGCCTGTATTTGCCTTTGGAAATTCTGATGGAGACATTGAAATGCTTCAATATGCTTCCAATAATGAATATCCCTCTCTGTGTCTTACACTTCATCATGATGATGAAGAAAGGGAATATTCCTATGATAAAGATGCTGAGAAAATCCTGGCAATTGCAGAAAAAAACAACTGGTTTGTTGTAAGTATAAAAGATGATTTTAAAAAAGTCTTTTTATTTCAGGAGAAATAGTAATACGATTGGAGTAGTTTACAAAAACAGGTGATTAGATTATGAAAAAAGACGAAAAAATTCAGGAATTCTCACTCTCTGGCGGCCCGCTGCATATGCTTGGATGCCGGCTGGGACTGGTAAAGGAAAAAACAAATACCATCTGGCTGGGGGTGGCCCTCGGCCTGCTGTTCTGGGTCATCCTGGTCTTGCTGGCACTACTGACGGGAAATATCCACAGGGTGTTTTCTCTTGATATAATCGGCGGACATGTACGCCTCCTGGTAGTAATCCCGATGTTTTTCTTATGTGAAACCCTGGTGTTTCCAAGGATGACGGAATTTGTTCAGAATATCGTAGATTCCGGACTGGTAAAAACATCTTCATTGCCGTCACTGGAAGCAGATATACGCCGTATTGGCCGTATGAAAGCTTCCCGGGTGGTAGAGATTATTTTCCTCGTGGCAGCCTTTACCTTTCCCCTGGTGGAGAATATCTTTAATATGCCAGGCAGAACGACGACCTGGGCTTCCATCCTTGCAGAGAGCGGCGGTAAAGCCGGATGGGGAATTATCTGGTATCTCGGATTCTGCCTGCCACTCTTTCGATTTTTATTAGTGAGATGGTTATGGAATCTGGGTCTCTGGTGGTATTTTCTCCTGTGTCTGGAGAAAAAGGATCTCAACCTTATCCCAACTCATCCGGACGGAATGGCAGGTCTGGGGTATCTGGAGGTTGTGCAGGAACATTTCGCTCCCATCACACTGGCAGTCTCAGCCCTCTGTTCCGCAAATTTTGCCGAAGAAATCTCGGCGGGAACTATGGCATTCGAGACAGTATATCCTTTTATGCCAGTTGTAATAATCCTTTTTGCAATAATATTTACAGGCCCTATCTTAATATTCTACCGTAAGCTCTGGGTCTGCCGAACAAAGGGATTGAGAGAATACATGGTTATGGCATCCAGTTATGTAAAGGACTTTGACCATAAATGGATAAAGGGTGAAAATCCATCGGGTGAACCACTGCTTGGTACAGCAGATATACAGTCCCTTGCAGATCTGAACAACAGCATGACCATAGTGCGAGATCTTCGACTGTTTCCATTGAATCAGAGACTCATAGTTATCCTTACAGTATCAGTAGTTCTGCCGCTGACACCCCTCCTTCTCTTCAAATATCCCGTTAACGAGCTGATATTAAAATTATTTCAGATAATGACAGGGATTTAGGATGCAGGAAAAATCTTGAAATTTAGAGATTGACATACCTCCAGTATGTTAGTAAAATAATAACATACTGGAGGTGTTTATTTTGTTTTCAACTCTGAGGAAATTGGCTTTAACCGAGGAATTTGATTATAATTTTATTAAAGATGCCCTTTCTGAATATAAAAATCCCCGTGTCAAAATTAACGATCTCATGAAAAAAGGAGAAATAATTCGTGTAAAGAAAGGGCTTTATATATTTGGCGAGCCTCTTGCCAGAGAACCTTATTCTAAAGAAACTCTGGCCAATTTGATATATGGTCCTTCTTATATTTCTCTTGAATATGCCCTTTCTTTTTACGGACTCATACCTGAGAGGGTTGAAACTGTTACCTGTGTGACAAATAAGAGAAAAAAAAATTTCCATACTCCTCTTGGGAACTTTTCCTACAGATATATAAATCCATCAATTTACTCTCCCTGTATAACCCTTTATGAAGTGAATCAATATCATTCTATCCTTATTGCCACAAAGGAAAAAGCCCTTTCTGATATGCTCTATTTTTCTGATAAGATGAGTGATAAAGATGAACTGGAACAATATCTTTTTGAAAGTCTGAGACTCTGCAGGGATGATATGAAAGGTTTTAACAGGAAAAAAGTTAAAAAGCTGGCACAGTTGTACGGCCATAATGTCAGCCTTTTTTATAAGATTCTGGAGGGGATGAAATGAATGATGCAGTAAAAATAATGCTTGACCGGTATAAATGCAGAAGTGTGAATGACAATGAAAATGCCCTGAAGGAAATTATACAGGAGATTGCCCTTCTCGGACTGTGGCGTTCAAAATTTTTTGAGCAGGCAGCTTTTTACGGAGGTTCTGCCCTGAGGATTTTATATGGACTTGAGAGGTTTTCTGAAGATCTTGATTTTACACTTTTGAAAAAAAATAAGAATTTTTCCATTTCAGATTATTGCAGATCAGTTGAAGATGAGTTGAAAAGTTTTGGTTTTTCTGTGATAGTTGAAAAGAAAGAAAAAATATTTGAACCAAATATTGATTCTGCTTTTATCAAAGCAGGGACGTTAAAAAATATGATTATAATTGAAAGTCCTCAACATGTGAAAAAAAATATACATAAGGAAAAGAAAATGAAAATAAAACTGGAGGTAGATATAGAGCCTCCTGATGGTTTTCATACAGAAGCAAAATATCTGTTTCAACCTGTGCCTTTTTCTGTAAATACCTGTATTTTACCTCATTTATTTTCCGGGAAAATGCATGCCATCTTATGCAGAGACTGGAAAAATAGAGTAAAGGGTAGAGACTGGTATGACCTCATATGGTATGCAGGAAGAGATATACCTGTCGGGCTGAAACATTTAGAGAATAGAATGAAACAAACAGGACATATTAAGGCAGATGAAATTCTGACAGAAGAAATATTAAAAGAAAAACTTCTGGAAAGAATAGACCTTTTAGATTTTAATAAAGCCTCAGGAGATGTAGAAAATTTATTGAAAGATCCATCTTCACTTGAACTCTGGTCAAAAGAATTTTTCAGAATTATCTGTAATAAGATCAGAACTGTTGAATGATATGAATTTCCACAAAGTTTTAATTTTGACATCTATGTAGCATGTGTTTGTAGTTGAAATATAATAACTTAGAGGATTAACAACAAAAATCTGGAATATTTATAATAGAATAAAAACAAAAAAAGGCGGTGTTAAAATATGATAAAAACATGTTTTAAAATCTTATTAATAGTTCTTTTAACAGGACTGTCTCTTTCCATGTCGGAAGCTGCAGTAAACATAAATTCAAGCACTTTGTTAACTGACAGCCAGCTTGAGATAATGATAAACAATCAGACGGTACATTATCTTGCAGTACCATATAACAATGTGCTCTATGTAGACAGAAATCTCTTCAGTGAAAACAAAATGGGCGGAGAAGAAACCTTCATCATATCAGGTAAAAATTATCAATGTATTCCTCTTTTCTCCACACTTGACACATATGGAGTGCTTTATGATTCCAGGGAGGTCTATGACAAAGTAATAATAGCAATAATAACAGATCCTGCTCTGGCAGAGCAGTATACAGCCAATGCATCTTCTCAGCCTTCAAATGTGAATGTTATCGTAGAAGAAGACAATGATGTGGATTACCCCTGGGGACTGGGGCTTGCAGTGGCAAGTACCATTCATTTCTTTTCAGATGATGACTGGAATTATATTTATAGAAACAACAATGTTCCTGATAGATTTGTCTGGGCAGGTCAAAACGGAACAGTAATAAAAGGTAATAACAGATTTATTTTAAATACTGATAACAGATGTGTTGCCAAAGGTTATAACGGCTATGTTAATATAAGCAAAGACAGTGTTTACTACCGTAATAATGCAGATAATTTCGGTGTTTTTAACAACAATGTCAATAATGTAAATGTAAATAGGAATGTGAACAATGTAAATGTAAACAGGAATGTGAACAATGTAAATGTAGATAGAAATATCAATAATGTAAATGTAGATAGAAATATCAACAATGTAAATGTAGACAACAGGGTAAATAATGTAAACCGCGGCGGTGGCGGCGGCGGCGGAAGAATGAGAAGATTTTAAAAGGAGGATTTCATTTATGAATAGATATAAAATATTGAGTGTTACACTTTTATTTATACTCTTTATGGCAATAATGCCTGCAAAAGCAGAAACACCGGATGAATGGTTAAAAAAAGGAAATGATTTATACACTAAAGGAGACTATAAAAAAGCTCTCGAAAATTATGAACAGACTCTGGCTCTGAAGCCAGACTATGTACCGGCCCTTGTAAACAAAGCAATCTGCCTGGCAGGAATATATAAATTAGAGAACTGGAAGGAAGATAAATACAGAGAAGGAAGAGCCTGTCTTAATGGCATACTCAAAATTGATCCAGAACTTAAAAATACAGATGTAAATACGACATATGCCGGAAATCTCAGTCTTCTGCATGTGGCAGCCTATTATGGAGATGACAGGCTTTTAGAGTTACTTATAAAAAAAGGGGCAGATGTAAATACAAAAAATGCCAGAGAATTACCGCCCCTCTTTATGCCATTATACTTCGGAGTTTTCTGTCATATGTATGACAATGTGCCTCCTCAGTTTGGAACTGATGCTTCCACTATGTGCTCATTACTTATTAATGCAGGGGCAGATGTAAATATAAAATTTCTGGGAGAGAGAACTCCTCTCCATGCTGCTGCCTATACAGGAAATGTGGAACTTACAAAACTGCTCATATCAAAAAAGGCAGATGTGAATGCCAGAAATGATGAAGGGAAAACTCCCCTTCACACTGCAGCAATATACGGACAGGATGAAATTGTAAAACTACTCCTCTCTGCAGGTGCAGATGTAAATGCTAAAGATAATGAAGGTAAAACACCTCTCCATTTGACAGAAAAAGAAAGTACCGGTAAAATTCTGATTGCCGCCAAAGGAGGGGTAAATGAAAAGGATAATGAAGGAAATACGCCCCTTCATACGGCAAAAAATATTTCCATGGCAAAATTACTGATATCATCAAGTACTGATATTAATGCCAGGAATAATTCAGGATACACCCCTTTATATATAGCAGTATTATATGGTTCCACAAAGGGAGTAACCCTCCTTCTTAAAGAAGGGGTAGATGCAAATGTTAAAGACAATACAGGTGATACTCCCCTTCATAAGGCGGCAGAATTCGGCAACAGTGACATAGCAAAACTCCTTATAACAGGCAAAGGAGATGTGAATGCACAGAATCTTATCGGTTTTACTCCACTTCATATGGCAAAAAATGCAGATATGGCAAAATTACTCCTCTCATCTGGAGCAAAGACTGAAATTGCCGGTTTAAACGGAGCGACTCCACTTTATTATGCAGTATTTAACGGAAATACCGATGTTGCAAAAGTTTTAATATCTTCCGGTGCAGATGTAAAGGTTAAAGGAGAAAATGGCGACAGTCTCCTCCACATGGCCACCTTTTACGGTAACAGTGAACTTGCAAAATTACTCATATCGTACGGTATGGATGTAAATGTAACTGATAAGGAAGGTTATACCCCACTTCATTATGCAGCAGTAAAGGAGCAAAAAGAACTGGGAGAATTTTATCTTTCCCATAAAGGTATTACAAATCTCCACTGGGCTGTAATGAATAATGACATAAAAGGTGCAGAAACCCTTATAGCAAAAGGTGAAAAATTAAACAGAGGCCCATGGGGATTCAGTCCTTTACATATTGCAGCAATGAAGGGCTATAAAGATATGGCAAAATTGCTCATAACAAAAGGGGCAGATGTGAATTTTAAAAACGATAAAGGCCTTGCTCCTCTATATGTTGCAATAGGGGAAGGACAGAGAGATATGGTAATTTTTCTCCTGGAAAAAGGAGCAAAAATTAATATGGGAAATGACAATGGCTTTACCCCTTTACACGGGGCCATATATTACTGTAATAAAGATATTGTAAAAACACTCATGTCACATGGTGCAGATATTAATGATAGAAATAATAATGTAGCAAATGCACTTAACACTGCAAAAGAAAACGGAAATATTGCTATGGCAGAGTTTTTTATGTCTGCTATAGATAAAGAAAGTAAAAATCCCGAAGGTTTTACTCCTCTTTTTATTTCCATGATTATGGGAACTTACGGACGTATCAAAGAATCTACTACAACAGATGACTTTAAACAGAGCAGGGAAATTCTTGAATTGCTCCTTGCCGGTAAGGCAGACGTAAACAGGGGATTTTATAAAACTTCTCCTCTTCATTTCCTGGCCTTTGCAGGGGATAAAGATTGCGCCCTTTTACTCATAGAAAAAGGTGCAGAAGTCAATGCAAAAGATAAGGACGGAAAGACTCCTTTACATATAGCAGCAGAGAGAGGAAACAGAGATGTGGCACTTTTACTGTTAAAAAAAGGGGCAGATATTAATGCTAAAGATAATAAAGGTAAAACACCTGTAGATTCTGCAAAGACAGAAGAGTTTAAAAAATTCTTCGAAGAAAATGACCAGAAGAATTAGATTTTAAGAAGTTTTAAGAAGGGGCGGACATCAAACCGCCTCTTTTATATTTCCCATAATCCCTTTAATTGTTCAACAGTGGGTATTCCTCTTCTGCCTCCAGGCATTTTACACTTGTATCCTGCTATAAGAGACGCAAACTCCAGGTTTTTCTCAAGACTGTAACCAAGAGTAATACCATAAGCAAAAGCACCGTGAAAAACATCTCCTGCACCGGTAGTATCTACTGAAGGAGAAACTTTGCAGGCTTTCTGCCTTATAATCTTCTCGCCATTATAAGCAAGAGAACCTTCTTCTCCAAGGGTAATTACAAGTATGGAAGAAGGAAATTTTTCCTGCCATAAATTAACCGCTTTTTGAAGTGTTTTTTCTCCCGTAAAGGAAAGAAGATACCTTGAAGGAATAATATTGTGTGTGGCCAGGGAAAAAATTTCATCATTTTCAGGGGAATATCTCTCTATATCAGTAACAACAGGGATGTTTTCTTTTCTGGCAATTTTGACTGATTCAAGGGAAGCTTTCGAGTGATGTACATCAGTAAGAAGACAGGAACAGTTTTTTATAAAATCTCCGTCTATATCTTCTACTGAAAGCAATCTTTTATTTCCTCTGTTATAAAAGATTGTACGTTCACCTCCATGGGTAAAACAGAAAGCTATATGGGAAGTGGCACCTTTATCAATAAATAAATGGCTAACATCCACTCCTTCTTCAATAAAAGACTGTTTTATCTTCTGTCCGTATTCATCATCACCTGTTACTCCTGTTATGGCACATGTTCCTCCCAGGCGGGCTGCTGTTACTATTGCTGTTCCTGCCTGTCCTCCGCCCTGCTCCTCTATAAAAGATATTTCTGCCTTTTCTCCCGGGGCAGGATAATTATTTACAATACCGATAAAATCCCAGGCAGCGCCGCCTGTGGCAATAACATCGAATTTTTTAGATGAGCTCATATGTTTAAAATCGTAACGCGTGACGCGTCACGCGTAACGCGTGGAATTCACCGGTTCACTATTTTACACAGTGAAACTATTTTTTTCTCCTTTGTTCTGATATTTCAGTTATGAAATTGCATAAAAATAAATAAGACGCGAGGCATGGTATCAATGTATCATGCCTCCCGTCACGCGTCACGCGTTACGCGTCACGCCTTAATAAGCTTTTCTATTTCTGCTATAAAAGTACCAGGTGAAACAGGTTTTTCCAGAAAACTATCAACAGGGAACATTTCATTGTCAGAGTCTATTTCACATGGGAATTCATTGTTAATAGCACTCATACCTATAATAGGAATGTGTTTCCACTGTTCCTGTCTCTTTATTTCTCTGGCAATATTTATACCTTCATCCATACTGTCCATCATAATATCAAGAACAATCAGATCTGGAATATGATGTTTTAAACTTTCTATACCTTCTTTACCATTTGACGATCTTGTGACATTATAATTTTTTGCTTCCAGAATTATCATAAGAGCTTCTACAAGATCATCGTCATCATCAATAATAAGAATATGTTTACCCATAAAATCTCCTCATAAAAAATCAGTCTTTTTTATAGATACAGCGAGGCAAAATATATTTAACGGGACAATTATCTGCATCATCCCTGTAAGGACATGTTATTACCATTTCCATTAAAACCACTTCATCATCAACACAGTATTTATCAATACCAAGATTGTTAAGAGCATTACAGGCATTACGTCTTACACTCCAGAAATCACATGTTTTAACTATCTCTTCCAGAGAAGTTATTGCCTTTTTATCATTCAATTTACCAAGTACTCTGGCTGCTTCTTTTCTAATATCACTGTCTTCATCCTTCAGTCTTTCTATTACCACATCCGTAACGGCAGTATTACCTGTCCCTATAGTACCAAGAACAGATACAACCTTCTTTCTTATCAAAGGCTCCATATGGTTTGAGAGAGATATAACATCTTCTATAGCCTCAGATGCTTTCATAGATTTTATAGCCTCAAGTGCCTGATATATTACATTTTCATTTGTATCATTTAAATGTAATCTGATTACAGGCAATGCATCTATTGCTTTAATTCTTCCCAGTACCTGGAGAGCACCTATTTTTGCCCATACGGCAAGTTTAATTTTATTTAAAGCCAGGAGAATTTCTTTCTCTAACAGTGCCGACTCCTTATGTATTAACATATCTGTCAGGGCAGGTATGGCTCTTGTATCCTTAAGTTCTGCAAGAGCTCTTATAGCTCTTACTTTAAGGCGTATTACATCGCTATTCACTGCCATATTTACCAGTTCCTTTATATCTATGGAATTAATACAGAGGACATCTATAAGATCCTGTACGGAAGATTTACTGCTCATTTCAGAGAGAGTATTAATAGCTGTTATACGTACCAGATTATGGCTATCCTGAAGACAATCTATAAGAGCCATTAAAGCTTTATCGGATTTTATCTTACCCATGGCCTCAATGATAGCTTTCTTTTTATATTTATTATTTGTATGTTTGAGTTCTGCAATAAGAGCTTCTACAACTGTTTCCCCCTGAGCAACTACGGCAGTCACAGAATTTTCTCTCACTCCCGGATGAAAATCTCCCATGAGTTTCAGTAAAGGCGTTATAACTTCCTTGCCGCCTATTTTTCCAAGAGCTCTGGCTACCTCTTCTCTTACTGTAACATTCCCATCACAGGCAAGTCTTATAATATCATCTCTTGCAGAAACACATTTCAGTTCACCAAGCACCCTTATAAGCCCTGCTTTTACCTGTACACTGTGAGAAGAAAGAGAGTTTATTAATATATCTACATCTTCTTTCCCTATCTCTATAAGAGCTTCTACAGATTTTTTATGTACTTCTTCATCATGCAGCTGTAATATATAGAGAAGAGAAAGAACTGATTTTGTATCACCTTCTGATTTTATTGCTTCTATTTCTTCTGTAATAATACTTACAGCAGTATTTCTGACAAACCACTCAGGATCTTTACAGAGTCCTATCAATTCACCTATAAGGGGCAAACCACCGATTTCCCTGAAATTTCTAAGAGCTCTTATTGCAGCAGTTCTTATATTGGAATTTTCATCCAGAAGAATTTTCGGTTTTAAAAGATGTTTCAGAGAATCCGGATTTTTTGTATCAGCCAGGGCATATATAGCTGCTTCTTTTACAGTATCATCCTTATCATTCAGTGTATCTACAAGAAGAGAAAAAGCATCTGACCCGGAAAGCTTAGAAATTTCAACAACTGCCCTTCTTCTTGCTTCAGCCATATCACTGTGTAATTGTTCTGATAATTCACTTAAAGTCATAGTAACCACCTATATTCTTTCTATAAATCCTTCACAGCATTTACTCGGGTTAAAACCAGTTAAAGTATGATTACATGCTATATTTGTCATTATGCCTGCACCACCTGCAAAACATCCTATCCGTGGACAGGTCAATTCACTGATGACACTACCTCTGTCTAAAATATCCTGACAGCAGGGAAGGTAGATACAGTTAAATACAGATACCTCAAGTTTATTGGGATTTACCTCTCTTAATACAAACTGGCTGGCATCTTCAAAAAGACCGCTCTGAATTCCCAGATCTATATAAGATTCTACTGCTTCTTTTATTGTGCCTGCCGGTTTCATTTTATATCCATATTCACTTGATATAATATTCATTAAATTACTGGCAGCATTTTCATATACCCTCACACAGAATTCTCTCGGGTGAGGGAAGAAATCCCTCGTAGTTTCTTCAATAGCTGTAACCCATATTCTTACAAGTTCCCTCTGACTTCTTATATGCTTATGTCTGTCATCTATCATTATTACTTCTCCTCCACTAATTTCTTTGTTTCCTGTGCTATTACAAGCTCTTCATTTGTGGGGACACACAGAACTGCAGTTCTGCCTTTACTTATCATGAGACTTTTCTGATTATTTTTATCTTTATCTATTTCTATGCCTAAAAATTCAAGTCCTTCACAGACAAGTTCTCTTACACGGGAGGCATTTTCTCCTATACCTCCTGTAAAAATAACTGCATCAAGTCCTCCCATTACTGCTCCATAGGAACCTATATATTTTTTAATTCTATGACAGAAAACATCAAGAGCCAGTTTAAACTGCCCTTCTCCTCTATCTGCTCCTTCTATTATTTCCCTCATATCATTGGATCTTTCCGAAATACCTTTAAGACCTGATTGGTTATTCATTAATTTATCCATTTCGGCAGGTTTGAGTCCTTCTCTTTCTATGAGATAGGTCACAATTGCAGGATCAATATCTCCACATCTTGTTCCCATAACAAGACCTTCGAGAGGGGTAAATCCCATAGATGTATCTACTGAAATACCTCCCTTTACTGCAGCAATACTTGCACCGTTTCCGAGATGACATGTAACCATGTTCAGTTCTTCAATCGGTCTTTTTAAAATTTCTGCAGCTTTTTGAGAAACATAATAATGAGATGTACCGTGAAAACCGTATCTTCTTATACCCATTTTCTTATATAAAGAATATGGAAGAGCATATATATAAGAAGAAGGAGGCATTTTCTGATGAAAAGCCGTATCAAAAACGCCAACCTGAGGTTTTCCCGGTATAATCCTGGCACATTCTTTTATGCCTTTCAGATTATGGGGATTATGAAGAGGAGCAAATTTAATACAATCTTCTATTTGCTGTATAACTTCTTCAGTAATAATAACAGAACTGGCAAATTTCTCTCCTCCGTGAACCACTCTATGGCCGATAGCCATAATTTCATCCATATTTTTTATTGTGCCATGCTGCGGATGGGTAAGGATATCTATTATCTTTTGAATAGCCACTGCATGGTTTGTAATTTCCGTGACTTCTTTATATTCATTTTTACCTTTTGGTTGATACCTGAAAATAGCATCAGTGCTGCCAATTCTTTCTACTATCCCTTTTGCCAGATTTTCTTCCGTATCTGATCTGATAAGTTGAAATTTAGCAGATGAACTGCCACAGTTTAATACCAGGATATTTATTGTTACCACCTTCTCTTTAGCTATTAGCGCTCAGCTATCAGCTGAAATATATTCACACTGAATGGTTGATGTCTGACATGTGAATTCTTAATTTAAATTTTCGACACATAACTTAAAAGCCCTTTTATGGTTATTAAAATTAGTGAAGAGTGAAAAAATTGAAAATTTTTCACCCTTCACCCTTCACTCTTTAAAATTCCCATTCAAGAGTATAATTTTCCTGACATAAATTGTCCATATGCAATTCTATCTTATCGGTAGATATTTTCGGGAAATAAATATAACCATCTGATTTTTGCCCCTGTGATACATTACTATCAAAAATACTGTCACATCTTACCATATCATGCCTCTGTCCATCTCCGTCTACAATATAGGCATTGTCCTTGAAAGGAGTAATCTTCATATCTGAATGACCTGCATTTTCTATGATTACCTGAAATACAATACTGGTGCTTATACCTCTATTTTTAATTTCCTGCTGCATAAGTTTTGTCTTCATATCATTATTGATATCTGTTCTCTGAGAAAGACGGTAAGTAGAATAAACTCTGAATAATTCCTGATCCCACATTATAACTGTAATTTTAGATACGGGAGGAGTAACAGGTTTACCATAACCAGGCTGACCGTAATTATAATTGTTATAATCACTATAATCAATCCTGTCTGAAGACATGCCGGTAACTGTTGTAGCCATATATAGAGGATCACCGTACATTATAGCCAGGCCAAGAGTGGCTAGATTGTACTTCCAGTCATCATCATCTGATGTACTGTTTTTACTTTTACCACCTGTTTCTATCTTTATTGCCCTGGTTTTCATAGCAAGTACACTGTAATAATCATCTACAGGATTATTTGAAGGATTATATTTTATATTAACAGGTGCAGAAGTGACTTCATCAGGCACAGGTGGTTTTTCTCCCTGAATGGATACAGGAGGATTATCCTTATTAGTCGAAGAAATATCTTTTGTAACAGTATCTCCAAGATCAGGCATGGAAGAAGATAGATTTTCAATTATTCTTACATTACATGAACTCTCACCAAGAACAGTTACAACATGTCCTCTTGCCAGAGGTTTTTGCAGTCTTAAAATAAGCAGAGTATCACCTGTCTCTATACCATCATCGCTGCCCAGGCTTACTATCACTTCTTCCTGTGATAAAACCCTGACAACCATTCCTACTCTTCCGTAAGCTATAAGAAAAGTAGATAATACTAATGACAGAATTAAGAGGATAATTTTAAATTTCATTTGAATAAACACCTCCGAAAATCAGTGATCAGTGACCAGTGATCAGTGACCAGTAATATACATCGTAATTATTATATCACAGGTGAGAAAAAAGGCAATTAGATTCGTGACGGGTGACGCGTGACGGGAGGTGTTGATTTTTTTTCGATAATTATTTAAAAAAATCACATATATTTACATTTTATTCTAAATAAAATATAATAACATTTAGTGGTTCCAAAATTTCATCCCTTATAACATATAATATAAATTAGAATTTTCTTGATACAATCTGTCTTTTAGTTAAAATTATTCCTTCGCGTCACGCTTCACGCGTCACGCGTCACTATTTTGCGAGGTGATTTATATCAGAACCTTTATAGTTATATTACTCATAATTTTCACCATATTTGTTGTAGTTATGAATCTTTTAAGCAATTATTACCAGCCGGCAGATACGACTACATCTCTCAGTACAGGCCAGTTAGAATTCACCCTGGAAACAGGTAAAAAAGTATTTCATCAGGGAGAAAATATAGACATAAAACTTTCTGTAAAAAATATAACTGATAAACCTGTAACACTGGAATTTGAAACAACACAGTCCTGTGAATTTATAATAAGACAGCAGGTAAATTTTATATTTTTCAGTTATGGTATGGATGTATGGAAAACATCGTACGGAAAGAAATATGAAGAGAAAGAAAATCAGATAATCCTGAAACAGGGTCAGAAAAAGACATTTCAAACAGCATGGAAACAGGTAAATGCAAAAGGAGAATCAGTAAACCCGGGAAAATATGTTATAAGTGCTATATTACTTACAAAAAACAAGCAACCTCTGTTACAGCTCAGGATGAATACAAAATAAAGAGGATTTTATGTCAGTAAATTGTGTGAAGTGTAAAACCATAAACAGGGAAAAAGCTAAATTTTGCTCCAGATGCGGAAATTTAATGGCTTCATTAGAGAAAAATAATAAGAAGGAAAAAATTCTCGGTAACAGATATAAAATAGAGAAATTGATAAAAAGCGGTGGTATGGGTTCCATATACAGGGGTAAACACATAAAACTGGATGAAACCTTTGCCATAAAAGAAATGATTTTCACCTCTACAGATGAGAAAGAAAATCAATATGCTATGAAACGCTTTTATGAAGAAGCCAAAATACTATCCCGCTTAAGACATGCCAACCTGCCTGTAGTAACAGATTATTTTGATGAAGATAATAAATATTACATAGTCATGGATTTCGTGGAAGGACAGGATCTGGGGGAAATATTAAAAAAATACGGATCTCCCGGCCTTCCGGAAAAACATGTAGCCTTCTGGACAGAAGAAGTATTAAAGGTTCTGGATTATCTCCACTCTCAGACTATTCCTATTATATACAGGGATATAAAACCTTCAAATATAATGATTAGAACTTCTGACAAAAAAGTTATGCTTATAGATTTTGGCATAGCAAGAACGGTTCAGGGAAATATTTACTCAGGTCAGACTGCCGTAGGAACATTCGGTTATGCACCTTTAGAACAGTACAGAGGCTCTGTTGAACCAAGAAGCGATATATATGCCCTGGGAGTTACAATGCACTGTCTTCTCACAGGTATAGAACCGATATCATGTGATTTCAGGCCGGTAAGAGAAATAGTGCCGTCTCTCTCTGAAGAAATAGAAAAAATAATAGTAAAAGCTGTTCAGGAAAAACCGAAAGACAGATATTCTTCAGCAAAAGACATGTTACATGCTCTGAAATCTCCTCTGGAAGGAGTTAAACAAACTCAATATTCACATAAAAATCTGCCTCCTGACATAATAGAAAGAAATATAATAGAAAGAAAAAAAATAACATGTGATTTAAACAGGAAAAAATCTTTTAAAGAAGAGATAACAGATGAAAAAAATATAAATGATATAAAAAACATTATAAATAACTGGGGTAATAAAGAAAGCTGGTTTTCACGGGGTCTCGGAAAAAAAATAGATATAAATCAGATAGTAAGAGAAAATGCCTTTATAATTTCTATTGAAGTACTCTTTCTGGAAAGACTTATGGAAGAAGGTATGGAACCATGCAGTGACGAAACACAGAAAAGCCCTGTTTTTCAGGAACCATCTTATAAATCCCTTGAAGAGTTCCCTGCCCTCTGTCCTCCTTCTAATTTCACGACAAAACTGGATGAACATTATATTTTTCCTGACTCAAAGCAGGTTGTAAAGTGTATCCGATGCGGAGGAGACGGTGATATTACCTGTAAAGGCTGCAGGGGAAAAGGTATAACAACAAAAACAAAAAAGATTAACAGTAATTCTCCTGCTGCAGAGTCTGCAAAATGCAAATACTGCAGGGGTACAGGTAAAGCTACATGTGATTTCTGCAATGGATATAAAGAAATTATAAAATATCTCTATTTCAGCACAAAATATTATCCTATGTATTTTTCAGAAATACTCTATAACGGACGACTTGATAAAGGGCTATTCCAGGAAAGTGATAAATTCCTTATATATGAAGAAGAAATATTTGACAGACAGAAGAGTAAATCTTTTGACGATGTAAAACTTAAACCGGTTCATACCTCTTTTTTCTATGAACCTTTACATGCCCTTATGGATGAAATAAGTTCCCATCATAAAGATACAAAAAAAGAACTTAAAATTCCTCTGAAGATGAAACTTTCTATAGAGGAAATGGTAATAAGAGAGGTGCAGTTTAAAGATAAAAAGAAAAATAATACCATCTGGCTTTATGGTACAGAAACAGAAAAAGATAAATTAACAATAGAAAACCGTCCTCTCAGCTGGTCTACAGAAGATATAATAGATTGGGGGAGAAATATGCTGACAGGGCGCAAATAGGACCGGGATTTTCAGGATTAAGGGATTAACAGGATGGGGAGTTTATCTATAAAGCTGTCGGCATTTTAACTACCTTTATTTTCTGTTTCAGGCCTGGAATTAGAAAATTTTCTTTTTACTAAAAAAATAATAATTAGCAACAAAATTACACATGGCATTACTATAATCCAGAATTTCTTGAAGGTTTCAAAATAATATTTGAAAGTTTCTCCTCCGTAATAGATAGCACAGCAGAAAAATGTAGACCATAAAAAGGCACTCAACAGATTTATGAGGGCGAATTTAAGAGGAGCCATCTTTCCACTGCTGCATACAAGTGCTATGGCAGTGCGAAGACCTATTAGGAACCTTGAGGGAAGCACTGCCCATCCTCCGTAGGTATCTACCATTTTTTTAACCCATGGATACCATTTCTGAAGATGTTTTGATTTTGCAATTATTTTATCAGTATTACCTCTTACCAGATGGAAATAAATATTATCACCTGTAGCTCCTCCTATGGTGGCCATAAGGATGATACCAGGAAGACTCATATAACCCATACCACAGAAAATACATGACACAAAAAGGACTGTTTCTCCTTCAACAATAGTTCCTATCAGAACTGCCAGGTAACCAAGGAGAGAAAGAACATTTTTATTTTCATTTCCACCTTTTTTAAACATGTCAAAAACATAATCTTTAAAAGATGCTCCATATAAAGACAGTAAAACTATAATCGCAAGAAGTACTATTACAATAATCGTATTTTTTATATTTTTATTCATACCTATTAAAGAGCCTTTCCTCCCGTTACGCGTTACGCGTCACGAGTTACGAACAAAATTACCATATCCATTTAAAACCTGCAATCATGACGATATATCTAACAATTCTTCCACTATAGGTATAAATTATAAAATCTTTCAATTTAATGCCTATTATTCCCGATGCAAGAACTATAGGATCTCCTATGCCGGGAATCCAGGAAAGAAGAAGTATGGGACTTTTATATTTACTCACTCTTTCTATGGCTTTTTTTATCCCTGCATTATTTCTGTCTATAGAAAAATATTTTTTTATTATATAGTTATCACACATAACACCCATAAAATAAGTAGCAGTAGAGCCAAGACAGTTGCCTGCCGATGCAGACACGAAACACCAGAAGGGATCCATGCCTTTAATTAAGGCTACTATAATAAATCCTTCAGATGCAAATGGAATTACTGTAGCAGATAAAAAACATCCCATAAATAAATAGAACATGAGAGTGAAAAGTGAAAAGTGAAAAGTGAAAAGTGAAAAGTAAACAGTAATTTAAAGCATTTACTGGTCACTGGTCACTGGTCACTGGTCACTGATCACTGTTCACCTTTTTCACCTCCAGAGGAAATCTTCTTTCCACATATTACTCTTCTTTAAAGATTTTATCATTAATTCGTCATGTTTACCGTGGGCCCATGTGTCAGCTAAATCAGAGAGATCTTTATACTGACCGTATTTTCCGTAATTTCCTCTGTATCTGAAATATTGAGATGGCCTTGCAAAAAATCTGGCATAGGCATGTTCCAGAAGGAATTTCATCTCTTCATTTGATATACCTGGATGGTGAAAAGTAAGATTGAGACCATCAAATTTTTCCCAGTCATGTTCAAAAATTTTATCTCTTATCTCTTCATAAAATTTTGTTCCTGGAAATGGAGTCAGTACTTTATAGGAAGCAAGTGTAGTATCAAGTTCAAGAGAATATCTCGTTGTTTCAACAATATTCTTTACTGTATCTTTCAGATAACCGAATATATAAAAAGCCTGAGTTTGAATTCCTGTTTTCCAGCAGTGTTTTATCATATTTCTCTGATGTTCGTCAGACACAGGACGTCTTCCAAGTTCTTTCATGGCTTCTTCATCAATCGATTCGACTCCGAAGGTCATTCTCTTTAATCCCAGCTTTTTAAGTCTTTCAAGGAGAGGTATATCCATGGTATCAAGTCTTGTTTCTATCTCAAAATATATATCCAGCTTAAGCCTTTCCAGCTCTTTCATAAATTCTTCAACTCTGTCTTTTTTTCCTGTAAAATTTGAATCCCGAAATATTATATAATGACTTCCGAAAAGCCTGTAATTTCTTTTTATTTCTTTTATAACCCTGTCTATTGATTGAAGTCTGTATGAACCACCTATACGATGGGGACAGTAACTGCACATTTCAGGACAGCTTCTGCTGCTGACCATTGGTATAACTTTACTTATAGATTTCATAGTGCCTGGAAGGGCGTTTTTTGTCTTATTAAATATTTCCCAGTCAGAAAAAGGCAGACTGTCTAAATCCATAATTTCTTCCGATTCTATAATGCCGGAAAATTTTTCGCTGCAGGCAAGTTCCATACATGCTGATTCCGGTTCTCCCTTTATAATAAAATCTGCTGCAGAAGAAAAAAGATGTGGCAGGTGAGTGGCACAGAGTCCTATAAATCCTGTTTTACCATGTCTGTTTTTCTCTTTAAATTTTCTTGCCCAGTATCGTTCATTTTTATAATCTACAAGAGATGATAATATTATTGCCACATCACCTTCAGGCACAGGGCCATCTGTAAATATAACCTCATGACCTGCTTCTTTAAAGATAGATGCAAGAAGAGACATCTGAATACTGGGAATATTCTGATAGGCCCTTCTTACCCATTCAAGCCACAGGGTAGTTATGGAAAAAGCTTTAAATCTGGCGCCAAAGCCGCCTACAATCGTGTCTTTATTAACAAAGCCGTTTTTCCCTTTTATATCAGCAAGAATTATTTTTGACATTTTTACCTCTTTAAATAGTGAAACGTGAGACGTGGAACGTGAAACGATTAAAACTATTTCTTTTCACTCTTCACTTTTCACTTTTCACGCTATTCATATCTCAAAGCATCGATAGGATTTAATTTCGAAGCCCTCAGAGCAGGATATACACCTGCTACCAGACCTACAATAGCAGAGAAAAAACAGACAAAAAACATATAATAAAGCGGTACCTGTGCAGGAAGCTCGATCATATAACTTAAAATCCTGGAAAAGGTTATACCAATAATTATTCCTAAAATAGCGCCTATTAATGTGAGTATAATCGATTCCATAAGAAACTGTATGAGAATATCCTGAGTTTTCGCTCCCACTGCTTTTCTTACTCCAATCTCTCTTGTTCTTTCACCTACTGAAACAAGCATAATATTCATTATGCCAATGCCTCCTACGAGTATTGATATGGAAGAAATACCGCCGAGCATAAGGGTTAGTATTCTGCTTATTACAGAAAGGAGTGAGAATATTTCCGTCTGAGAGCCTACTGTAAAATTATTCTCCTTATCTTTTTTGAGATTATTTCTTTTTCTTAAAAGATTTACTATTTCACTTTTGGCAGAGTTCATAGTAGAAGAATCATTTGGTTGAACAAGTATATTGGTTACATTTTTAGTTTTTCCTATATTCAATTTCTTCTGCATAGAGGAAAGAGGAACAAAAATTGTATCATCCATATCCTGTATGATAATCATACCTTTTTCCTGAAGTATTCCTATTACTTTGAAATTGGCACTGTCTACCTTTATAATCTTTCCTATAGGATCTTCCCTGTCGAAAAGTTTTTTTACTACAGTTCTCCCGAGGAGACAGACACTTCTCTGAGAATTATAATCCTGAATATCAAAAGGCTTGCCTATATCAACAAACCAGTTTCTGACAGCATAATAATCAGGTGTAGTTCCGGAAATACTGGTTCTATATTCGGATTTTTTATATTTACATGTTACTGAATCACTTAAAACAGGGACAGCATATCTTACGGAAGGACATTCTTTTTCTATAACCTTTGCATCGTCCATGGATAAATTGCTTTTTACAAGACCAGTAAGCCTGATTGCCTGGCTGTCTCCTCCGCCTGGAAGAATAGTTATAAGATTTGGTCCCAGACCGTTAATCTTACTGCTTATGGCAGCTTCTGCACCTATACCGACTGAAACAATACATATAACAGAAGCCACACTTACAGTAACTCCCATCATACTGATAAGGCTTCTGACGAAATTATCTTTAAAATTATTTTTTGCAATAATCAGATTTTCAAGTATTTTAAGAAACATATTTTTTAAATTATCGTGACGCGTGACGCGTGACACGTGACGCGAGGATGACCTGTGAAACTTTATACAGTCAGGGGCACGGCGCGCCGTGCCCCTGCAATAATCATATAATTAATGGCACGGCGGTGCCGTGCCCCTGCTTACTAAACAGGACTCTCCACCGTTTCAGAAACATCGGAAGCCTTTACAGGTCTTCCGAACTGTTTTTCCACATCCTGTCTGTATAAATTATTATAGGTACAGAAAGGTATGAGTCTTCCGTCAGGCACTGCATAATGTATTACACATCTGCTGGTTCTTTCTAGATCCATATTATACAGATCCATAAAGTGCATGTTACTCACAGTTATTGTATTCTGATTGAGTCTGTCAACAGTTTTTCTCTCACCTGTTGTGACTATTTCTTTAATAAGATTTACAAAGGTACTTACATTCAGGTCTGACGGTAAGTTCTTTGTTTTCACAAACTTGGCAATATTTGTAACAAAATTATAAGAAATCTTTAATTTACTTGTACCTTTATCGAGCAGTGTTGCCTGTTTATCCAGGAAATCAACTATGCCTCCCATGTCAAGAAATCTGGCATAAGGTATAAGTTTTCCATTATCCACATAGGTAATACAGTGGCTTCCGCAGTGTGGATGGCACGAAACATTTTTAAAACGTTTCATTTGCATCTTCCAGGAATTATAAAAATGAAGGAATTTCGATATAAAGGAATAGGGCAGGAAATCATCTGCCGTAATAGCTCCGTCTGTCTGTTCTTCAAGGAGTCTGAATCCGTCGGAAGTGGTTATTCTCTGTTCTACAAGGTCATTAAATTCAAGGTTCATTCTTCCCATAAAGGCAACCTGCTGGAAATTAACGGTTTTTATAACATCTTTATTATCGGCACAGAATCTTACTATATCACCGAGCTGATGATCATTTACTCCTTTTGCGACTGTAACAACGAGGAAGAAACAGTTATCTGCTATTTCTTTACTCTTAAAGCCTGCCTGTCTCATATTCTCTATGGCTTTCATTTTTATTGGAAGAATATCAAATCCTCTTGTTTTTAAATATGGTTCGGGAGTAGTGCCGTCAAACTGTAAATATACCTTTGTAAGTCCGCTGTCTATAAGTTTTTTACAGTAATCAACACTCTTTGCCAGTTTAATACCATTTGTATTGATATAAATAGCAGTATAACCAACCTCTTTTGCAAGGGCAATTATTTCAGGAAGATCTTCTCTGACAGTCGGCTCACCGCCTGAGAACTGTATTGAAGTAAGGGGAGCAGGATTGACCTTTTTTGCATTTTCAAGCATAAACCTTATCTCTTCAAGAGTTGGTTCAAAAACATATCCACCTTCATGAACCTTGGCAAAACATATGGGACAGTTTAAATTACATCTGTTTGTAAGATCCATTATTAACATATAGGTTCCTGAATGATGTTCTTTGCAGATACCACAGTCAAAGGGACAGCCCTTTATTTTTTCATTATGAGGTTGATCAAATCCTTTATCTGTTACACTGTAATAATTAAATCTCTTAAATGATTCTATGTCAGACCAGTATATATCAAGAGTTTCTCCATGTTCGGCACAGTGTTTTTTCATCCACACCTTATCATTTTCTTCATAAACATGGGCTTCCAGCATCTTTCTGCATGTCGGACACAGGGACCGGGTTTTAAAATCAATTTTATTGTTATCCATAATTTAACTTAATCACTATCTGGACATTATATTACTGAGCTGAGCATTGGCAATGAATATGTTGAAATGTTGTAAGCCAGATGAGATAAGACTTTCTTACCTTTCACGTCTCACGTCAGTAAATAATTCCAGTAGTTATACACCTCCTTAAAATTAAAGCGACTTAACATTTTATCATATTTCTTATAGAAATATAGAGATCCTTTTTAAAAATATTTAAAATATTTTTTTTATCAAAGATGGGATTAAAAGTCCTAAAAAAGTAATCCATGTAATTATATATGGAGTTAAAAGAACCTTACGTTTTATAAGCCAGTCAGGACAGACAGGTTCTTTTATTTTAAACTTGCTTGAAGGGCCACCCATAAAAAAAGTCTTGTAACATTCAACTGCCATTCTCTCAGCTCCGATACAGGCAAAAAATAAAAGAGAATATTCGTGAGTTACGAGAGGAGATAAAATACCTCCCCATATACCGCCGAAGATAAAACTCCTGGGAAATTTTACAATATCAAACCCTTCTATAGGAGCATCTTTCCACATTCCTCCGAGAGAAGAAGCAAGGCCGCTCATAGATCCCCAGAAAATACATGTCAATATATTGATCTTTATAAAATTTCCATATATTTCGGGAATACAGAACATAGCATAAATCAAACCAAGAAAACCAATACCGAGAAAAATTCTCAAAATTTTACTATTTATTATTTTTCCAAGATAATGAAATTTTGTAGGTATATTATATTTTTCCTGGTTTTCTTCTCTGAAAAATGCCTTTAGAGTTTCTGTAAAAACCCTTTCCAGAGCAATTACAAAAACAAAAAATAGAGCAAGATTAATCTCTTTATAACCGTGTAGCTTCAGAAGAAAGGGCATTATAAGCCCAAATACTGCACCTACAATTATACTTCTTATAAATTTTTTAACGATAAAAGGTTCAAAGGGCGAATCTTTATATCCACCCCAGCAGGAGGAATGTAATCCTGCTATAGACCCTACCAGAACATAAATTAATATCATTACAGAATATCTTTTCAGTATAAGAATTTAGTGGGCTAAATATGCCTGTGTTTCCACTGTCTGTATTTCCACTGTCTGTGTTTCCACTGACTGTGTTTCCACTGAATTAGAAGAAGAAACATGTCCCTGTTGAAGAGAAAGATTTTTTTCTTCTTTTTTTAATATAATAGAATACTCTATTAACATCACAATAACTGTTATATGTGAAAGAATTGTAATCAAAATTATGCTGTAGCTGAAAAAAACAGGCTTTATAAGTCCAAGTATGAGACCTACCCATATAATTAAACCTCTGTCTCCCCTGCCTACAAGTTTAAAAGGCTGCTTTTTTGTAAGTATTCCTCCTACATTTGACACAACACTTATGAGAACACTTCCCCATATAGATAAAACACCCCATATAAGGGAAGGCATGAGAACCGGTTCCATAGAAAGACCTGCAGCAAGTCCGACAAAACCTTCTACATATTTGTCTACAGTAACATCAAGGAGGCGGCCGAAAAGAGTTGTATTATTTTTAAGTTTCGCAATTTCTCCATCCATAATATCACAGCATGCCATAGCAAGGCCAAAAACCATAGCCCAGAAATAGAAATGAAAATATACCATTAAAGCCATGGAAAAACCCATAAAAAAACCTATCATAGTCCAGGTATTCGGCGTAAAACCCCATCTGGAAAGATAGTCTGCTACTTTAAGATAATATTTTCTGTGGGCAGTCTGTCTCAGTTCTAAAATCATAATTATCTCCTATAATTACAGAAAGTTTAAGAGCATCTTTATTGAGTAAAACAGTGT